>Ga0123353_10002870_pt1 | contig 21563 bp, 17 predicted proteins | sample TergutLab28metaG_3_FD_92763 | JGI IMG/M metagenome (GOLD analysis project Ga0123353, IMG submission 92763) | Labiotermes labralis P3 segment gut microbial communities from Petit-Saut dam, French Guiana - Lab288 P3 | ecosystem: Host-associated > Arthropoda: Insects > Digestive system > Gut ... | reverse complement strand
GCCGCTGTCTATCGTGATGGTTCCGTCATAGTTCTTCAGTTTAGCCACGCCGCGCCTCCCGTTCCATGTATTCTTCCAAGGCCGCGCGGGTTTCGAACCAGCGGGCCTGACATTTGCAATCATCTTGTTCAAGAAGCATATATGCTCCCGCCGCACTGTATATCGTGCGGCCACCGTCTGCTGTCTCGCAGCTTTCCGGCTCGGCGCAAAAGGCCGCGCAGGCCGCTAGAGCATAGTCCAATGTGACCTCGCCCTTGCTGTTTTCCCGCAGCAACTTACGACGGTGCAACTCGCGCTTGACTTCGCTGAGTTCCCGTACCCGCTGCTGCTCCTCGGCGGGGTAGTCATATATTACGTTCACAAGCCGCCCAAGCCCAAGTAGCGCGGCGGTGTAAAACAGTTCTTTCGTTGTGAGTTCCAGCGTATCCATGACATGCTCCTTCTGTAGTGGTCGAACATCGGGGTACAGGGGGCAAGATCAACCTGCGCCCCTGTATCCTGCCCCGGCTTCCTAGATGCGCATTTTGGAAGTCAGGCTTTCGTCGGTGCTGCGCATCTCCCGCGCGGCGGTGTCCATGAGCGTAGCAAAGGTCTCGATGTCCTCCGCGAACTTACGGAACTGTGCGTCCCGCTGACGGAAGCTGTCGAGGAACGCCTGCTGCGCCTGGCCTTCCCACTCGTTGACCAGATTGCCCACGTGGGTCTTGATGCTCTCGTAGATCTGCGTGTGCTGGTCCTTCTTGCCGCGCAGTTCCTTGGCCTGGGACTCCAGAGTCTCGGGGGTGATTCTGATTTTCGCCATGGTGTGCTCCTTTCAGGTGCGTTTATGTCAACCCGTGGGTGGGTTGCAGTTAATTAATTGATATCCACAAAGCAGGGCGAACACCGCCGCCGTTGTTGCCGGCACCGTTACCAGCGAGGTCTAAAAAGCCGTCGCCGTTGACTGCCACGGCGTAGGTCTGAAGGATGCCGGGCGACCGAAGCCACCACCATTCCGTTTTGCCTTTATATTTCGCCATTCTCGCACCGTTGTATGTGTCCTCAATATAAGAGTTTTCGAAAGACCTGTTTTGCAACTGTCCGCTGTCCCCGAAGTACTTCACAACTTCTTCAATGCTCAACAGGAACACCTTGTCCATTGTGCTGTTGCCGCCATCAGTCCCACTCCATTGGTTATCCTTATTTGAGTTTTTTGTTTCTATAATCCTCGCTTGTTCCGCTACGTTGAATTTGTTGTAGAACTCTCCATTCAGATATCGACGTAGCGTACAACTCTCCCATTTTACATCCGTATATTCAAGATTGAAGGGACGCAGCTCAACAATATCCTTTGTGATCAGCAGCGCCTTGCTGTTCTGCACATCCAGCACGCGCCAGTCATATGGGCCAAAACGGACGGTAGAACCAATTACATAATTTTGCTTTGGTTCAGTGGTTGTGGTCGTTGTGCTGCTCGTTGTCATCACGGGTTTCGTATCGGCACTTGAGGTGCGGCTGAGCTGCATTGGGTAGCCACCTGTGCCTGTACCAGTAAATGTATCGTTTGCAACAGTGCCAACATAACTGTCCGCAAGGAAACCTGACGGCTGATGCACCCAGTATTTTGACGTGAATGTGTATTGTTCCTTTTGGTTGTTGTAGGTTACTTCGCTGACGAACGAGCCATAGGATGTATTGCTTCGCCCCGGCAAGTTATCAAATTCAATAAAAGCGAAGACTTGCGACCCATCGGAGTAAATTGCGAATTTCAACGCTGTTTCTCCGGGGCCCTCCGGTGTGCATGTGCCGCTCCAAGCACCTATTATGCTATGAAGATTCTCTACGGGCGCTGCTGTCATTTGGCTTGTAGTGGTGGATTTTGTTGTTGTGTTTGTTGCCCATGGCCCGGTCACTAACGGCTCTGTCTCCGGGCTGTTGCCTCTGGTTTTATCCGCAAGCGAATTTGCCAACACCGCCAACAGCACCACCGCCAGCAAAATCACCACTGCCCATACGGCTCGATTCTTTTTCTGGCTGGATTGGTCTGTTGCGATATCCGGCTGTACCGGCTGCTGCGGCACCCCCCCAAACGCCCCCACAGTCAGTTCTGTTTTCTCCTGCGGCAGTGCATCGAAGGTCCCAATTGTGGCCTCAGTCTTTTCCGATTCCGACTCGGTTTCCGGCGCGGCAATTACCACAGGCACAGGCACTGCAACAACCGCAGACTTTCCCGCCACATAAGCCTCAAGAACTTCGCGCATCTCTGTCGCCGTGACGAATCGGGCAGTACGGTCAAACGCGCAGGCCCTGAGAATAATAGCATTGAGAGAATCACTAACACCGGAGATAGCAGGCAGGACCTCACCCTTCATGCGTCGTTGAAGGGAAGCATCCCGGTCAGCGGGCATAATCGGCGCGGGGAAGGATGGCAGGAAGGGTGTACGGTTTTTGTTCAGCAGGCGATACATCACGATGCCCAACGAATAGAAATCAACAGAAGCACCGTATTCGTCGCCCTTGAAGACCTCCGGAGCCATGTAGGTATAAGTTCCCTTTTTCGATAGACCGGTCATCGTGCGTTCAATCTGCCGGGCGATGCCGAAATCGCCCAGCTTGTAATCGCCATAGGCTGACACGAAAATGTTGTCCGGTTTGATATCCCGGTGAATGGTTTTTGTTCGCGCGCATAATTCCAAAGCACGGCAAATATGAATGCCCAACTTGATCACTTCGGCCTCATCCATGGGCTGTTCCATGCACTTTTCCGAAAGGCTTTGCAGCAGCTCCATGCGGATGAGGATATCCCAGCCGAAGCCGTCGGTGCGTTCAATGACCTTGTGATCTTCGAAACTGACGATGTTGCTGTTACCCCGCAGCTGGCTCATCAGATCGATCTCTTGGAGGATGTCGCTCACAAACGCTTGGAAATAGCTCTTGACGGAGACTTCGTCCAGGCCCTCGTTGCGCATATGGCGCAGGTCGGCCTCGTTCTGGGGGATGCTTATTATTTTCACGGCTGAGTAATATGTTTTGCCGAATTCCTCCTTGCGGACCTTGTACACCTTGCCGAAGGAACCCTCGCCGATGAGGGACTCGATGTGCCAGCTGCCCCACAGGGGAGCGTAAGCGTGGATGTCGGACATCAGTTTACCCGCTCCTCCCTTGCCGCGTTCAGTGTGCTGCCGTCAAACGCCCCCACAGAGGCAAGACTGTCATTTTCCAGCAGAGCGCGCCCGTTGCATGACAGCGTAAGTCCCTGCCAACCCATGAACTGCCGGGCATCCGTCAGCTTGAGGATTTCCAACAGCTTTTGCCGCCATTCCCCAAAGGACCGCTGCGCCGGGATTTCCAGATCGGTTTCGAACGCGCCGCAGGCGATTGTGACGATGAATCGTTCAGGCATTTGCAATCTCCTCCCGCAGACGCATTTTCATCTTTGCGCCACCGTGCTCCACCAAGGCCTCGCGCCCGGTGACCGTGATCAAATTCCCGCTGAGTAGGGCGCTTTGCAGCGCGGGTACGCCCAACTGGCTAAATCGCGTCAGCCCTGCCGTGTCCCCGGCGATGTAGGTGAAGATGCCGTAGCTTTCGCCGTAGCGGATGAGCAAGTCCAGCAGGTCCGCTGTCTCGTCGGCGATGGCCTCATAGCAGGCAACGAGATCATCTATGCAGATAGCATACGACGGATCGGATTGATTGTTCTCGCAGCGCCGGTCGAATTCCTCCGCAAGTTGCTTGACTGCATCGTCAAACGCGACGGCATCACCTGTCCAGCGAGTGACCTGCATATCCAGACGCTCCGTAATATAACGCAGCAGCGCAGCGCCGTCATAGATCACACAGGCGCTCATTTCTAGTGCGTTAAGATAATACGGCTTTCCACTGAGGGCTTCCGTGCCCAGCAGTAAGCCCGCGCCATCATCTGTCACCGGCTCTTCTATTTGCGATGAAGCGGACAGCGCCGCCACGGCGTCCCGCAGGTGTTTGATGCGTTCTGCTTCCCGCGCGCCTTCCACGCACAAGGCGCACTGGAACTCCAATGGCCCGCGCACAAAGCCTCGGCCCGGCAAGTGCGCGGGTTCGCGCTGCCCATTGCCGCCCACGTATTGCCGGTAATCACCCTTGTCGGCCATGCGCAGGCAATGTATGTGAGTCGCGTACTGTGACAGTTGGAACAGAAAGCTGCCTTGGCCACCCAGGGTAATCAGCAGCACCAGGCCCAGCGCCGCGCCCTCCCGCGCCACGGTCAGCAGGGTTTCCATGAAATCCGGGCTTTGGCTGTGCAGCGTGGTGAGATTATCAATTACAATCAGCAACCAGGGCATGGCCTCGCCGCTGAGTTCCCGGTAGTCCTCCAAACGTCCTACGCCCTGCGCGGCAAAGCGCTGCTTGCGGCGCTCCAGCTCATAGAGCAGTACCTCGCCTGCCTGCCGCAGCGCGGGTTCGTCCCCGCCGTAGGCAGCGATGCGCATGTGGGGCAGGGCTTCGAAGGGCTTCAGGCCCCATGTGCCGTAGTCCAGCAAAGCAAATTGTGCCTGCTCAGGCGTGTATTTTTGCGCCGCCGCCAGCAGTGCCGTGCGCAGAAGTTCCGTCTTGCCGCTGCCCGGTGCGCCGAAGATCATCTGGTGTCCTTCCCCCGCGAAATCCAGAATGAACTCGTTCTGCCGCTGATTGTCCAGATCATCCACCAGGCCGATAGATACAGCGAAGCTGCCCTGCGGCTGATTGAGCGCCGAGAGGTATAGCTTCTTCGGCAAGGCCGCTGCCCAAACAGGCCGGGCGTTGGCAATCCCCGCGCGCTTTGCTGTCTGCTTGATATACGTTGCCACAGCGCATCCTTCGCTGTCGTCGAAATCCGCACCTATGGTTTTGTCGTATACTTCAGGGCGCAGGCGTTCACCCTTCAAAGTGACCAGTTCAATCTTCTCATTCGCATGCCTGACACCGGGACGATATGACGCTTTGGAATAGAAGGGCTGAATCTGTTCATAGACCTCGTTGTTGCCGACCTTCACAATCGCCCGGCCACGCACGGTGATTTTCCCACCGCCTTTCGCAAGCGGGTTTCAAGCGGCTCCAAGCGACCTTACAAGCGGGCTTTTCCTTGATATTACTGGATTCAAGCGGGAAAGCGGGTAAAACGAATTCTTATCTATGTTTTTTTGCATCGAGTAAGTAAGACAATAAAAAGAATATATATAAAGTAAACCTGATTTCCCGCTTGAAAGGCTGTGCGCGCTGGTTGCCGCGAAAGAGGAACTGCTGAAAAAGGCGCTGGGCCTGACGGAGCTGCCGATCCAAGTGATCGAAGACCGCATCGTTTTTCCTTGGTTCAGGGGCACGGACAGCGCGCACATCGACGCCTACGCGACCTTCATCTGTGCGCTGTGCGAAACGGCGCTCCGCAAAAAGCGCGTGACCGCGACACAGCAGCCCACCGGGGTTAACGATCGTTACCGCCTGCGTTGTTTTCTTCTTTCCCTCGGCATGATCGGCGAAAAATATACCCTGGCCAGACGGCTTTTGATTGGGCCGATGGAAGGTAGCTCGGGCTGGTTAACCCCTCCGGCGAAAACCCCGGCTCCCGCGCCGGTTGAAGAAGCGCCAGAAGCAAACCCGGTTCCCGCCGACGAAGCCCCGCAGGAAGCGCCTGCGGAGGAACCCGCCGCCGAATAAGCCCCGTGTCTAAATAACCCAGCCGCAGTGACTGCCCCTCCGGGGGCTGTCGCTCGTTTCATTTTAGCACGAAATACACGGATTGTCCATCGCTATTTCGCCCGATCGGCACATTTCACCTGTGGCAGAACGCGCTGTAAAGACCGCAGGAGGCCGTCAGAACGATTGTGGACAATTGGGTAGTATCCCTGCATTCCCGCGATGTTGGACAAATTTTCTCGGGCAATTCTGTGGCTTCTACGATAGGGCTGTCCCTTTACGCCTGCTTTGGCCCTGCCGCCGCTGCCCACGTTGACCTGTGCGGCGAACGCCTGCGCGTGGCCCGGCGGTCTTCCTGCTGTTCTACCTTCCGCATGATCCAGCACAAAAAATCATAGGATATTCCGAGGTGATGCCCGTGCGCTCCGCGCCATTGGCAAGTCCGGCGTAGTCCAATAGCCATTGCGTAGAACCATGTTGCTGCCGTTGCTGCGATTTTGGAAACCTTTCACGCGAGGCTGATTTCTAGAATACTTTATAAAACTCCAGCAACGGCAGCAACAAGAGGGCTAAAACATGCTTGAACACAAGAAAATCCCCGAGGTATTCCTCATGTTGCTACGTGTTGCTAAGTGATATGTAACTTTCTCACACGAAGAGATTTACTAGAAAAGTTTACTTGAGAGTTGCAACATCTAGCAACACAAGAAAATGATGGATCAAATAGGCGCTGCCAAGATATCATAACCGCATGTAGCGGGATGTAGCAGGTTATATGATAACTTCTCACGCGAAGTGATTTCCTAAGAAAAGTCTACTGGTAAGTCGCTACATGTTGCTACAAGCACATTTGAAAGCCTTGCAAATCACAATGTAGCCGAAGTAGCGGAATTTTTATAAACTATCCACGCGAGGCGATTTACTAGAAAAGTTTTATGAGCGTTGGCTACATCAGCTACAAGGGGATAAATACTTGTCTACACTGCCATGTCGCAGCTGTCGCAGCGGTTTATAAACCTCTCACACGAAGCGGTTTCCTAGGAAACTTTATAAATTGCCTGCGACAGCTGCGACAATGAGTCAAACAGCACATGAACCCGCCATGATCAATGCGCTGTCGGGTTCACTGGCACCGATAGGGATTCGAACCCCCAGGCCCTCCGCAAGCCCTCGGCTCACGCCGCTGCCACCATAAACAGCACCATGAAACCCTTATATATCAACATTACACCTCATTTTTAGAGGGGTGGTGTCAAATCTCTACAACTCTTTCGGGCGGAACGCCCAAGGCCCTCGCGCGGGTTTCGCGCGCTTTCAGTGGCTCAGTTAAGCCTTGCGCTTTTCGCACACTTTTGAAAAAAGTTTTCGACACCAATTTCAAAGCACGTCCGCGCCGTAAGTAAATGACATCAAGGCTTTCCGGCGCTGAACCTTTCTCGTTTTCGTACCCTTTCCGTCGTCTTGCCTATTTTTCGAGTCATAAACATTTTTTCATAGAATAGCCCTTTTCAGGCGGGTTTTTTCATAGGAAATCAAAACAATCATAGAGCACCTCAAAATATTGTCGATTATCGACGATTATTGGGGCCTGTTTTCATGCCCTTTGAACCCGCGCGGACGATGAACCAGCGCTTCCCGCTGCTTTTCTGTGAAAATCGTTCGCGCGGCTTGCGTTTGCGCTGCTGTTTTGGGGAGGCGAGCGGCGCAGGCGGCGCGCATGTACAGCGCGGGGAGGGCCTGCTGGCCCCAGGCGGCTTTTGCATGCGTGGGCGGGATGGGCTGTCAGAGAAAAAGCAAGCATGGCGCGCCGGGCAATTATTGATTACTGCATTTTCAATCGTGAGCCTGTCCTTTAAATAGTATAGCATACGACCGCGTAAATGTCCATGAAAAAGTACAACCCATGTCGATATATGTACATGCCGACCCCGCATAGGGATGCTGCGGGGGTGTTTTCATGCCGAAAGCAAAGTCCGCAGCGCCGATTGAAAAGACCAGCACCGTGCAGGTCGACGGCAAAGATTTCACTGTGATCAGCATTTTCGAGGGCACAAAAACGGCCAGCCAGCTGCTGTGCGACATGGCTGTCAGCCGCATCATGTATGAATCTCCGGTCATGGCAAAAAATTCGCAAAGTCAAGTATAGCTTGCTTTTTTGGCTGGTTTGAGGTATAATAGAGTTGTCCGATTGGCTCTTGTTGTACCTCGTGAAGGAGGTAATTATTTTGAGAGTACAGCAAGAATACAGATCCGGAATCTACTGCCGCCTATCGGTAGACGACGGCAACACCGGTGAAAGCATGAGCATCGGCAACCAGAAGGCGATGCTGACCGAATATGTGCAGAAGCAGGGCTGGAGCGTTGAAGAGATATATATCGACGACGGCTGGAGCGGAACGAATTTCGACCGCCCAAACTTTCAACGCATGATCGGCGACATCGAACGGGGCCGCATCAACTGCGTGGTTGTGAAGGACCTCTCGCGGCTCGGCAGGAACTACATCATGTGCGGTCAGTTCACGGAGATCTATTTCCCAAGCAAAAATGTGCGCTTCATTGCATTGAACGATGCCATTGATTCGCTGCACAGCAACAATGACATCGCGCCGTTCAAAAATATCCTGAACGACATGTATGCCAAGGATATATCCACTAAAGTACGCAGTGCGCTTCACGCCAAGGCTCGGCGCGGTGAATTTCTTGGTACCAACGCACCCTACGGGTATTTACGCGATCCCAATGACAAGCACAAATTGATCATCAATCCGGAGGTATCGGGTAATGTACAGCGCATTTTTGACATGGTGATAGCCGGACACAGTATCTATTCCATCCGGAATATTTTTCGCGCAGACGGCATTTTTACCCCCGCTGACTACACCCGCTTTCGCAAGCACGATCCCGCCGATGGCCCCTTCGAGCCGATCTATAAATGGGATAAAAGCACAGTACAAAATATCGTGCGCAACCAACATTTTTGCGGGGATATGGTGCAGTGCCGCAAGCGGGTCGAGTCCTACCGGACCCACAAACACGTGCGCAATCCCCGCGAGGACTGGATCATTGTCGAAGGCACCCATGAGGGCATTATCAGCCGCCAGCAGTGGGAAGCGGCCCAGAAGATACTGGACGGCAGATCGTTCCGGATACAAAACTCCGATGAACCGCACCTGTTTTCGGGCCTGCTTTTGTGCCATGACTGCGGACGCAAAATGGCGCACCATCTGCGCGCAAGCTCCGGACATTACTATTCCTGCGGAAGGTACCGCGCGGAGGGGCCAAGCGCCTGCACCTCGCACCATACCAAAACCGAAATCCTCAGCGAATTGGTTCTGCGGGATATTCAGAAACACGCAGAGCTTTTGCGCAGCGATGCTGACAAAGCGGTAAAACGGATCATCACTGCAAAGTGCGCGGACGAGGAACGACGGCTGTCCACGGCCAAAAAGGATCTCGCAGCTCAGCGAAAACGGCAGACGGAGATCATCTCGCACATCAAGAAAATGTACGAAGAGCACCTGAAGGGTAAATTGCCCGACGAGCTATTCCAGACATTTTTGCAGGATTACGAGGCTGAGAAAACCGCGCTGCGAGACTCCATCCGGACCCTGGAGGACACAGTACAGGACCTCGAAAGCAACAAAGCCGATGCCTCGCAGTTCCTGACCCTGCTGCGGCAGTATGGCGACCTGACCGAACTGACCCGCCCGGTGCTGATGGCTCTGATCAGCAAAATCTCCGTCTCGGAGCCACCGGACAGCTTTGGCCCAAACCGGCAGCAGACTGTGCGCATTTATTACAAGTTTGTTGGGGAACTTTAGCGGGCATTATTTTTTAGGCAGCGCGGTGCCACGTGGATGGCCCCGGCCCTACGGGGCCGACCGGTGTGGGTGAACCTGGCCCCACTGGGCCGACTGGTATAGGCGAACCTGGCCCAACTGGACCGACCGGTATGGGTGAACCTGGGCCAACCGGAGTTACAGGTCCGCAGGGACCAACTGGCCCTACAGGAACGGGCGAGGGTTCAGAAGGTCCGACTGGGCCAACCGGCCCAACGGGTGTAGGAGAGCCTGGGCCAACCGGGCCAACGGGTGTGGGCGAACCTGGGCCAACCGGGCCAACCGGTGTAGGAGAGCCTGGGCCTACAGGGCCAACAGGTGTGGGGGAGCCTGGGCCGACCGGGCCGACCGGTGTGGGTGAACCTGGGCCGACCGGGCCTACTGGGGTTACTGGTCCGCAGGGGCCAACTGGCCCGACAGGCGAATGCGCCTGCGGCGCCTGTCTCGACTTCAACTACCAAAGCAACGGCGCCTTCGTCAATGCCATAGACCCCGGCACGCAGGAGATTGCCGAAGAGTTTCCGCTTAACGGCACGGCCTTCGGCACGCAGACCGTCGCGGTGGACAACGCGCGCGGCAGGCTCTATATCGCCAACGGCGCCAATGGCCTGACGGTGATGGATGCCCGCACGGGCGACATTATCGACGAGATTCCTACCGGCGGGCTGACCTGCATAGCGGCTCTCTACAATCCCATGGCGGATAAGGTGTATGCCTTTTTGCAGGGCGGCATCGTGGCGATTTACAGTGCGGCCGCCCTCACGCTGCTGGACGAAGTGTATGCCGCGTATTCGATTTCCGCCGCCGTGGATCCGGTGGGGAACCAGGTCCTTGCCCAGAATTCGCTCAACACCGTGATCTATTTCATCAGCGGCGCGTCCGACCAGATCGAATATACCCTGTCGTCTTTCGATACGGGGAGCAACACCCGCTTCGCCGTCGATCCGCTGCGCCGCCGGCTGTACACGATCACGCTTTCGGAGAATGTGATCCGGATCTTCGACCTGGACACCAAGGCGGAGGTCGGCGATTACGGCATCCCCGGGGAGGAGACGATGCAGATCTACTCCACCATCGCCGCCAATCCCGCCACCGGCACGGTGTACCTCTTCGGCAATACGGGCGGCGTGGGGCAGGTCAACATGTATGCGGCCTCCGGCGAGGACCTGGATACCCTGGCGTTCCAGCGCGCGGTCACGGGCCTCTATGCGGGCGGCCTGGTCACGGTGGATACGGTGCACAACCTCCTGTATTTCAGCGACGTCGTCCTGGGCCACCAGGTCGCCGTCGATGGGGCCACCGGCGAAATTGTGGGCCAGCCCGTCTACGACTATCCCGTTACCCCCGCCAATTGCGTGCCCGCCAACATCGGGCCGACCGGCCCCACCGGCCCCGTCGGCCCCAGCCCCTGCGAGATCAGCCGCGTTTACACCATCGACGGCAGCAACCGGGCCGGCGTGATCACCACGAACGACAACCGGATCAGCGATACGATCCCCCTGTCCAGTGCCGTCACGGCGGTGGCGGGCAACCAGAATACCGGCGCGGTTTACTTCGCGGGGGTCAATATGATCTACGGCATAGACGGCAGAACCGGGGCCGCGCTCCTGTCCATCCCCGTGGCTGGGGCGCAGCATCTCGCTGTGGACCCCTGCCGCAACCTCCTGTATTCCTCCGGCAACGGGGGGGAGGTCACGGTGATCGATTGCACGACAAATGAGGTCATCGGCATTGTGGGCGGCTTCACGGGGGCGGGCGATATCGTGTTCGGCCCCTGCGCGAACCGGCTCTATGTGACCGACGACGGGGGCGTCAAGGTGGTCAGCGGCGCGTCGCGGCGCATCATCGCGAGCCTCCCCGTCTCCGCCCCCGCCTTCATGGCCCTGAACCCCAACACCGGGCGTTTATATGTCGTATCCAATTTGTCCGGCCTCGATGTGTTCAACACCTGCACGCTGGAATATATCGAGCACATTTCGGGGACCTCTTTCGACCGCCTGACCGACCTGACGGTGAACCCCGCCACGAATATGCTGTATTGGTCCGGCGCCTACGGCGGCACGCGCGTGGTCAGCGGCAACACGGGCGAGACCATCGATACGCTTCCGATCTATACCGTCAAGAGCGTGCTGGACCCCCAGACGAACCGGCTCTATTTCTCCACCTACGAAGGCGTCGCCGTCGTCGATGGGCGCACCAACGAAATCATCCTGGAAGAGGTCAGCGGGGCGCAGGAGGGGATCATCGGCATGGGCCTGTTGGGCGGCTGCCCGGCGAACTGCCCCTGCTGCTGCGGCGGAGGCGGGGAGGAATGCCCCCCCGGGGGGAGGCTCTTCACCGGCGCGGGCGGCATGGTCTCCGGCTTGGTGGATATCGCCTCCGGGGCCATTACGGAAATCGCGGGGGCGGAAAGCATCATAGCGGTCGCCGTGGACAGGCAGGCGCGGGAGGCCTACCTGCTCAGCAATACCGGCCAGCTGCTGCGGGCCGGTGAAAACGGGGAAGTCGCGGACAGCGTAGCCTTCGGCGCGGGAACCACCGATATCGCCCTGGACGAAGGCGGGCGGCGGCTTTACATCGCCTCGCAAAGCACCGACGCCATATTCGTGCTGGACGCCGACGCCTTCGGCACATCCTTGGATACCTTTGCCACCTCTGCGCCGCCCTTCGGTCTGGCGCTCAACCCGGCCCTGGGCTACCTATACTACACCAGCGAAGCCGCGGGTACGGTCGTGCGCGTCAATCTGGCCGACGGTGCCGGCGAAATCAGCCAAACCACGGGCGCGTTCCCCCAATACCCGGCTGTGAACCCCCTGACAGGGAAGGTCTACGTGCCCAACGAGGGCGATGGCACGGTTTCGGTCTACGACGAGGACCTGAATCCGATATCGACGGAGCAGGTGGAAGGCCATCCCACCCACGCGGCCGTCAGCCCCGTGACCAACCGGGTATACGTCGTCACGGGAGACCGCCAATCCCTGGCGGTCATCGACGGGGACAGCGATTTCGTGACTGCCGTCATCGCCCTGGGAGCGGACGCCCTGGCCCTGGCGGTGGATCCCGTGCGCAACCTGATCTACGTGCTCGCCCCGGCGGAGATCATCATGATCGACGGCGCGGCAAACACGGTGGAGCGGCGTTTCCCCTCCGGCGGGGAGGGTGAGGATTTCTTCGCCCTGGCCCTGCTGGAAGCGCCCTGCGAAGCGGGGTCCGCGCAGACCCCCTTCAACCTGCTTTCCGCCATGTACCTGACCCCGCAGACCGGCACCGGCCCCGTGGCCTTCGGCACGCCGCAGCTGCGCATCGGCGCCAGGATGAACCAAAGCGACGACTTCACCTTTGAGGCGCTGGAGGATGGGATCTACGAGCTTAACTACCACCTGGAATCCTACTACAGCAGCGCCTATACCGCCGCCTTCTTCCTGTCCGTCAGCGGGGTTCCCGAGGACGCCACCAGATCCAGCGCGGTCAACGCCGACATGGCGGGCGCCCCCTCCGGCTCCGGCGCGCTGACCTACCTGCGCCTGCAGGCCGGCGATACGGTGCAGCTGCACAATGCCGCGGGCGGCGCGTATCTGGCCAACGCGTATATCTCCCTGCGCAAGGTCAGCGGCTGACCCAAATCCAAAAAAACCGCCGGGAGGGAAAAATCCTTCCCGGCGGGTGGATTATTCCAATAAAGATATTGACATCTTCCCCCGCCTGTTGTATCCTTAGAGGGAGAAGAATGATTTCATGCGAGGAGGGACCCCCATGCCAACCATCCGGCCCTATCAGCCCAGGGACAAGAACAACGTGCGCCATGTCTGCATCGAGTGCGGGCCCGCCGTGGGGCTGACGCAGGGGCCCGAATACGAGCTGGAGCTGGTGTGCTTCTGCGACTATTATATCGAGTGCGAGCCCCGCAACTGCTTCGTCATCGCAAACGAAGATGACGAGGCGGTGGGCTATATCCTGTGCGCCGAGGATTTCCCGCGCTACTACGAGCGCTTCACAAAGGAGTACCTGCCCCGGGCGAAGGGCTTTCCCTTTGCCCTGCGGGTGAAATGCTGGGGCTCGGCATGGATTCCCCGGTTCTTCGTGAAGAAATACCCCGCGCATCTGCATATCAACATCCTGGAGGGCTGGCAGCGCCGGGGCCTCGGCAGTCAACTGATGGATACCCTCACGGCGCAGCTGCGGGCCGAGGGCATCCCGGGCGTAATGCTGGGCGTCGGCTCGCACAACGTAAAGGGCCGCAGTTTCTACAACAAATACGGCTTCCGGCGGCTGCTGCGCCTTCCGGGCAGCGTCATGATGGGGCTGGAGCTGAAATAACGGCGATATAATAACACAGGAGGTTTTTCCATGGAAAAAACGGAGACAGCGCAAGCACCGGAGCATAAAACCAGCGGCATCACCATGAAGGACAAGATCGGCTACGGCATGGGCGATATGGGGGGCACGCTCTTCCTGGGGATGATCGGCTCCTTCCTGCAGCTGTTCTACTCGAAGGTCCTGCAGATCCCCATGAGGAGCATCGGGACGCTCCTGCTGACGCTGCGCATCTGGGACGGCATCAACGACCCCATCTGGGGCTCCATCGTTGACCGCAGGCCCGCCGGCAAGAACGGCAAGTTCCGGCCCTACCTGCGCGTGTTCTGCTGGCCCCTGGCGGTGTGCGGCGTGCTGATGTTCACGAAAATCCCGGGCCTGAGCCCGCTTCAATACCTGATCTATGCCTACATCACCCATATCCTGTACGAGGGTTTCTACACCACGGTCAACATGCCTCTGGGCGCCATGGCCTCGGTGATCACCGACGACGGCGCGGAGCGCTCGCAGCTCTCGATTTACCGCTCCATGGGCTCCGGCATCGGCGGCGCGGTGGCCTCCACCGTGCTGCCCTTCCTGGTGTACTCCGTCACGGCACAGGGGGAGAAATTCCTGGATCCCGGCAAGCTGTTCGTCGCCATGGTGATTTTCGCAGCCCTGAGCGTCGTGATCCACCTGTTCGCCTTCAAGCTGACCACCGAGCGCGTGCCCCCGCCCCCTGCCGAGGAAAAGCACAATATCTTCCAGACCATCGGCGTCATATTCCACAACCGCCCGTACCTGGCGCTGTGCTTCGCCTCCATGCTGCTCATCGGGAGCACCCTCTACACGCAGGCGGTCTACAACTTCCTCTACAACGACTATTTCAATGCGCCGGAGCTCTACAGCCCCCTCACCATCGCCACCTACGCGCCCACCGTGCTGCTGCTGCCCGTCCTGCACAAGCTGGTGCTGCGCTTCGGCAAAAAGCGCCTGTGCGCCTGGGGCCTGCTGCTCAGCGCGGCGGCGAACACCCTGGCGCTGCTGTTGCGCACCACGAACCCCTACGTTTTCATGGGCTTCTGCTTCCTGAGCGGTCTGGGCGGCACCTTTTTGAACATGGAGCTCTGGGCGCTGATCGCCGACGTGCTGGACTACCAGGAGCTGCTTTCCCGCAAGCGAGAGGAGGGCACCTGCTACGCCCTGTTCTTCTTCACCCGCAAGCTGGGGCAGACCCTGGCGGGCAGCGGCTCCTCCTTCCTCTTCGGCGCCATCGGCTACGACGAAACGAAACTCACGCAAAGCCCCGGCGTAGCGGGCCGGATGTATACCACCGCCACCCTGGTGCCCGCCGTCGCCTACGCGCTGATATTCCTGGCGATGGCTTTCTGGTACCCCCTGGACCCGAAAAAAGAAGAAAATATCCGGGAAGAACTGCGCGCGCGCAGGGCGGAGGAGGCGCTTCGATATGAACAAATATAAACTGACCGTCATCGGCGCGGGGGACCGCGGCAACTGCTATATGCGCATGCTCAAGGAGCATTTTGACGACATCCTGGAATGGGATACCGTCTGCGACATCCTGCCCGATCACATGGACGAGGCCGCGGACGATTACGGCTTTAAAACGAAAGAGGCCGCCTGGGAAAAAGCCATCACCGAAAGCCACCCCGACATCGTCATCATCGCCGTGCCCGCGTATTACCACTGCGACATGGCCATGTTCGCCATGCGCCAGGGGGCCCACGTGCTCACCGAAAAGCCCATGGATCTCTCCCTGGTCAAGTGCTTCGCCCTCAAGGCGTGCCGCGAGGAGACGGGGAAGGTGCTCGCCCTGGGCATGCAGTACCGCAACGTGCCCTGGTTCCGGGCGATGCAGCGGGCCATGGAGCGGAAAATCTTCGGCGAAAACCTGATGATCCACTGGTCGGACATCCGGGAGACCCGCACGAAGACCGCCATGCACGACGCCGTCTACGGCAACGGCGGCCCCCTGGTGGATATGGCCTGCCACCTGTTCGACCTCATGCGCCTGTACTACCACTCTGATCCCGTGCGGGTCAGCTGCCAATGGCGCTCCAATGCCCTGCACAGGCCGGAACTGGATGAAGTGGAGACAAAGGCGGCGGACGCCTGCTTCCTCACGGTGGAATACGAAAACGGCTCCCTGGGCGAGATCATGCTCAATTGGGGCCTGCCCTTCGGCGTCAACGGCGAGCTGATGTGCGCGGTCATGGGCAGCGAGGCCCTGTTCCCGTGCCAGCCCGTCCCCGGCGATCCGCCCATCGAGATCTGCATCGAGGACTACGAGGAGGCGGAGGTTTCCCCCCTGCCGGAGGACGAGGACGACCTGATCGATCCCGAGCGGGCGGTCTTCCTGCACTTCCTGGCCGAAATCGAGGGCAGGGGAAAAGCACAGGTTTCCGAGGAGCACGGCATCGTATGCCTGGCGGCCTCCCTGGCGGCGCTGCGCTCCGGCGCGCTGGGCAGGCCGGTCGCCCTGGAGGAAATCTACCGACTGAAGCCCACCGTGGCCGAATGCATGGCGGCAACCATCCCGCCCTGCGGGCACCCCTCCACAGAGGGGAATGAGTAGGAGACCCCATGTCCGACTGGAAACCGGCGCTGTACCTCTCCTTCGAGAAGGAGCGCACCCAGCCCTCCATCGACCTGGCGGCCAGGATCGATGCGGAAAACCCCCGGCGCGTGCTGGATATCGGCTGCGGCCCCGGCAACAGCACCCAGGTGCTGCGCCGCCGCTGGCCGGGCGCGGAGATCACCGGCCTGGATAGCTCGGAAGCGATGCTCGGCCAGGCACGGGATAGATATCCCGAGGCGAAGTACCCCGGCATACAATGGGTGCGGGCCGACGCTACGGGGGACTTATCCCATCTGGGCCTGTTCGATATCGTGTTCTCCAACGCCGCGATCCAATGGATGCCGGACCACGGGCGTCTGCTGCCGGGCTTTTTCGCCCTGCTGGCTCCAGGCGGCGTGCTGGCCGTGCAGGTGCCCTGCACAAAGCATATGTCCCTCCATGGCGATTTGCTGGGGCTGGCCGCCTCGCCCAAATGGGCCGCCGCTTTCGCGGCTCTCGGGCCCGTGCACTTTGTCCACGAGGCGGCGTATTACTATGATATCCTGTCCGCCCTCTCGCCGGACCTGGCGCTGTGGCAGACCGAATATTATCACGTCCTGGAGGACCACGGCGCGATGGTGCGGTGGTACAGCGGCACGGGCCTGCGGCCCTACCTGGACTGCCTCGCGGAGGAAAGCGCCCGGGCGGATTTTCTGCGGGACTACGAGGCTTTGCTGAAAGCTTCCTACCGAGTGCGGAAAAATGGAAAAGTGCTCCTCCCCTTCACCAGAATCTTTTTTATGATAAAAAAAGCGTAAGGAGAAACCGCTATGATCAAAATCGCGTGCCAGGGCATTGTCTACGGCAACATGAACCTCTTCGACGACGTGGAAAACATCTTGGGCAGCATGGCGGGCATCGGCTACGCCGGCGCGGAGCTCGGCGCCCGGTTCCTGGACACCGACGAGCCCGAATACTACATCGAGCTGCTGGAGAAGAACGGCCTGGCGCTCCCCGCCATCCACGTGGGCGGCGATTTCCTCGACCGGGACTCCGTGCAGTGGCAGCTGGAGGAGATCGGCGAGACGATCGCTTTCGCCCAAAAGCTCGGCTGCCGGTATATCTACCTCAGCGGGGCCTGGCGGGAGGGCAAGGCGGACGGGGACTACCTCCACGAGGCGCAGCTTTACAGCGAGATCGGCAGGCGCTGCCTGGAAGCCGGCCTGACCCTCTGCTACCACAACCACGACTGGGAATTCCAAAACGCCTCGCGCGGCATGGAGCTGCTGCTGGACAACATACCGGCGCAGTACATGAAGCTCGTGCCGGACGTGGGCTGGATCGCGGTGGCCGGGGCCGACCCCGTGGAATTCCTGCAGCGCCATGCCGGCCGGGTCGAGGCCCTGCACTTCAAAGACTTCAAGAACCGGGAAATCCCGCGCGCTTTTACGGAGCTGGGCACGGGCATCGTGGATTTCAAAGCCGTCTACGGCTGGATCGGGCCACGGCAGGGCGATTTCTGGATCACGGCGGAGCAGGACGAGACAGCCCTTACGCCGGAAGAGAGCGCAAGGCTGAATTATGAGTATATCAGCGGGCTTATGTAGGCCGCATGCCCGCCCTTTTGCCCCCTCTGTCGCTCTTCGACCCCTCCGGGGTCGCTGCGGCATCTCCCCCACATCATTCCGCCTGCGGCTCCATTGGGGGCGATCCTGACGGCGTCCGAAAGCTTGTGCGTAATTATGGGGAGAAAAAACCTACGGTAACCGTCAGGATCGCCCCCATGGAGCGAAGCGGAATGCATTGGGGGAGATGTCGCGGCGACCCCGGAGGGGTCGAAGAGCGACAGGGGGGGCAAAAAAATTATGCGTTCAGGAGGGAAATCCAATGAAGCACCCCGTCACCCTGGGCCTTGTGTGCATGGGCCGCGATTCCTTCGATACGGCGGCGGCCGGGGAGATCTACGAGCAGAAGAAGCGGGAGCTGCGGGAAATCGAAAACGTCCGCTGGGTCGTGATAGAGACGCTCATCCGGGAGACGGACGAGGCCGAGGCGGCGGCCGCCCTCTTTTTGAAAGAGGCGGTGGACGGCGTAGTGCTGCTCAGCGGCACCTTCCACCTGGGCCACTTGGCGCTGATCTTTGAGCGGCGTATCGATAAGCCGAAGCTGCTGTGGGGCCTGAACGAACTGCCCTACAACGGCGGCAAGATCCGCCTCAACACGGTGTGCGCCGTGAATTTGAACGCCTCCAACCTCTACAAGGCCGGAAGCGACAGCTATGTGTGCAATGTGGGCGATACGATCGACGAGGCCTGGACCGACGCCGTACGCATCCGCGCAGCGCTGCGCAGCGCCCGCTTCGGTTATCTGGGCTTCCGCGCCCACGGCTTCTTCAACCTGAGCCTCGACGAGCTCTCCCACTTCGGCGAAACAGGCGTCATGGCCGATTACTACGACCTGCGGGAGGGCTATGAGCAGCCGGTCACCGCCGACGAGCTGGCCGAAAGCGTCGCCGTGACAAGGCGGCTGTTCGACTGCGGGGAAGTCACGGACGCCCAGATGGAAAAAGTCGCCCGCCTGGTTTGCAGCCTGCGCAAATTCATGGAGAAGAACAGCCTCGACGCTCTGGCGGTGCGCTGCTGGCCGGAGTTCGCCGCGCAGTACGGCATATCGCCCTGCGCCGCCATGTCCATATTGCAGGCGGAGGGACGCATCCTCTCCTGCGAGGGAGACCTCCAGGGGGCGATGTCCATGCTGGCCTTCAAGGCCATCGGCGTGCAAAGCCCCTATCTGGCGGACCTTTCGCAGATCGATTTCGGGAACAACTTCGCCCTCATGTGGCACTGCGGCGTGGCCCCGGCGGACCTCTGGGATGGCGTGAGCGAGCGCAGCCTGGACACCTACTTCGCCGGGGGGAAGGGCGTCACCGCCGGGTTCGTGATGAAAAGCGGCCCGGTGAATATCCTGCGCATCGACACCGCCCGGGGCAAAACCCGCCTGTTTATGCAGCGGGGCGAGGCGGTTCCCATGGAAAAGCTGCTGGGCGGCACCTACGCCAAGGTGGTCTTCGAGAAAAACGCCAGGGACCTCATCGACTTAGTGACGAGCAGCGGCGTGGCGCACCATGTGGCCATGGCCTATGGGGACTACGCGGCGGTGCTGCAAAGGCTTTCGCGGATCATGGGATGGGAAGTTATAGCATAGTGTTTCTTCATAAGTAGTATGTTGCAATGTCCCTTGTCGCTCCGCGATACTCCCTCACCGCCTACGGGCGGAGCTCCCTCACGAGGGAGCCAGGGGATTCAAGCTATACGTGCCTATTCACCAATACATCAAGTAGAAGCTTGAGCCTAATCCCTAGGCTCCCTCGTGAGGGAGCTCCGCCCGCAGGCGGTGAGGGAGTATCGCGGAGCGACTGCTCGTTTTGCAACGTTCCTAACTGCGGAACAGCATCACGCCTTTGCCAGCCTCCCCGCCCTTTCCGCGATCCATGCCTCCCTTTCCAGGCACCACTCCAGCAGCTCGGCCTGCTCCCGGTGCGCGGCGGGGTCGTTTGTGAATCGGACCGTCCCCTCGTCGCACAGGTAGGACTCGCCGCCCTCCCAGTTTTTCAGCTTTTCGCGGAAATCCCGCAGCCGCTCATAGATTTCCTGATAAGCCGCCGCCAGCTCGCCCACTTCGGGGAGCAGGGCGGCGCTTTCGCGCAGATAAGCGGCGGCGCAGCGGCGGGCGTCGGCCAGCTGCTCCAGCTGCGATTCGTTCACGCCCAGGCGTCGGCGGATATCCTCCTTCTTGTTTTTCAGGGATTTCGTCCACAGCTTTTCGTTGCGCAGGCCCTCAGCCCACTTTTCATAGGCCTCCCGGCCCTGCCAATAGCCCCGCTCGCAGGGGGCCTCGAAGGATTCCGCCAGCAGCCGCAGAGAAGCCCGCGAATTCTCCAGGTCCGTTGGCCTTTCCAGCTTCTCGCCGAAATGCTGGATCAGGAAGGGCCAGTTCTCGGTCTCCAGGTAGTCTTCCCGGTTCCAGTTTTTATCGAAACCGTCGAAGTAGCTGCGGCAATAGAACACCCCGCCGTTGTCGCCGTAGCCGGTGATGACGCCCCACTCGGCGGCCACCCGTAGGTTGATGCCCAGCACGGGCCTGCCCCGGCGCAGGTCGGCCATGATGCGCCCGCGCTCCTCGGCGCGCTCCTCTTTGGGCAGGCGCTCGCAGAAGACGTTTTCATAGCCGATGGCGCGCATGAGGGGCGAGCAGTAGTCGAAGGCCACCAGGGCGTCGTTGGCGCTCCAGTCCCAGACCTCGGTGAAATTCAGGCGGTAGCACGCGCCGGAAACCCCCATGATTTGCTCGTAGCTCCAGGGCTCGCCCATATATCGCAGCGCGGCGGTGAGCGCCCCGGCCCAGCAGCAGTCCATGCCCTTTTCCCATTCCAGTACTATGATACCAGGCAATACGCAGCGGGAATCGTCCCGCAGGTAAAGCTGCGTGCCGTCGTCGGAGTAGCGTAGCGCGCCGCCTTCCGGGCACCGGATCATATGGATGCCCGTTGCGTTGCGGTAGACCAGCGTGAGGGCTTCCGGCTCATCGGTGCCCGGAGAACTGGGGAAAGCCTCGTGATCGACGCGGATCTCCTTCCAATGGAAGTAGTCGTAATGGCGCATTTTGTGCATCACGCCGCGCTGCCTGGGGCCGGAGCCGTACCAGGCGCCCAGCAGCTCAAAAGCCCCCGCGGGGCGGCCCGCCGCCTGCGGCGTCTCCGGCGGGTCCAGAAGCTCGTCCGCCGTCACGCCCAGGCTTGCCGCGATTTCCGGCAGTAGCGCCGTTTCGGGCAGGCACCTGCCGTTCTCCCATTTGCTCACCGCCTGGGGCGAAACCCCCAGCCGCTCCGCGAATTTCTCCCCCGTCAGACCCTTGGCCCGCCGCAAATACGCGATAAAATTGCCGATTTTGGTGTTGTCAAGCATGGGATCATCCTCCTATGCCTGCATTATACCAAAACCGGCGGCGGTTGTCCATAGATTCCGGGTGAAAGTTTGGGCGGAAAAATCAACCTGGGGTTGAGGCGACCCGGGCGGTCAACGCCTGTCCAACTGCGAAAGCAGTTCCTTCATTAGTACAAGGGCTTTCTCGTCGGCAGCTTTCATCTCGTCGATGTAACCAGCGATTTTTTCGCGAGTCCTGGGTTTCGCCAGAGTCTTTACCTGCCTTTTGCCGCGCTC
>Ga0123353_10002868_pt1 | contig 21570 bp, 10 predicted proteins | sample TergutLab28metaG_3_FD_92763 | JGI IMG/M metagenome (GOLD analysis project Ga0123353, IMG submission 92763) | Labiotermes labralis P3 segment gut microbial communities from Petit-Saut dam, French Guiana - Lab288 P3 | ecosystem: Host-associated > Arthropoda: Insects > Digestive system > Gut ... | reverse complement strand
TGAGTGCGGTAATGAACCTTCGGGTTCCGTGAAATGCGGGGAATTTCTTGACTAGCTGCAAACCAGTTAGCTTCTCAGGAAGGACTCTGCACCATGGAGTAAGTAAGTAAGTAAGTATACGCGTCCACAATGTGCTTGTGCTTAAGCTGCTTAAGTACATATTTTGAGTGCGAAGAATGAAGATGTCTGCTTATGTCTGTGTGTTTATATATATTTGTTTATTTATATACATCTGTGTGGGTGTGGGAGGACATGCCTGAAATAACTAACTTCATCGAATTAAGAGTTCTTTTGGAAGCTGGTAGCCACTCTCCTTGTCAAGAATTTCAGGTAATGAAACTTTCATATTCTTTACCGTTTTCACAGGCAGCCGCCAATGGAATTTATGGTGACCAAGTTAAATCCGTTCCATGCTCCCTTCTATCCGTAGATGTCACCTGTGGTCCCTTCCCGCTTGTGTTCCCCATAAACCTCTTCCTTCTGCAGTTATCCTAACAATATTTGGTGACCTTACAAATTACGGAGTTTTCATTTTATTTTACTCCTCCCAGTTATTGCTTTCTCTTTTTTTTTACATTTAAGTAAGATAAAAAGGATCACATTAGACTGATATTGATGTATTGTAACTTAATTTTCGGACGAATTCTTTTGTAAGAAAATTCCTCTGAAATGCAAGATAGAAGAATTTAATTAAAACAATATTCAATTGTAAGTTTTTCAGTTGTAGTGGTAAGCAATAAATGGTATTTTGCCTAGCGCCGTGTAAGGGACACACACAAATTCAGACAACAGTTCTGTAAGGTTACTCTAATGAGCAGTATAGAGTAGACTTCAGTTGTTTCTCCCCACAACATGGCAACCCACTCCGCAGGGTACCAGCCTGCCATTCAAATGCTACCTATACGCACACATACACTGCATGACTAATGACCTATTCTCAATCCACCGATAATTGACTCTATTGATTGAAACAAGTTAGCAATCAGCCCGTTGCCATCGAAACACCTAATTCAAATAAGTAAGCCACGTTGTTTCGTCTTTGTACAGACAGGCCCTTCTCTTGAAAGAATCTAACACAACTCCACCAGAATTGATCGACAGCTTGAAGTATCAGATCGTTAACAGTAACTAAAAATATGCAGGACCTGTTCCAAAACTAATCGGTTGTATCATAATCATGGTTTGTAAGCAAGTGTTACGAGATACAGAGTCTGGGTAGACTGAGGATTGCCTGTTTTTATGTTGTTCATAAACAGTATATAATTCGACGTAATGGCATTCAGGGGACACAATAGAAAACGTCAAGGCGTTACGAATGTGAGGATGGTCAGATTCTACTACATGAGCCATGGGGTCAGTTAATTACGGCAAAAGAGCCCACATGTAGGAAGGATACGTATTATACATTGTTGAAGCTACTAAAATACATCTGCTCTGTGAAATCAACACACGCATCGAGTCTTTAGGAGAACCAGAACTCGGAGAAGCAGAATTAATAACTTGCGTGCTGTAGGTAGAATAAGAAGAGCTGTCGTTCGGGTTGAGTTGCGTTGAACTTCATTCAGTGGAAGTATATATTTCGAATTTCAGTACTGGTGTTACTTCACCGCTAAGATAGCCAACAGGCTTAGCTTTCTTGTCCGTTGTGCGGTATTATGTATAGTAAAAACTGCAGTTTTGATCGTACTAATCTGAACCGAAGCCATCTTATAACCTACTACAAGAGCTGCTTATTTTTAAAATACGGCGTTAGAAGACGGCATCCGAATTCAATCAAGAACTAAACAGACACAACATTGAGTTAAAATGTATGGCACACCCAAGAAGCTAGTGTATATTTTCTCAACACTGTTTGTGTGTTATTTTAATTGTCAGTCATTTCCATTAGTGCGCATGTCGAACTCCGGCAGTGACTCACACCATGACGTCACAGCATTACAAGTTTATCATTGGTTCGTTAGCTTCTGCACCAGAACACTTTGGTAGTAGGTGTGACTATATTCACGGACAGCCATTTTGTGATTTCTGGTGATGGTAAGCAAGATCCATCTTGTGTTTGACAGCTGAAAAGCAATTCATCATGGCGGCAACCAAACGTGAAACCCCTACTCATGACGTTCTTTTGTCCGCTTGAAGAAAAATAATACTGGATTTTTGGAATAGCACAGTCTAGGCACTAGAGAGGCCATCTGTTAAAAGTTGTGCTGAAGCCTTCTGAGTAACAGTGAGGGTAAAATTTATTGTTGCATAATAATAACTTCTGCAAAGGGATTTAAATAGTTCCTATTCATGACATTATATTCTCTCCCTCTTTTTTAAGTCTGCTAGAGTCAGTACTAAAATCTGAGGAACACCGAAACAAGACGGGCACACATTGTGCACTCTCCCATTACACCGATCCAGCTGAACAAACTGGATCAGTTGGCTCAATCGGCAACGATTCCGACTTCGTTACAGTCGAGAGGTGCATGGTTCAAATATCTTCTGGAACACCAATTATCCGACTCAGGATTTCCTTCGTGTTCCTCAGTTAGTCCAAGCAAGGGTTGGGACAGCAATTTAAGTTAGGCGACGGCGGCTTCTTTCTACGCCTTTTTTTTTTAATTTCATACGTATTATGAACGATCATTTGCCCCTATTCCTTTCGCAGCTACAGACACCGTCGTTAAACGGTAAATATAAACACAACGATAGCAATGCGAATGTTGTCTACGGTCTTACGGTGTTCTCCTTCTGTCCATCGACACACATTATTACTATTAATTTGTGCTATATGTTTATTAATGTAAAGCGGTTATGTGTCATAACAATTGTTGAATGTATTTGCAGCTAGTTCGATGAAAATATACCGTTCCTCGCTGCCTGTCCAAACACCCACTTTCCTACACAAAAATTCCGGGTGCATTCCCAGTTATAAAGGGGCTCTAAATAAGCACCACGTTTACCACACTTTCTCTGGTCCAGCACTACAAACGTACCTGCAGAGTTATTTACCTCCCCATAACGCAGGAACTGACAACGTAGTCATTAGGCACAAGTGTAATTGTAGTATTCTTTACAGTCATAACAACCCACGAATATTTAATGCCACACGACACCTTTTTACCCATACTCAGACCATAACTACAATTGTGTGATTTGAGATTTCTCAGCTGGGTCTACGAAGAATCTTCAGGGACTTGACGCCATTATTTCAGCCCTAAGAATAAGTCGGCGAGTTTCTCCAACGCCTCTCTACGTCACTCCCGGACTAGGCGGCGCCACATACCACATTACATTTATATCCATAGTTAGGTAAATTACTTGCATCAATAAGCAATTACTGTAAAAAACAGGAACTGTACACACATATCCGCTTCTTACACTTTCGTTGCTAAACCGTTAATGCTACAACACGGCCTTCTGGAATCTGGCATTTTGTACTTTCGTAAATGGAAAAGTATTTTGGAGGACCTGCTGAGTACATCTTTAGGACAGAAGACTCCTTTAAAAGTTGGTACGTATTTACCAAACCACACGGCGTCATTCTCAAAAGACTAATCTCGATACTCCTCACCATGAGAACAGAAAACCTAAAAAAACTGCTTTACAAGTTCAAGGGCTTACGAATATGGGATGAAGCGTGGTGAGTGGAATGATGTTAGGACATCCAGAAAGGGAGTTTGTACTGGAAAATATCGCATCACGCAAAGAGCGATACTCACAATCTAGGGTTTTGATTCTTGTAATCCCGAATACCTAACTTTCAGCTAAGCACGACTTGAACAAACTCCATCCTACACGCAATATATTGTCTTCTTCTGATGTTCTTGTGAAACTATTACTACGAGGAAGTAGCGGTTGGCTATTTATAGGCCTACAATACATGGGTCAGCTGCCATTTTGCCTCACCGACACTCATACAGGTTGTCAGGGCCTCAACATTGGCCTTGAATTCTTTGTCAGAAGGCCTGCAAGTCACACACAAAAAAGAAAATAAGGGAAAACACATTCCTGGAACCTCGAACCAAACTTACACAAGCAGAACCAACCCCCTCCCCCAATTTTCTTCCCTTAGTCACATCATACTTTGCTGTATCGAGCTACTGCTTCGTCATACTGACCCCCAACAGGCCCCTCCTGCTATGTGTTTCATCCCCTTTACTAAACCCGCCGTACCGTGCCACTCTCTTATACCCTCCAACAAACCTTCTGCCCTTTATCCCATGACCACCCTCTTTCTTCCCTCTTTGGACAAACAACACACAAAAGGGGAAACTCCCAAACTCCTCAGCATCCCTTATATGCTCATTGTAGCTGTCTTTCGTATGCCTGTCTATTTACAGCTCTTCTTGTTGCAAATCCACCACTCAGCCGCCATGAGGTAGGTATGTCGTCTTTATTTACACTTCGGACAGTAAGGGAAATCTATCATGGCGGTGAGCTTTACACTGTCAAAATGAGTTTTCGGGATTTGTTTTCTTCATGCACAGTAATAAATAAAATTCCGTGAAGAAGGAAAGAAGAAATTTATCCTTACACCAGTGCACTCAGTTTATTGCACTAACCAATTGCACAGTATTAATTATATACAAATATTAAAGACGTATCTCTGACATGTTGTGGTACAAGTGCACCCTCTTCAGGGGGCACAAAATGCTAGTTTTAAAAACCGCTCTCTATTATAAGCTGTTATGAGATTCACATGATTCTTCAAGTGTGTTGGTTTATATCGGGCTGCTGATAAGTCCTTAGCCCGACCAGGAAGGAAACAAGCTGCGTCTGTCAAAAGTGTAGTAGCTCCGTTGTTGGTGTCGATTATATATATATATATGTGTGTGTGTGTGTGTGTGTGTAATTATACACTATAACTCCACTTATACGGACGCTGGTTATCCGGATCGGTTTGGGCGTTCGGATAAAGTTGTCGAGAATTCTACAATACTAACTTGCCTTGAAACTGCCGGTTATCGGATCAAGTACAGTACAGCGCTATGGCTTCTAGAACTTCAAATCAGGCGTGGTCGCAAGGTTCAGACGCAGGTACATAATGCAAATAGTGACAGCCAAATTTCAAACTGCTATTGTAGCCTATTTTCAAAGAAAAGTCTAATAATCCGGATTTTCTGCTTATCCGGATGCTTCGCCGTCCGAATTAATCCGGATAAGTGGAGTTCTACTGTATGTTATATAGGGTTATACTGCGCGTTAATTTGGTGCAATAAAATGAGTAAATTGATATAAACAATGCACTGGGTGGACGACTTTAAAGTAATTTACCCTTAGATGCCTATGGCTTTTGTTTACATACAGCACGTTTAATTGCTGTGATTAAACAATGCGCTCGCAGTTAATGTGAAATTGAAACACAGCGATGAGCGAATCTGAAATAAGCAAATAAAAAATATCTTATTTGTTGGACTGGATTGGTTTGACTCAGGACAGCGAAAATTAGCGGGATCTTGTGAATGCAGTATTGAGCTTTCGGATTTCATAAAATATGGGGAATTTCTTAACTATCCGAGGATCTATTGGCTTCTCAAGAAAGACTGTACTCCATGGAGTTACTGACATAGTTTTTTCAAATTGTGTTTAATAGTAAGTTAGAAATGAATAATAACGCTACAAGAGGGGTAGATTCATGCGATCTGAGAACGAATCCCCTATACTTTATATTTATACCTGTGAGAAGTTTAGTCTTCAATCATGCGAGGTCTTCAGAAACGCATCTCTCGCATAGAATGCGACCGACCTCACTGTATACCGTCGTACGACAGGAGGATTAGGCAGTAATAACAAGCGGAAAAGGATGTGGAAGGTAACGTTCGTCCCATACTTCCACAATCCTAGCATTTGCTGTGGGAGGCTGTGATAAAATAAAAAAATCAAACCAGGCTAATAGGGCCTCGAAACCTCTAGAATACCTGGGTGCTGATAAGTCCTTAGTCCGAACAGGAAGGAAACAAGCCCGGAAAAATGTCAGGGACGCGCGCGATTTCAGCAACATCGAGACGTAAGGTGTCATCAAGTTTTTTTTTTTCCTGCAAGGCGCCGAAGGAAATTCACGCCATTCTTACAGAAACATTAGCTTGTTTCCTTCCTGTTCGGGGGCTAAGGACTTATCAGCATACCTGTAAAAGAGAGGTTCCAACTACACCTCAGCGGAGGCCTTCGGCCCGTGTATTTTGAACCCCTTAAAGCCCAGAGGTTACTATATGTACTACCAGGGTAAACATTACGAAATTCTACGTTCTGTCCACAGAGTGCATTTATTTCTTTCACGTGTATCTCAGAACAAAGCGATTATTTGCATGATTTCCGGCTACCGTCGCGAAGTAACTGAGAGTGTTGACCGCTGAAAATGGGACCGATAGGTTGTCCGAAACGTCTGTAAAATATTACCAATACTCGCTGCGTAATAACTCAGAAGAGCGCAGTTCTCAAAGAAATTATTTGCCTATACGAGTTAAACTGATCGGCTTTTACAACGTAGGCGGAATGTGTTTACTGCGCGGTACGAACTGGGTCTATAAATAAATGTAAACTTAATTTTCGTCTCTAAAGTGTTCAAATGTGCTAGGTGCCTGCATAATGACTCTAATACTGGTTAAACTAGTCCCGTGACGGACTAGACAGGTTTATGACTGTAGGACCTGCCTCAAAATGAAAGTCATATTGCAAGTAAAGCAAGACCTGACAGATGACAGCATGTTACGTTTCGGAAGACTCGGACTGAAATTAAATATCGGCTTGATGTACTGCGTGCTAGCAGAGAGGAACACTTCAAAGTGGTGTCACATGGAAGCCCGCACATTCGTGTGGAAAATGCAGTGTATCACATGGTTTCATCTTTAGCAGCTGGATATTACTAAGTTTTGTAATAGACGAGATTAATTAGAAGAATCCTGCACATTTTTTTTTCCTTACCCTTGTCGACGTAATTTGAGTAACCTACCTTAAAATCACATTTAAAAGCTAGCACCAGTACTGCAGACACAGTGTGATTTAGTATCCAGAAGAGTCGTTGATTCCCTTGACTGTTTCCAATCCTCGTATGAACCATCTCCACTAAATACTCAGAAAGAGGAAAAATTAAGGTGGTCTACGAAGGCATCAGCAGACTCCCGTCAGAGTTAACAAGACATAAAGCAGATCACATCTGAACGACAGCAAGTGGTACTGATACTGCAGCAGCACAATGAGGTTGTCTGACGAAAACCACTGCCACCATGGTAGTAGAATGTACACTAAAAACACAAGCAAACTGAACACCTGAATACACATATGGTAAAAACAGGATGGATGGAACATCATATACACACATCTTGGAAGACAGTTTTAACCAGACTTTCGTAATTGTGAATCACAATACTGAACAAATCTTTCTAAACTAAGCTCTGTAGATTGTACACTCACTTCAAATAAGTCAGTTCAGATTTAACATAACAGTACATATTTCGATGTGCCATCCCTCTTGCGAACATGACATTCTGTATTTTTGGAAATAACCACCAATAAGCAGCGTATTTGTGTTTTATATTAAGCGGTAAACTTCTTAAGAGAGGTGTACATACACTGTCTTAAGAACGTTAATTTTATCAAACTTGGGGCATTTTTCTCTGTAACTACGAAATCTACAATAAAGCAGTTTTGCACACGTATACTTCAAAGTTATGTTAACTTTGTACACTTATTTACTGTACTAATATTTTTTTCAATTTTTTTTTTTTGTTAAAAACCTTCTCCACAACAGCGAAGGTATAATTCACGACCTTGCAGTAACATATTGTTTCAATGGATGATTTCCAAATATTTCCAACACATCATCAATACTTTACTGATCATGGAACAAAGAAGTAAGCACAGGACACAAAAATAATTCTAAATTTAGAGCCTGCCAAAACCATCACAATTAAGCGCCATATACATGTAAGTTTAAATACATATACGGCGCTTTGAGGGGCTAATGGTTGCGGAGCAGATAAAAAATTATGCACATTTTACGAAGTGCGAAACACTATTACCGTGTACATATATAAGAGGCCGCCACTGGCTTGTGTCTTCAGCCAGATTAGTCCAGCACATACCCGTGGTACTTGTATACGGCACATAATGATATTATCCTCCCACCTATACCAACGTCCCTGGAATGATCTCACCTCCTGGGGTTTCTCGACCAAAATGTTTTTGTGTATTTCTCTTCTTCGTGTTGTGTGTCCCGTAACCTTGTCCTCTTTGACAAGGTGAACTAATAATGTGTTATTTAATGTAGTGTGTAAACATGAGTGCTCTCATACCTAACATTCTGCTTCCTTGTGTTACTTCTTTCTTCCTAAGACTGTTTTCTCAAGACACCTCACCGAATTTCTGACACATAATCTATATGTGTACATATATTGTACGTGTGAGAATGAGACCATTTGGAAATGGCCCGTAGGTCTTAACTTACATACACGTAGTGTCCTGAGCCGTTGTGCCTTGCATTCCATTATCACAATCTACCACCTCAGCACACAGACAGGTCCTGTGCCACATGGGCAACTCTTACTGAATATTCCTAAGAATTTACCCCACCAAACTGCGCTAACCTTGAGACATTTCATATACAATGATTGGATCTGAAAATCTTAGTCACATAGACCTAACTGATTATTACTCGCATTGCCTGTCACCCAAAATTCATCCGAAAAATGATATACTGACTGCTTCTCCATATTTATAAGCTTGTATACGATGCTGAAAATTAAGATTTCTCGCTCCTTTGCCTTCCTTTGCTGCTTCCCTTCCACAAAACACAGTGAAATATAACACTTTGTCAGTATTCCATTCTGCAAAACAAGACTTTTCAGTATTTATGAACTACGACCAATTTCAGAGCCATTACAAAAGCAGTTTGTTACAAAATAACGCGATCTTCACCTCACCGAAGTATACGCACAATTCAAAATATATGCCTCAGACAGAAACAAAACAACACATTCCCCGCACATCCACAACATTCTTGTATTTCACGTCTCTAAAATTAAAATGTATAATACTTGTATATCCTTTTTCTTGCAACCCCATAATGCCGGGTTTATTTTATACTGTTCCAAACCACAGCATTAGTTTGTCAGAGCAACTACCCTTTCATGGATAATAATAGGTTATAAACACACTATTAAATTCGGATGCAAGAAAGATCCCCTGCAAGTGTTTGACTATGTATTTCGGATAAAGAGTGTTAAAAGTCACGTGTTTTGAGAAAAGCAAATGTGTATAAAGGCAGAAATTTTAGATACTCGGCACTTGAAGGTTTAAGATATGAAGTATCATCGTCCAAAATTAAAATTAAAAAGTTGCTGACCTATATTACTGCTTTTCTCATAAATTCGCACGGCTGTCGTCTTATTAGTGTTCAGAGTATAACTGGCTCGACAGGGAAAATATATGATTATAATTTGTGGGTCTAAGTTAATTTTCTCTCACTGTGCCTGAGGAGAGGGCAGTACTTGTCTCCTAAATCGTGTGTGCAGTTTTTGAGGCTCTTTCGCAAAATTGCGAAAAGTGATTCTAAGATTCGTCATGTCTGTCTGTCTGTCCGCATGTAACAACTCGGCTCCCACTGGACGGGTTATCATGAAATTTAATATCCGAGAATTCTGTGAAAATTTGTGGAGAAAATTAATGTTTTATCCAAATATGACAATAATAACGGGTACTTTACATGACGAGCTACGTACGAACATTTATGATAATATCTTGCGTAATTACACTTAAATGAATAATGTTGTAGACAAACGTTGTAGAGAAAATCAAAACACACATTTTATGTTCAAGGTTTTTCCCGAAAATCGTGCAGTTTATGAGAAGTGGGAAAATACGGCAGAGACAGACAGGCCACAGATGACAATATGGCGCCATGCGCTTTGCTGGCTGGATACCTAATGCTACACACACACACACACACACTACATGTAATACTTATTGCTCTACCACGGCAAGAATGATCACGCTAACGCGCCGGAATATCACTTTATATGTACATTGCCTGTCTTGTATTTCAAACACTGGATGATGGACAATGTCCAACGAATGAAAGATTTTACCTACCATGTACCATCGTCAAACTAGGCGTAGATGGGTGGATAATATTAGGATGGATCTCCAGGAAGTGGGATATGGGTATATGGACTGGATTGGGCTGGCCCAGGATAGGGACAGGTGGCGGACGCTCGTGAGTGCGGTAATGAACCTTCGGGTTCCGTGAAATGCGGGGAATTTCTTGACTAGCTGCAAACCAGTTAGCTTCTCAAGAAGGACCCTGCACCATGGAGTAAGTAAGTATGTACCATCGTCAAAACCCCACATATTAGTGTTCCAGTGTAAGCTCTCATAACGGTACTTACGTACACCGGAACAGAAGGGACGGAAGACGAGCTCTTTGACGATGGAAGCAGCTGAGTGTGTTGAAGTATTTGCATTGGTGGTTCTGTCTTACGCGGGGCTTCAGAGCGTAGTTGTAATCCGTTAGCGTCAGCAGTTAAAAATGATTCGTGAGCTAAAGCTCTTGGCGTGGGCGGTCCGGTGATTATGTGGCTAGCCGAAGGACAAGACGAGCTTAATAAAGATTCACGCGCGTCACCGTAACAGAAAACATTGTCACACAGCACGTCACATTGTATGCGCCGTAACATCCCACAACTCATATTCCTCTCCCACACCGAACTATTGCTCACCACTTCGCCCAGAGAGGTAGTGGGAGCAGGAACATCTGTACAGTGCTAGGCCCCCGACTGGGCGTCCGAGGAATCGTGGTTGATTCCCGGCGGGGGCAACAGATAGGAATTTAATAATAAACACGACTCGAAAGCGCGTATTACATAAATCAGAACACAACTTAGCCTACCAGCGGCATTAATTGGAGTGTAATAAATTTAGTTAGAAATGACAGGAAGGAAATACCAATTAGTGGCAGAGTTGGACAGTGTACTCAGCAAAGTCCGTGTAACTTGTGTGGGCTACATGGGAAAATCAAATTGCGGCCGTACTGGAATTGGGTTTTATTGTGGGTCAATATGGCTATCAATCGGAATTTTCAGACAAATTCTGGTGGAGGTCTCTATTATTGGACTTAAAAAACGTGTGAACTGATGTATGGGATAAACAGAAAGTATGACCATATGTAAATTAGACTTTATTTTAGGCCAGATGGATTGAAAACCGCAACTGCCAACAGATTTAAGATAAAGTGTCCAGTAACCACGTAATTAACTTCACATCCCATAGTCTTTCCTCAGAAGGTTATAATTCCTCGGCTTGTCAAGGAATTTCCATTGTTTTGTGGAACGCTGCGAATCATTACTTTCTTCACAACAGCCCGCAAAGTTTTCCCCCATTTAGAGGAATATAAATTCATTCCACATAATTCCATCTTGTTTCTTCAAGACCCTGACTTCTTTGCCTAGGTCTGCCGTGTGGTCTCTTTCCTTCAGGATTCCTCAGCATAACCACGTATATATTTTTCTTGTCCCTCATGTCTGCCATATATCCTACCCATCTAATCCTCCTTGATTTGATTACCCTAATTAGAAAGTCTCCAATATTCAATTGAAGAGAAAATCTGTCCAAGTGGACATGTGCTTGTATTGTGTCACAAACAGCAACGAAATATGTCCTGTACCCAAGAAGTTTAACTTTATAAACAAAGCCTGAAGAAATTGGTACCTTTTCTTGTAAAATTCAAGAATCAATAAACACGTCCATCGGGATGCACACAGTTACAGAGCGACCGATTTTGAGGGGTGAAAGTAAAGGACGAGGCGTGGCTATTAAATAACGAGGCTGTGTGACCAACTCTGACCTTGACTGGTTTTCATCAAAGTAAATATGCCTACTATTTATCTCTGAACCTGCCGTCAGTTACAAGGCAAACCACGCTCCGTTACTGTGACGTAATGTAGAATAAGAACATTTAGGGACGGGTTTTTAACTTAAGATATTGCTTGATTAAAAAAATTAGCAAAGAATAAACATAAACTTTATTGTGAAGCTAAAGAAAACCGCCACCGTAACCTTCAATTTTCTTACGCCAAGTATTTGGGGAAGAAGGCAGACTTCCAGAAATGCTTAGAGACTTGAAAGGCTCATATATGGCAGTATGCAGCTTCCGACGGAAACTGCGTTGAAAGGGATCAAATGACGACATAACAATTCTGTCAATAACAGTAATTTTTTAGATCACCTTGTTTGAAAGCAAACCTCATATATTTCTGGAGGCTCACAGTGAAATTTGCAACTGAAGATCCCACCATAAAATAGTACCTACGCTGCAAAATCAGTGATATGTTACAAGAAGTAATTTGCAAACTTCGCAACAAAAAAACCATCATTTGGCGTCCTTGAACATTGTACCTTAGTGTTACTGTCCGACCTTGGTGTAATAGTACCCTATTATTATACCCGTATGCAATGCCGTATGACTTGTAGGAGGCGGAGAACCATAGAGTTCTAACAAGGTATTAGCAAAAAATACTATCTGCTGGTTTATGGCGATGTTTTCTGTATACGTTTATACGTGGAAATAGGCTTCATTTGAAAGCAACAGAAAAGAAATATTGCAAAATTAAACCACAATTTTTTTTTCTACTTTCTGAGAGGATTATAAATGCCAAAACCAATTTCATTTCCTTATAGGCTCATTGGCAGATTTCTCAGTCAACTAAGGTGATTTTGTTTTCTAATCAGCAAATCTTTCTTCTTTGGCTATGGAAAAATTGCAATTAAATTTCAACGTATTAAATTAGGAAACTTAAAATGTAATGCGGAATAATACACAAATCGATTCAAGTTTTTTTATACTGTTGCTCTTTAAGAGAAACACTAAGCACAGAAATGTTGGGCCTTCGAGTACAGTTCGGAGTTAAATGGATCCTCGAAATGTCTTCTATTTTTTAGCTGGAAAACTTTTACCATCTCGCCTGCTTTCCACAACATTGAATATCGCGCTGTCGTATGTAAGTCACTTATTTTACCGCTTATTTGATATGGTTGTGAAACACTGCCTCCCAACGAATTTTATATAGATGGGTCCGTGCATCGTGGATCGAATTTAATAATTGTCCAACAAGATGCGACTTATTCAGTTTATTACATTTCTGTAGGCATCTCTACATGTTTCGGATGTTGGGTGTCTATACCCGAAACATGTAGAGCTGCCTACAGAAAAGTAATAAACTGAGTAAGTCGAATCTTGTTGGACAATTGTTAAATTGTCTTCAACATTATGGTACAAACTTAAATTTCAGATATATAGATAAAAATTTTGAACACATTGGAATATATCATAACGACGAACATAGAAACTTGTTCGGACCATATGCTGTTGTCAGTATAGTGTAATATAGTAAATTACGATAGGCTTGGCACATTCGAAACATAACTTCAAAAGGAATTTTGGTAAGGATATATTTTGGAAAAATTCCACTTGTAAGATTTGATATGAAGTGGGAGGAGTAGGTAGTTTTTCATTGCTTGCCATGAAAGCGTATAAGGGGAGTGGAAGTACAGCTCCAATCATAATCAACGTCGGCACCAGATGGATTTCCGTAGTCGGCGACACATCACAGATAAATTAAGCTCCGGGAATTGCCCGCCAAATGGAAAGCTGGGTGAGTTCCAGTCCCTGTCTAAATTTTGAGAGGAGGGAATATCTTCCAGGATTTCCGTGCATCGAACCAAATTTCCTTGGTTGCCCAGCTCGTCGCTTATTCACTAAACTGATTGCGCCATCCCGGCTAGACAATAAGCGGCCAACTTCAAATGGGTGGGGAACAGTTTGGAGGATCGCAGCCAGAGGAATCTGGCTGTGAGTCTTGTCCAAATGCAGGCTTCGAAAAAAAAACGATCTTGAAATCTTTGGACCCTGCCACCTTAGGAGATCAACAGATCGATTCATTGCCTCATAAGACCAAGATAATTTAAGACATTTCGTTCTGTGACCTTTGACACTAGAATCGAATTTTTCTAAAATGTTTAGTGTTGTAATAAAAAATAAGAACTTACCAAAGCTGTAGTGTTTTAAAATGTGCTTAAAGCGGTGTCAAAGGTTACCGGTGCCCAATTTGAAAGTGAATTATATATAGATAATTTAATCCGTATAGTAAATTTACGTAAAAAATACTCAATATAACTGGTGTAAATTAACTTTATTTTCTGCTGTTAGAGAAAATTATCAAGTTTGATACACAAAGACTCACATAAATGACTGGTCGACATATATGACATTGAATTCACGCGATGAACCGCCTGACTAACGCTTTGCCCGTAACAATGCGCACTTAATCAATGAGAATTTCAATTTGTTGAACAATGAACACATTCTGTTTATAAAAATATTATTCACTTCTAAGTCGTGAGTTCCAAATTGCAGTCGCTCTATACACACACAAAATACTGTGCAAGAAATGGCACTATAGGTCTTTTAAACAGCTTAAATGCTTACGACTAAAACGCAGTGGTTCGATAGGCGCGAACCGGGGGGGGGGGGTTACTCTTTTTTTCGTTTTCAAAATGGCAACTGTTTGGTATTAAGTTTAACCCCCTGCAGGAAAACTATCTCAAGGGATAAATATGGTTGTAAAACATAGCTGCTAATAGTACCCATTTCTTAAAAATACACGAGAATGTGCCACTAATTAAATGGTATATAAATAAATGACATATTGCTAAACGTGCTTCATTTGAACGAAGTGAATATAACAAATGTGTTCACTGCAGTCAATTCACTTGCTCTAACTGTGGAACCAGATTAACTCTCTGCTTTAGAGACATATGTTCAGTCTCCTAAGCCAGACGCACACTGTTAACATAAGGGCTACGTCACTGACCGGAATAGACTGTAAACACACGTGCACAACGAAGTTCCAATTATTTAAAAATTAAAGACGAGAGCCTGGATCATATTACATTTAGGACCTGTATTGTTTTATGGCACGACAGCCCCCAGTGGGTCAGGGACTCCGAATTATCCAGGTCCTCCGATCACACTCAGACACATCAGATTCACTAGGACTCCTCTGGGTGAGTGATCAGTCCAACGCAGAAACCTCTACCTGACAACACGCAACACTCACAAGAGATGCCCCCAACGGGATACGAACCCGCAATCCCAGCATGCGACCGGCCGTATACCGACATCTTAGACCGCGCGGCCAGTGGCGGATCATTATATGCGTGTGATAAACTCTATTCCTGCAGCGGGGGAGCGTTCAGCTTAACCGTTTTACCACCAGTGGCGGATCCTGATCCGGAGGTCAGGTCTAGCAGAATTTTACCATTCCGCTAGACCTGATGTCCGGGTCAGCATTTGCTTCTGACTTAACAGGGCTGATTTTTTTTTCCATAAAACTTCGCCACTTGCTCCTGCGTGCAGTTAAGCCTTACGCCATCAAGATAAATGGGTAAGTAAATAGGAGAAAAAGCGTCGCTTCTTAACATTGACACTACCAGCAAGTGAGCGGTGAACTCAAACACTGGCCGCTTTGTCTCCGTGAAGGAAACGCCGTGCGTATTGGGAGAGAGGGTGAGTTGGTGCCCATAAATATTGCTTATTGAATGACATTTTCCAGCCATGAGAAGAGGTATAATTCATGGAATAGTGAACGATGCGTAAGACATTTGAAGGCAATATGGTTAGACTGAGCTTATCTACTTCTTCGCCATATTCAAAGGGTTTGCACGCCCACATTAGCCTCGTTTAGCTACATTAAGGTTTTACAACTAAGTCGTAACTGTGTATACTACCAACTGTAATATGAGACCTGATTTTTGCCTCACATCTTGGTCACTCTGAAGGACACAGACTTGCTTTTCCGTAGATGTGTGTTATATGTGTGATTGTAATGGAACTGTTCGAGGTTGTATAGCGTTGGTTATAGATGAATGAAACCCGTTAAGGGTTGGTGGAGTGATACTGACAGGAGAGAACCGAAGTATTCGGAGAGAAACCTGTCTCAATGCCACCTTGTCCATCACAAACCTCACATAAAAACTGTCTAAGGTTGAAGTCGGGCTTCTACGGTGCGAAGCGGCGACCGAGTTCTCTGTGCGGTACGAATTAGGTTCTGTATAGAAGGATGGAAGTCAGGCTTGAAGTTTTTAAAAACAACGTAACCTTGGTTTCCCCATAAAGGTCAGAAAAAATTTGGTCATATTAGGCCTATTTGGGCTCTTAACATAATGTGTTTAACTACAATCCGCACAAAAAAATTACAGGAGGTACAGAAATATAGATTCACTCATTCTTAACCTCACCTGAACTTGGCGCCCGCCCACTTTACACCCGGGAAATGTTTCCTGTGGCCACTGGATAGGAGGCTGGATGGGTCCTGGGGACAGTCTGGGCGATTTGGAGAAAAAAAAAGTGTTCTCTTTGCCGAGATTAGACCGCGAATCGTCCGGCCAGTAGCAAGTCACTATACCAATTGTAATCTAAGAACGTAAATTGAAACATAAAATCAAAGGATCGCGAGGTATGGGCACTTAAATTGTGTGACTCTTCATAGCTAAAAGGAGGGCATTAATCAAACATATGCACAACTATATAATTCGTAGATACTATTAGGATTATTATAAAATATTTAAAAATATTTAAAATTGCTCCAAATGTTTCGGATCACAAGGGGTCCATCATCAGGGAGCTTTTTACAGTGCTTGGCTAAAATTACAATAACATTACTGTAATTTTAGACAAGCACTGTAAAACGCTCCCTGATTATGGACCCCTTGTGATCCGAAACATGTTGCAGCAATTTTAAATATTTTTAAATATTTTATAATAATTCTAATTGTATCTACGAATTGTATATTTGTTCATCTGTTGGATAATAATGTGTTTTAATCGTCAATGATGGACGGTACAAACATGAAGATTATAGGGCATTAATGTCTACAGCCAAATGCAAAACTCTGCGCATATATTTAAATAGCGTGTACTGGGAGGTGATTACAGACACTCGGCTGGTCAATAAAATTCCTGCCTTTATAGAAACAGAAACTTAAGTGTCGTGTTTACAAGTGTCTGTAATATGCTGGAGACTGCGAGGTTCCTCTTGGAATGCTTGACCCTTGAACACGGAACCGACAGTCTCTCCCGAACTGTCCGTAACCACCTACCAATCTAAGCTTCGTAAGAATTAGTTCAATACAATTCGTATCATCACATATTACACCTTGAATGGCAATATTAGCACTATCCCATTTATGTCTACGTCTTCAAACTGTCCTCTTTCTTCCTGGCCTTCTTAGCTAAAACTGCTAATACAGTTTTCCTCGCCCTCAAACGTCCTACCATGTCATAGAATTCACCCCTTTTTTCGATATCCGTAATAACATCTGATGAACTGCACACATCGTGGTGAAACCACTCGTTACGTGGTCTGGTATAAGTAATTAATGTCCTCCGCCTCCTGTTAGCGCCCTCACTGAGGTACAAATATTCCCCTCAGCATTGTGTAAATGAATAACTCAATAAAGAGATAAACACTTGGGTCTGCCGGCTTCAGGTGTTTTACACAGCACGAGTCTGCTTCTGTGGCTTCTACATAGCAAATATGACTTTTAGGTAAGTTCCGGCTCGCAGGTGTATTCGATGTAGTTTAGTCTGCAACTGCAAATTCAGCACGAGGCGACATCTATGTTATAGTTGGCAGAAATAAATTAGATCCTTTACGTGGGCGTTCTGAATTGCTTGTGAAATCCACAGAGACACAAAAGCAAGGAGAATAAATTTGACAACGGATCGTGTAGAATAGGCAAACTATATTGGTTTGTACCTAATCACTCGCTCTTTAAAGTCGATTTTTTTCTTAATTTTTATAAAGAAAGCAATTAATAAAAATGATATATTTAAAGTTTTGCCTCCTACATGAAATACACACACGCGAATTTGAAGAATATCACTGGGTGCATATGAAGTTTAGTTAAACTTATCGAGAATTCGCAGGAAAAAATTCATAAATTTCAGTGATAAACCTGTTCGTCTTAAGCAACAGTCAATTTCTACCAGGGTACAGGGCGTCTTATCCCAGACGACGGCAATGTTATTCCATACAAACTGAAATACAAACATGGGATGGAGGTAATATTAAAGTGAATCTTATTGAAAGAGGGTGCATGAGTGTGGACCAGATTAAAATGTTTCAAAATTGGATCCAAAGAATTTAAGAATACACACACGCGAATATAATGAATCTCAAGTAGGTGAAAGTGAAGATAAGTTAAGCTTATAGAAGATTCGCAGAAAACGGTTGGTAAATTTAACCTTTTGATGCCTAATGTCAACTATAGTGGTCGTACCGCACCGCTAACCTCTAAAGTTGCATTTTATATATTTATTCAACAAATAGAGGTACTGAATATTTTAAACATGGTATGTACTCTCCGTTTTTTCCTCTTCAAAATGCAGTTTGTTTCATAATTCTAACATTTTTGGTTCCTGTATTATTCACATTTTATATACAGGGTGTGCTAAAATTTAAAAAATAATTCTGGCGCCAAAAGGTTAAGCGAGAACCCGGTTAGTACTAAGCAACGATAAATTTCTACCAGTATACACAGCGTCATTTGTCAGATGACGGCAATTTTATTCCACACAAACTGAAATACAAGCACAATTTGGAGGTAATATTAAACTGCATCTTATAGAAAGAGGGTACATGCGTGTAGACCAGGTTAGAATGGTTCAAAATAGGATCCAGTGGCGGGTTCCAGCGATCGCGGTAATGAAAGACAGCCAGTTTAGTAAGATGCAGCTTACGAAAAAAATACACTGCATCGTAAAGTCAGTCTACAGTTCTGCTGACTGACCAAACATTTATTACTGTAGCCTTACAATCCACATTTCCCCTCTCAATATATTAGCTTAAATCTGCACAGATACTAATAACGAATTTAGCCACGCATTCCAGAATTTATATTATTTTTCAAAACTTCAATTGGGGTGGCGGTGGGGGTGAAGGTGAGGACATCCCCTAACTGTTCCCCAACATATGTATTGTTCCTTTAACCCTTTGGCCCTGGAGATGGACATTTACAGTTTAGAATACCAATTATGTACAATGTGAATATTTTATGAACCAAGAAGGGTAACATTAGGAAATACACGACATTTTGTGGAAGAATAAACAAAGATGGTGAAAGTCTAAAAAAATAATTAAATAATATATTTGTTGACTAAATATATAAAAAGCGTATTCTGGAGAGTAGCCTGTCCTATATATAGGATGCATGGTGCTTAAGGTTAAATTATATGTTGCATAAAACGCACTGATAATTCCAGTTATATAACAAAAAACTAACACATTTTTCGTAGCTTTCATTTCTCTGTCCCAGTCTTGGTTCTTTGTCTCAGCAGTCGTCAGCGCACTAAGCGGGCTCCAGGTTTGAAAAATATTTTCGCTGCTATTATTTGACTACTTTCCTAAAAGTGTAGCCCCTTTGAAACATCACGTCAGCAGGATCAGCACACCCAGAATACGGTAAGTGTAATCCAGATTACTGATAGCTGATATCTTAGAAGACAAAGACTGGCAAAAAAACATACAAGAAATTTATCCCCCCTCCCCCCCTTTTATGAAAAGTTGTATACCGAAGCTTGGAAATTGATATGCAGTGGGAAAAGATGAAAAGCAACCCCCATCCTTGTCAATAACTGAGGGATTGAAGGGAAGAGAGAGAGAGAGAAAGGGTGTGAAGGAAAAGAGATGGAAAGGATGAATGATGAATGGTAGAGTTGCGGGAACCATTTAGCGGTCCACCAGGGAGAAGAGGCTGCCCAATGCTTCATCACAATGTTGTACATAATACAAGGCTTTTCACCCCCTCGCCCCTAGGATAACTCACCCAATAGCGTACTTGAGTAGAGCAAAGAAGATCCAGTATGGTTGTTGGAAAGAGGACTATCAGCAGCATCAGAACATCCCTCGTAATGAGCGAGGGTCACAACCCTATAATCTAATCACCTAGTTTGGATGTTTAAAAAGAAATACAAACTGTTACGGAATTGGTAAGACACAGAAGCTCACACAGAAATTCATTTGAATGGAAGTGAATACTGACTTTCGTAATGGAACAGCAAACAGCGCATGAAATCTGCAATAATCAATAACACAAAAATGAGGAACAAATTACAGAATATCTTATCACGTATCTGAACGAACAGGTTAAGTTTAATCTAAGTATAAGAAGTTTGTTAAAATATTCTCTGCTGCAAGTCCTAAACAATGTTCCTGTTACGACAACTGTAAAGTAAGGTAAAGCCGCTCTTTACCCCGGGGAAAGACAGGGTACCCACTGTACAGGAGGCTGCGTGGGCCTCAGGGCCGGTCTAGACAGGTGCGGAAAATCTCGCCTCCACCGGGATTCGATCCCCGGACCGTCCAGCCCATAGCCAGTTGCTATACCGACTACGCTACCCGGCCCACTATGACAACTGCAATACATCTAATTTCAAAATCATCTAGACATAACGAAGGCAATATCCTGCAAGTATTTTACTTTAAGATGTTACTATTTTTTTTAAAAAAATAAGTGCCTGTCACTTGCGTGCAGATCATGATCTTCAAAGTTGCCGAGGGCTCTGATATTGCGGCACGTTTATAGATTAACTTCTTTAAGGGAGAGAAAAACAAAACGTTGTAATCAGGAATAGCAGCTGTGAATACAATACAATACAATAAATACAATACAGCTGTGAATACAAGCTCTTCTTAACAACAGGAACATTAATTCATGACGTCATTGACGCGGGAGGTTCATTTTGGCTTCGTTTGCAAAATCTGCTTGTACAGTAAATTATACTTTGGTTATTCTAGTAAATAACAACAATTTCAGAACATATTAAATCCCTAGCCTTTCAAAGATTTTACATAAAATATATAAATTCGCACGACATTTGATTAACCGTTATCAGTAAGGAAGCAAAGAGAAGTCACACAGCCCAATAATCCTGGGTTTAGTCGTATATGTAGAGGAAGAGCTTAATTTATGAAGTACTTAACTTCTCAAGGTGGTGACTAAGAGGAATATTAGAGGCTGGAATGTGACGCCGTGTAGTTGGGTAACGTTGCTACATAGCTATTAAATTGTACGTCTTCACACCTTATAAAACAGTACCCTTCAGTCTTCACGAGCTGAAAAGGTAATTAAAAGTAGTAAATTTCTCCTCTGTTGTTAGCTTTGACGCAGGTGGCGTGATTTTGTTTAATTTTAGAAAAGGTCACATGTCGAAGTACGAAAACACGAAGTCAGTTCATTTTGTCCTGCTAACTTCATTTTTACAAACCTGAGAAAGAATTGTTCCATTTTGAGCTAATTGTTCTGTGCATCGTAATTCAATGTTAATAAAAATCCAACTTAGGTGCAACAGTATGCAGATATTTATTTACTGCATAGTCACTCTACATGTTTCGGGTGTCACAGCACCCATCATCAGGAGTACTAAAAACTGTAACCATAGCCTCCGGTACAGGTCATAATACTGGTACAGCTACTTCCCTCCAACGTGGCCTGATCAGGCCACGTTGGAGGGAAGTAGCTGTACCAGTATTATGA
>Ga0123353_10002867_pt1 | contig 21572 bp, 28 predicted proteins | sample TergutLab28metaG_3_FD_92763 | JGI IMG/M metagenome (GOLD analysis project Ga0123353, IMG submission 92763) | Labiotermes labralis P3 segment gut microbial communities from Petit-Saut dam, French Guiana - Lab288 P3 | ecosystem: Host-associated > Arthropoda: Insects > Digestive system > Gut ... | reverse complement strand
CCTGGGCCAGAACTGGGAGCGCCTGGGCAACGTGCGCTTCGCGGTGACCTACCACCCCGGCAGTGACCCCAACGAGCAATTGCGCGCCGGCGAACGCACGAAACTCCTGGCCAGGGAATGGGAGAACACCATGCGCGAGGGCGCGGGCCTGCGGGACTTCATCGCCGCCGGGGACGTGCGCATCGCGGTCATCGGCGCGGACGCCCCCATGCCGGACTGCCAGGTGCCCGTACGCCAGCTGCTGGAGCAGATCGTGGCGAAAACGGGCCTGCCGCCCTTCCTGCTGGGCCTGACCTGGAGCGCCACGGAGCGCATGAGCTCGGTGCAGGCGGACCTGCTCACCAGCGAGCTGGAGAGCTACCGGCGCATCATCACGCCCGTGATCCTGCGCGTGGCCCAAACGGTGCTGCGCATCTGGGGCGAGGACCCGCGCTGCGCCGTGGAGTGGGACGACATCACCCTTGCCGACGAAGTGGAGCTGGCCCGGGCGCGGCTGCTGCGGGCGCAGGCGAAGAAGACTGAGGGATAATCTGTAGGGGTGGCATTCTTGCCACCCGCGCAAAAAAAGGGTGGCATTCTTGCCACCCGCGCAAAAAAGGAGACAGGAGGAAACCTATGGACATTCAAAAACTCATGGAACAGGCCATCGAAACCATGCCGGGCACACCCGGCCAAGAGGATCTGGCGTTGATCCACAAGTGGACCCGGCGTGATCTGTCCGCCGAGGAGCTCTACGTGTTCCGCGCGAACCTGTGCGACAACGACATCGACCGGGACGGCGAGCGCTTCACCCGCCCTGCCCTGGAGGCCCTGGCAAACCTGTTCATCGGCAAAACGGGGCTCTTCGACCACAGCGGAAAAAGCCGCGACCAGGTCATGCGCATCTACGCCGCGCAGGTTATCGACGACCCCGCGCGCGTCACCAAATCAGGCGAACCCTACGCGGCCTTGAGCGCAAAAGTCTACCTGCTGCGCGGCGGCGAGAACGAGGCCCTCATTCGAGCCATCGACGGCGGCATCAAAAAAGAAGTGAGCATTTCCTGCGCGGTCAAGCGTATGATTTGCTCCGTCTGCGGCAAGCCCCATGGCCGCGACGGCTGCGCCCACAAAAAAGGTGAGACCTGCGACGGCGCCCTCTGCCACGCGGTGCTGGAGGAGCCAACGGACGCCTACGAGTTCTCCTTCGTGGCGGTGCCGGCCCAGCCCGCCGCCGGGGTCCAAAAGAGGAAGCAGGGTTCAGGGAACAGGAGGCAGGAGAGCGACGCCGAGCTGGCCGAGCTGCGCCGCCTGGCCGAAGACGGCCGCATATTTCGTACGCAGCTGCTGGAGAAAACCCTGCGGGCCGCCTCCATCGCCGTGCCGGGCATACAGCGGGAGACCTTGCGGTCTATGTGCGCCAGCCTGCCCACCGGCGAACTGCGCGCGCTCTGCGATACCCTAGACGCCCAGGCCTCCCGCACGCTGCCTCTGAAGGGGCAATTGATTTGGGGCGCGAAGCGGGGCGAGGTCAGCAGCAACGAGGGGTACAGGATGTAGGGAATCTATGTAGGGGTGGCTAGCAAGCCACCCGGGCAAAAGCGGGCGGCCTGCTAGCCGCCCCTACAGACAACAATGACACACCAAATATATTTCAAAACAAGAAAAGGAGATTTACCATGTCTTTCGACACCGTCAAACTGGACAAAGGCCTTTACACCACAGGCAAAACCTTCACCCGGGCCCTGGAGGCCGCCGATCCCAGCGAGAACTACCGCGGCACGGCTTTGGAGGGCCTGGACGCCTACGAACGGCAGCTCAAGCGCTTCGGCATCCGGGTTTCGGGCGCGGGAAGTGACAGGATTGAGAAGTTCTTCACCTCGAGCCAGACCGCCGCGCTGTTCCCCGAGTACATCGCCCGCGCGGTGCGCCAGGGCCTTGAGCGCGCGGATCAGATCGCTGATATCGTGGCGGCAACCACCTTCGTGGAGGGCCTGGACTACCGCTCGGTGAGCAGCGACACCACCGGCACGACCCCCACCGACGAAGCGGACGACCTGCCCGTGACCCTCATGAAGACCAAAGGCGTCCTGGTGAACATGCGCAAGCACGGCCGCGTGCTCAGCGCCAGCTACGAGGCCCTGCGCTACCACCGGCTGGACCTCTTCACGGTGGCTCTGCGGCAGATCGGCGCGGACATCGCCAAAGCCGCCCTGGCCGACGCCGTGGACGTGCTCATCAACGGCGACGGCAACACCGGCACAGCCGCGGCCACGGTGCCCATAGGCGGCACGAGCCTGGCCTACGGCGACCTGATCGCCCTGTGGAACAGCTTCGACCCCTTCACCATGACCACCATCCTGGCCGACGCCGGCGGCGTGAGCAAAATCCTCGCCATGCCGGAGATGCGCGACAGCTGCGCCGGCCTGGATTTCCACGGCACGGGCAGCCTGGTCACCCCGCTGGGCGCCCAGCTGCTCAAGAGCGCCGCCGTGCCCGCCGGGGAATTGGTGGCCCTGGACCGCAACTGCGCCCTGGAGCGCGTTCTGGCCGGCGACATCGTCACCGACTACGACAAGCTCATCGACCGCCAGCTCAACCGCGCGTCAATCTCCTCCACCGTGGGCTTCGCGAAAATCTTCCCGGACGCCGCCATTGTGATGGCGTAAATCCAATTGACAATTGACAGTTGACAGTTGACAATTGGACTGGTAGGCAGACATAGGTATGTAGGGGGCGGGCAAACGTCTGTCCCCTACCAGGAAAGGTGGAACAATTCACATGACACAATACAGCATCCTGGGCCGCCTGCGCCTGATGGTCGAGCTGGACGAGGCGGGCGCGATGGAGGCCCTGCCCTTCTGCGCCGCGGCCATGGAGCAGCTCACCCCGCGGCTAAAGATCGAGTGCAGGAACGACCCCCGGCTGGACCAGGCGGCAGCCGCCATGGCCTGCTGCATGCTGCTCCAGAGGAATCGGGGTTCGGCTGGGCAGGACGGCGAATTCGGCGGCATATCCAGCTTCAAGGCCGGGGACATCACCGTGACCAAACAGCAGGGCGGCTCGCCGAAAGACCGCCTGGCCTATGCCGAGCAAGTACGCAAAACCGCGATGGAGGACATACGCGATCTGCTCAGGGACACGGGGTTCTATGCCGGCCAGGTGAGTTTCAATGCGCAGCCCAACAGGAAGGGCAGGCGAAAACATGGGCGCTGAAGCAAACGACATCAAGCGCGTGATGGAGCGCTTCGGGCGGCAGGTGAAGATCTGCCTGCCGGAAGGCGGCGGCGAGAGCGGGCCCTTCGGCGCGTTCGTGCAGCCGCTGCGCTACAAGAACAAGATGTACCTGGGCGGGGTGAATACCCGTATCGGCTTCAACCGGGAGGGCCACTACCTCTACCTCGGACCCCCCGAGCATGACTTAACCGGGCTGCCCCGGGGCGCGTGGATCGCCCACGGGGACGAGCGCTTCACCATCGACCGCGCGGAAATGGTATATTTCGGCGACGAGCCAAGCCACATCTGGGCGGTGGTACGAAGCATGGTGGAGTAATACTACTCCGCAACAAGAAGCATTGCGCATCATGCTGCACAAAAAATCATATATCGAAATTTTTGTTTGCATTCTGCTATGCTTCTAATTGCGCATTCGTATAGCAAGCCGCCCGCGCTTTTATAACAAAGGAGATAATTTATGTCCGCAATATCAGCCATGCCCAGCGCGATCACACAATGGCTAAGCAGCCAAACCGCCCTGGACCAGATCACCTTCCTCACGGAATTCCCCGCGCAGAACAAGGCCGTGCCCCTGCGCCGCGCCACGGTGGCGGTGGGCCTGGGCTCCGTGCAGATCACCGATAAGTTCGTGGAGAACAACGACGGCGTGCTGGAGCGCCAGGAGTACTGCCGCAGCGCCGCCATCCGCCTGCGGCTGGGTGTCCACGTGCCCTTCAGCGAGGGGGGCGACCGCTGCCACGATATTTTCACCCAGGTGCTGGACATGCTCACCTTCGCCAGCGACCTGAATCTGCGGGCCTCCGGCTGCAAAGAGATCACCGCCCACAGGGATACCGACGCCTTCGTGATGGAGGCCTGGGCCGACGTGGCGGCGGATTTCTGCCCGGCGGACAGCACGGGGCTGACCCTGGCGTCCTTTTTGCCCAAGGACCTGCTGTGCGGCAGCCATATCGCCGACGGGGACATCCACCTGAGCCCCGCGCAAAAGGAGAGGCTCGACGCGCCCTTCCGCATGGGGACCTACATGGGCACCGGCGCGGCGTCGATGTCGGTCAATCTGGGCGTAAAGCCCTACGCGGTGTTCATCGCGTGCCCGGGTCTGCCGCCGGTGTACACGAACTTCAGCGCGGCCACCTCGCAGGTGTACTTTGGCTTCGCCGCGGGCAGCGGCAACAGCATGGGGGTGGAGCTGACCAACACGGGCTTTACCCTGCGCATGGGCAGCGGCTATACCGTGGGGACCACGAGCCCCGCGCTCAACGCCGGCGGAAATATTTATGTCTACCTTGCGCTGGTGTAGCGCAACAGCCCACCCCAAAAACACCGCAAGCCTCGCGGCTTCCGTCAGGATCGCCCCGCAAAAAAACCTCTTGCATTTTCCATCAATTATGCTATAATTGTAAATTAGAAAAACATAACTTTTGGGAGCGCTGTGGAAAGAGGTGGTTGGGTGGCGAAACAAAAAAAGGCAAAGACAATCAAGGGCCGCAGGTATGTGGGCCCGGCGGAAACGGCGGGCTACGTGCTCTTCGACGTGTCCACCAAAATCCGTGTCAACCCCGACACGGAATGGACGGACCGGATTCTCAACATAGACAAGGGGCAGCAGGCGCTATGGGGGCCAGTGATGACCATATGGGATGTCATCAACGACCTGTTCTGCGCGGCCTGGGTGGAGAAGACCCGCACGCGCTTCGGCAAGTTCAGGCCCTACCTGATGCTGTATCCCCTGTATGGCCTGCCGGTGGTCGCGCTGCTGTTTTTCCTGCCCTATATCTTCTGGGGCACCGACAGCATGTTCGTGCCCAAGATCGCCGCGTGGGTCATGATCGCCCTGTTCAACGATCTCACCGGCACCATAGGCGATATCGCCCGCACGGGCATGATGGCGAACATCACGCCCAACCCCCAGGAGCGCATCGCCATGATCACCACGGCCAAGTTTCTGGAGATGTTCGGCGCGGACCTGCCCAAGCAGATATTCGGCATCCTGCGCGACGTCATCTCCCGTAACAAGAATCTCAGCGATCTCGATAAAAGCCTGAACATGCGCACGCTCTTCCTGGTGTTCGGCGTGGGGACCCTTGTGCTGGCGGGGGCCATCTCGGTCTACTTCGCGCTGGTGTCCAAGGAGCGCGTGTTCGGCGCGGAGACCGTGAAGGAAAAGCCGCCCTCCATCAAGGAGACCATGAACGCCCTGCGCCACAACCGCCCCCTGCTCATGCTCATGATCGCAGAGATCCTCAACGGCTTCAACCTGAAAAAGCAGATGGACACCTACACAAAGTCCGTGCTCAACCTCGCCAACTTCGGCACGGTCTCCGGCATCCCCGGCTCAATTCCCAGCTATTTGAGCTTCGCCTACGTGGGCAAGCTGCGCGAGCGCTTCTCCACGAAATTCCTGTGGCTGCTGGGGGATTACGTCAACCTGCCCATGTTCGTGGCGATCTACTTCTTCGGCATGATCAAGGTGAAGAACCCGGAGAAGCGCGTCAACGGCGTAACCTACATGTTCCAGGACCTGTGGCCCATGCTGGGCGCCTACGCGATACAGAACACCATCGACATGACGCTCTACGGCACCAAGAAGGTGGTCCCCAACGAGATACGAAACGAGTGCATCGACTACGGCGAGTGGAAGAGCGGCTTCCGCAGCGAGGCGATGACGGGCGTGCTGCGGGGCATGCCCTACAAGTTCACCAACATGGTGGGCAACTCCATGACCAACGCCGTGCTCAAGGCCATCGGCTTCCAGACGGGCGCCGAGCAGTACCTCAACCAGAGCCTAAAGACCCAACGGGGCATTTTCGCCATGGCCACGCTGCTGCCCGAGCTGATGAACCTGGTGGCCCTTGTCCCCAAGCTGCTGTTCAACATCAACCAGAAGGACCGCGAGCGTATGTACATCGAGCTGGCCGAGCGCCGCGCTGCCGCCGCTGCCACGGCGCAGGGCATTGAAACGGAGCAGGCGGAAGAAGCCGGTTAAAAAATACGCAAAAAATTTACAGGCACCCCCTTGACAACCTTGCCATTATTGGCTATAATGGGGGTGTCAGGGGGTGCTTGGTTCGGCACTGCCGGGAACAGGTATCTCCCCCTCGGTTTTAACGAGAAGAACTAACTGCCCACTGTTTGCAAGCCAGGGGGGCAGTTAGTTTTTTGTATTGCTGGAGCTATTAAATATTGTTGCGCAGATAAGTAAAAACGCCATACACAACAACACGGTTGTCTCCATGCACATCACCTCCTTCCGCGGAACCTGCTTCCACTTCCAGGAGGAACCAACTGCGCCCAGGCAGGCCACAGCACCATAGCTATTATAGCGCCAAAAATTGGAATAGTCAATCGTTTCCGACATTTTTTATCACGGAGAGAAAAATCATGCGCCGTATTTCCAACCGCGCCTTCGCCCTGCTGGCTGTCCTGTTCAGCTTTCTGGCCGGGCTGGGCATCCTGGCCGGCAGCTTCGCCGTCAACGGGGCGCAGTGGGCCACCAACCGTGCCAACGGGCATATCTATACCGCCGGGGCCATCGCCCGGGCGGGCTCGGTGCTGGACAGGAACGGCGCCGTGCTGGCCCAGACGAAAAACGGCAAGCGGGACATGCCCGGCGGCGCCACGCTGCGCCGCGCCACGCTCCACGCCGTGGGGGACCCCCAGGGCTTCATCTCCACGGGGGCGCACGCGGCCTTCCGCGGCGACCTGACGGGCTACAGCCGATTGAGCGGCATATACAACGTCGTGCGCTACGGAAAAGGCAGCAACGTGAAGCTTACCATCGACTCCAATCTGTGCAAGACCGCCTGGCAGGCCCTCAACGGACGCAAGGGCACGGTCGGTATCTACAATTACAAAACCGGTGAGGTGCTGTGCATGGTGTCCTCGCCCAGCTACGATCCCCTGTACAAGCCCAAGGACATCGATACCAACCCGGCCTACGAAGCTGTCTATCTCAATCGCTTCCTGCACGGTCTCTTCACGCCCGGCTCTACCTTCAAGATCATCACGGCGGCCTGCGCCATGGAGAACATGCCGGATATCGACGCCCGCACCTTCACCTGCACCGGCAAATACGCCACGGGGGACGGCTACGTCACCTGCCGCGAGAAGCACGGCTCGCTTGGCTTCGAGAAGGCGCTGAACGTCTCGTGCAACAGCGTGTTCGCGCAATTGGGCGTGGAACTGGGCGAGGCCAGGCTGAAAAAAACAGCCGAAGCCATGGGCTTCAACCAGGTGTATTATGCCGATAAATTGCCTCTTGCCATCAGCCAGTTTCCCGCCGCAGGGCGAGATTCCCTGGAGCTGGGCTGGACGGGCGTGGGCCAGCACACCACCCTGGCTAACCCCTGCCAGATGCTGCTGCTCATGGGGGCCATCGCCAACGGGGGGCAGGGCATCGCGCCCCGGCTGGTGATCAACACGACCACGCCGGGGGGGACCACGATCCCCGCGGGCCGGGCCCGCACCGCCCTGCGTATGGCCCCGGACATCGCGGCGCGCCTGCGCGTGATGATGCGCTCGGACGTGACCGCCACCTACGACCCCTCCGGCAAGAAGACCGGCGACCTGCAGCTGTGCGGCAAAACCGGCACCGCCGAGGTGGACGGCAAGCAGCCTCACGCGTGGTTCGTGGGATTTTCGCTCAACCCCGCGAAGCCCTACGCCATCGTCGTGGTGGGCGAGAACGCGGGCAGCGGGCAGGCCGTGGCCTTCGAAATCGCGGCAACCGTGATGCGCGCGGCGAAATGAGGCTATAGGGGCGGCATTCTTGCCGCCCGAAACTAAAACCAACTCACCCCATCCGCATCGAAATATTCGCCGCCTTCACCGAGTGCGTCAACGCCCCCAGCGACAAAATATCCACCCCGGTGAGGGCGATCTCCCGGGCGTTTTCGATGGTAATATCCCCCGAGGCCTCCATGGGCACGGGGGTTTTCTCGTGGGCGCGCACGTAGGCCACGGCCTCGCGCATCTCTTCAACAGACATGTTGTCCAGCATGATGACGTCCGCGCCGGCCTCCAGCGCCTGCTTTACCTCAGAAAGATTGCGGGTCTCCACCTCGATTTTCACCATGTGGCCGATCTTGGCCCGCACTTTCTCCACCGCCGCGGCGATGGCCCCGCAGGCGTCGATGTGGTTGTCCTTGAGCATCACGCCGTCGGAGAGGTTGTACCTGTGGTTGCGCCCGCCCCCGCAGGCGACCGCGTACTTTTGCAGCGCGCGCAGCCCCGGCAGGGTTTTGCGTGTATCGCAGATGGCCGCGCCCGTGCCCTCGATCTCTTTGACAACCCGCGCGGTCATCGCGGCCACGCCGCACAGATGTTGCAGCAGGTTCAGGGCCGTGCGCTCGCCCTGCAAAAGAACAGCAACAGGGCCTTCGATTTCCAGTAGCCTATCCCCTGTTTCGAATGCATCGCCATCTTTCACAAGGATATTGGATAACACAAATCCCCAAGCCCCCTTCGCTCGCGAGGGGGGTGACGCCGCAGCGTCGGGGGGTGCTATCAGCGCAAACGTGCGCGTAAATATTTCCCCGCCGCACATGACGCCCGGCTCTTTCGCCAGCAGAACCGCACGCCCCGTCTGTCCGGCCTTAAAAAGGTATTCGCAGGACAAATCAAGGTAGTGCACGTCCTCTTTCAGGGCGCGCAAAATCACGTCGTCAATGATATAAAGAGGCAGCATGGTCATCCCTCCTTCTGGCAGCCCGCGCAGAAGTACACGTTCCCGCCCATGTAGGCCGCGCGGGTGAGCGCGCCGCCGCAGGCGGGGCAGGGCAGGGCAAGGGTCTTGGCGCTCAGAACGCAGACGTATCCCCCCGGCTGCCCGTAGAGGTCCTTCTCCGTGCCGCGCCCGCCCTTGGCCGTCATCTCGGCCAGGGTTTCCTTCACGCGGGCGTAAAGGTTCTCCCACTCCTCGCGTGAGAGCGTGCGCAGCTTGCGCTTGGGGTGCACGTTCGCGCGCCATAAAATATCCTGCAACACGCCGTTGCCCAGCCCCGGGATGCGCTGCTGCGTGGCGAGGAACGCCTTGACCGACATCTTTTCGGCGTTCTCCGCGTTCGCCCGCAGGGAATCGAAGTAGGCCAGGTCGAATTCGCCGCTCAAGGGCGAGGGCAGCTGGACCGCCACGCGGTGATAGAAATCCCCGAGGACTTCTTCTTCGCTAAAATACAGTCCGAAGAAGCCATACATCTGCACGGTGCAGACAAACGCGCTTGCGTCGTCGAATTCCATCAGGAACTGGTGCTTCGCGGGCCGTTTCGCGCCCGGGGCGAGGAACCGCATGTTCACGCCGTCGTTGAAGCACAATTGCACAACGCCTTGGGGTGGTTCACTGTCTTTCGGCGGCCCACTGCCGCAAGGCGTATCGAAGAACAGCTCCGGCCGCCCGCCGTGGGCCTGCGCGCCGGTGACCTTCCGGCCCTCCAGCGCGGGCGCGTAGCCCTGCGCGTCCCCGCGGAAAAACGCGAAGCCGTGGGGCGTGTGCAGCGCCTGGACCCGCGTGACGGTCTTGCCGGCAAATGCCTCGTCCAATTGCCGGGCGAGGGTCTGGGCCTCGGGGAGTTCGATCATGTCTATATCTCTTTTCTATACAATATGGTTATCCACTTGAGTAAGGTAACCCCGGTAAGTAGGGGCGGCGTGCCAGCCGCCCGTGCACATAAGCATGATTTTTCGTGAAACACCTATGTTTTTAGCCCTTGGGCGGCTGGCACGCCGCCCCTACAGTCAACAGGTTTGCGCCAACCTTCGTGAAGTGGATAACCAGATTTATCAATAGTATTCTACCCTTTTTCATGCGGGAATTCCTCTTTCAAGGCGGGATTGGTGATACAAAGCACTTGCCGCTTTCGTTCATGATATAAATTGTTTTCGTTTCCGCAAGCTCCATATACTCATCAATGTTTTGCTCGGATTCAGCCAGCGTAATGTACATATGGAAACACCTCCTTTCTTAAAGCATGGCGGGCGGCTGGTCCACTGCCGTATCATGGATTTCCTCCCTCGCCAAACACACCAACACCAGCGGTATCGTGATCACGGCGTTGAACTGGAAGAAGCGGTAATCCCCGCCGCACAGCATCAGCATGGTGCCTATATTATACGCCGCGCTGGGCGCGATGAGCAGCAGGGTCTTCAGCCCCCTGCGCCGCCGGAGGGAATACGCCCCCGCCAGCGCCAGGGCGAACATGCTGATCCCCACGGACTGCAACATCTTACCGGGTGTGAGCAGCCGCACGGCCTCCTGGTAGGTGTTGTAATGCTTTTCAATGGCCTCGATTTTTTCTTGATTTGTGGCGGCAACTTGTTCGCTGATGCTGTTGGGGTGGTCCTCCGGGTGGTCCTGGGAGCGCATGAAATCCACGGAGTAGTCCCACACGTTGGGATCCCAGATATACTGCGTCAAGGCCAGCGCGGCCCGCAGGGAGGTCTCCGGCGCGGCGCGCACGCAGCGCCATGTCATGCGCAGCAGGCCGCCGAGGGATATGTGTTCCCGCAGGGTGTCGTTGGCGCCGACGATCCACTTGATGGAGTTGTAGCTGCCGAATACGAAGTAGGTCTCCCACTGCTCCGGGGCGGCGATGGCGGCCATCAGGGTGTGGGTTGGCGAGTCGAGCTTCTCCGGCTCCGTCCGGTATACGCTGCACAGGATCGTCATGGGCAGGCCCACGGCCTCCACATAGCCCTGGTTCGGGTCGCGGGTCACGCGGGCCAGGGCATACAGCGGGCCGCGTACGCCGAAAATCACCACGCCGGCCATCAGCGCGCTGACCAGGCACTCCCAGAAGAATTTTTTTCCGTAGAAAATCAGCAGCAGCGCCAACAATGGGATTGTGAAGAAGATGCCGTTGTGGCGCGCCAGGCTGGCCAGGGCGATGGTCAGCGCGAAGGCGATGCGGTTCGGCCACCCGCGCAGCCACGCCGCGTCGGATAGCACGATGTTGATCGCCTGCACCGCCAGCGCCAGGGCCAGCAGTGTGAACATCGTGTCCTTCCAGGCGAACAGCAAAATATTCCCCGTGGAGCGGGCGGCCAGCAGGCTCACCGCAAAGACGATGACCCACGCAAGCTTCATTCCCCATGCCCGCAGCGTGGCCGCCATCCAGCCCGCCAGCAGGCTGAAGCAGAGCATCTGCACGGCGATAAAGAAGGCGTATTGATTCACAACGCGCGTCACCAGCCAGATGATCATGGTGTGGATGGCCGGATGCCAGTCCCGCAGAGCGCCGGTCTGCACCTGGTCCCATTGCTCCATGTTGTCGTAGCTCACCCCGCCGGGGTAGTGCGCCGCCAGGTTGAACAGCAGCGCCGCGAGGGTCACGCCCGCCACGAGGGCGAAAACTTGCCAGGAGAGCCTGTCCCGCTCTTTGCGCAAACCCGAAGGCCCGAAACCGGGAAACTTCTCCGCGAAAAATTTCAGCAGGCAATCAATCGCCGGGGTGAGCAGGGCGATGGCCGGGAAGAGCATCCAAAGCTTTGCCTGCTGCGACACGAAGAAGCCGTGGAAGGCCAGTGCGCAGGCGAGGCAGAGGGACAAAAGAATAGAGAGCACGGCTGTAGGGGCGGCATTCTTGCCGCCCGAAACCAATGGTGTTGTAGGGGCGGCGTGCCAGCCGCCCGAAACCAATGGTGCTGTAGGGGCGGCGTGCCAGCTGCCCGAAACCAATGGCGCTGTAGGGGCGGCATTCTTGCCGCCCGCAACCAATGGTGCTGTAGGGGCGGCATTCTTGCCGCCCGAAACCAATGGCGCTGTAGGGGCGGCATTCTTGCCGCCCGAAACCAATTGTGTTGTAGGGGCGGCATTCTTGCTGCCCGCAACCAAACGCGCTGTAGGGGCGGCGTGCCAGCCGCCCGAAACCAATGGTGCTGTAGGGGCGGCGTGCCAGCCGCCCGAAAATAAAAGCGTAATCTTTTGTATGCGGGCGGCAAGAATGCCGCCCCTACATGTTTGTGTGTTTTTATTTTTCCTCATGGTATTCCTCTTCCGTATTCACATCCCAGATGGCTGTCTTATCGTTTGAGCCGGTACGGATGACCTCCACGGCCGCCATGGCGGTGAGCATGGAGTGATCCATGTTGTTGTAGCGGTGCTGGCCATTGCGCCCGATGCAATAGAGATTTTCGATGCCGTCGAGATATGCGCGCACAACGCCGAAATCCCTGTAGGCCCCAAAATAGGCCGGGTAGGCCTTCTTGACCCGTATGTGGACGGAATCCAGCACGTCTTCCGGATCGATAATTTCGATTTTCGTAAGTTCATCAATCGCGAATTGAATGAACGCATCGGGCGGCATATTCCACATGGCGTCGCCCTCGCCGCAGAAATATTCCAGGCCGATCCAGGGCTTGCCTGGGTCCGCCGCCATATAGGGCGACCAGTTGCTGAACACCTGCAAGCGGCCTATACGCACGTCGCGCTCTTGAATATAAATCCAGGTGTCGGGGATTTTGCCCAGCTTGAGCTTGTCCAGCAGCAGGCCCACGGTGATGAAATCCCGGTAAGGGAGAGCCGCGGCGATTTCACGCACGGGCTGCGGCGGGGCTTCCCCCATGGCGGCGACCAGGTCCTTCACGGGCATGGCGGAGAGCAGAATATCGCACGGCAGGACGTCCTGCCCGTTGATCCTCACGCCTGTCACGCGCTTGCCCTCGATGCTTATACCGGTGACCTTGCTGCCCAGATGTATCTCCCCGCCCAGGGCGCGTATCTCGTCGGCCAGAGCCTCCCACAGCTGGCCGGGGCCGCGCTTGGGGTATTGGAACTGCTCGATGAGGGTGGCCTCGCCCGTCTTGTAGCCGGGCCGGAAGGCCTTGCGCAGGACCTCCCCCACGGCTTTGGTGAGGGACAGGCCCTTCACCCGCTGCGCGCCCCAGTCCGGCGCGATGGACCGCACGGGTACGCCCCAGATCTTTTCGGTGTAGTCCTTGAAGAACATCTCATACAATGGCTTGCCGAAACGGTTGATGTAAAAGTCCTCCAGGGAGGTTTCCCTGCGCTTGTGTACGACGGAGCCAAGATAGCCGAAGCCGGCCTTGAACGTCCGGGCCAGGCCCATGTTGCGAAATGTCTGCATCTTCAGGCTGATGGGGTAGTCGAAGAATTTGCGCAGGTAGAAGATGCGGGACACCCGGGGACGCAGCAGCATCACGCGCTCGGCCTGTTCGGGGTCGCCGAAGGGGAGCAGGTGTTCCCACAGCGCGTTGACCTCCCGGCTCTTGGAGAAAAATCGATGCCCGCCGATGTCCATGCGATTTCCGTGGTGCTCCACCGTGCGGGAGATGCCGCCGATGTCGTGGGACTCCTCCAGGATGACGGGATGGATGTCCGTGTGTTTCAACAGCTGCCACGCGGCGGTGAGGCCCGCCGGGCCCGCGCCCACGATAACGGCCGCTTGGCCGTTGATGATGGCGGTTTCTTTGGACATGACTTTTTCCTCAATTCCGGGCTGTAGGGGCGGCTTGCTAGCCGCCCGCAAATAAAAAATTGTTCTAACTTCGGCGGCAAGCTTTTTTCATGCGGGCGGCAAGTTTTTCTGATGCGGGCGGCTTACTTTTTTCATGCGGGCGGCTTGCTAGCCGCCCCTACAGGTTTGTTTCAATGGCTGTACTTCCCCATGGCCTGTTCGATGTCCCCCCGCACGATCAGCTCGATCGCCTTGCAGGCGTCGCCGCAGGCCGCGCGCAGGGCCCTGAGCTCCTCCTGTCCCATGTTGGAGAGCACCCAGTCGGCGATGTCGACCTCCGGGTGGGGTTTCTGGCCCACCCCCAGCTTGATGCGCGGAAACTCCTCTGTCCCCAGGTGCTCGATGACGCTCTTCACGCCCTTTTGCCCGCCGGAGCTGCCCTTGCGGCGGATGCGCAGCACACCCGGCGGGAAGGAGACGTCGTCGCAGATGACAAGCACGCGCTCCGGCGGGATTTGATAGAAGCGGGCGCATTCGCCCACGGCCTGGCCGCTGAGGTTCATGTATGTATTGGGTTTCATCAACATGCAGCGCTGCCCGGCGATGTCGGCGAAACCCGTGAGCGCGTGGAACTTCAGCCTGTCCACTTTGCAGCGGCGCTCGCCCGCCAGGACGTCCAGGCACAGGAAGCCCGCGTTGTGGCGGTTGTATTCGTATAGCCTGCCCGGGTTGCCCAGCCCCGCGACAATCCATTGCGGAGGGCCGGTTTTTTTGAAAAAGCTCATAGATACGCCTTTCGCTGCATAAATGAATAAAAAGGTTGACAGAAAGAATCATATCATGGTACAATGAAGCCGGGAAAGTATACTAATGGAGGTGAACACGATGCCGAACAATGCTGAAGTGATCAAGGAACTGTCCGCGAAGCTGGAACTCTACAGGCTGTTTGCGCTGGCAAAGGGGTTCTCGTCCGATGAGGAAGTCCTCAGGGAGGTCACGGCGCTGCTCCAAAGGGATTTGGACGACAACAGCCAGCCGTAGAAGATGCAACCCAAAGGCGGGGAAGGGAAACCTACACCCTGCCTTTTTTATTTGCCCGCCTGTCTTTTCTGCCCAGCTTGTTCACTTGCCGTGACCGGGCGATGGCGAAACCGCCCTCGGGTACGTTTTCGGTGATCACCGAACCCGCCGCCGTGTAGGTCCCCGCGCCCAGCTCCACCGGGGCCACCAGGCTGTTGTGGCAGCCGATGAACGCGCCGTCACCCACGACCGTGCGGTACTTCACGCTGCCATCGTAGTTGGCCACGGCCAGGCCGCAGCCCACGTTGATATTGCGTCCGAAGGCCGCGTCGCCGATGTAGCTCAGGTGGGCAATCTTCGTGCCGTCGCCGATTTCGCTGTTCTTGATCTCCACGAAGTTGCCGATGCGCAGGTTCGCCCCCAGCACCGTGCCGGGGCGCAGGCGCACCCACGGGCCGATCTCGCAGCCGGGGCCGATTTCGCTGTCCTCGGCCTGCACGTTGTTGAGCACGCAGCCCGTGCCCACGCTCGTTTTGCCCAGGAGGACCGTGCCGGGCAGGATCACCGCGCCGGGCGCGATGGTCACATTCTCGGCGATGATCACCCCGTCCGCGCAGGGGATGGCCACCCCCCGCGCCCTGTGCCGCGCGATGATCTCCCGCCGAATTTCGTCCGTGAGGGTCAGCAGTTCGGTAGTGGACATGGGAGGCCTCCTTTAACATTATTCCAATTTATATTATGCCAGAAAGCCCGCCCAATTACAAGGGGAAAATTCTTTTTTCACCCCCTGGCGCAAGTTATTTATACGAATCCTGCTCTGCGGCTAGAAACATAGCAGAATGCAAGCAAAAATTTCAATATATGATTTTTGCGCAGCATTGTGCGTGATGTTTCTTGTTGCGGAGTAGTATAATCCTACTCTGAAAAAACAGTTTGTATGTAGAGACGCACGGCAGTGCGTCTCTATATATCGGCATGCTTTTATACAGAGATACCGGAGCACGCATGCGCGCTCCGGCCTCTTTGAACGTGTCTGGTGTTCAACATCCCAATGTGCGCAGCCGCTGGCGCCAGCCAAGGGCAGCGGTCAGTGCGCACTCACACTATAGCGTTAAAACGCTGCGGCGTCAAGGGGTTCCCTTGCAGTTTTTCGCTTTAAAACTGCACTTGCCGTGCCGATTGGGATATGATACCAAAATAGGTTTTGTGGTTCGGAAAATGATGGAATGGGTTTTCCGGGAACTGGGAGGGGCAATATTGCTGGCGCGGCAGCCATGATACTATCCTTCGATAAGAAGCGTTACGTGTAGCTCTTCACGTAAGGACAAATTGAAAACCCCTTGTATATCGGCATTATAACATGATACCCGTGCAAAAGCAAGCCCCCTTGGTGGAAATGACGCACCACGGGGGCCATTTTGTTTGTTTTAGTGCCAGAGCCTAATACCGGGTTCGGCAATGGGGGCGGGGGCGGGTTCAGGCCGGTAGACGTCCACTGCATCCCATATCCGATCCCGGCAGCGGCTACAGAGCATGATCTCGAAATAGTTGTCCTGGACATCCAGCGGGGCGTACTGGGTTTCCCAGTCCACGATGTAACCGCGCAAACGGCGCGGCGGCGGGTGTTCGTAATACGACTCACGTACCGTCCCGAATTTCAGGGTCAACTCGGCCACCCATTCCGTGTCATAACACTTGTGACCACAGGCCCCGCAGACAATGGGGTTGGGATTATCCACCGGCGGCGTCCTCCCTTCCGATAACCCGTGCGCCACAACCGGGGCAGTAGTTGGGTTCGCTGATTTCTACCTTCCCGCATTTGTTACAACTGTAGTACCAGCTACAATGATCGTCGTCGTGCGGGTCCCCTTCGCAGAAGGCGTTGTATTTGCACGTCCGCTCCACCGTCGCCGCCATGATCTCAGCCTTCAACAATTCGCAGGCGGCAAAGGCGTCATTTGCGGCCTCCGCTGCCTGTTCAACACACATATTTTGCGCGTTGCAGCGAAGCTTGTACCGTGTCTCGGCGAACTCCATGAGACAAAAAAGGAGTATCTCTATCCTGTTTTTCTTTGGCTCATGCTTGGCGGCGTCGATGACTTCTTGTGCCAGACAACTTTTTTCGTTCACGCTTGCACCTCCCGGATAATCCGCACCCCGCACCCGGGGCAGTGGTTAATTTGTGTCGCTAGACCGCCAAACAGGTTGAATCCATACAAATTGCAATGAGCCTCATCCATCGGATTGCCTGTAATACCTTCAAAGCGGCACGTCCGCTCCTCGGCGCGCCGGTTCCACGCTTCGGCGGCCTCGGCTTTCGTTTCATACGAGCCATTCTGGCCGCCGCAAGCGCAAATGAGGCTGTAATAAGAGCGCCCACTGTTTAGGTTCAAGCTATGATATACAGCCTTGCCGCCGCAGAATGGGCAGGGTAGTAATTCAGGCATCACGAGGCACCTCCTCGCAGCCGCCCCCACAGGACGGGCAGGCCCGGAGAGGCTCTTTTTCGTCGTCGGCCACGGCCTCCAGACAAGCCAAATTAAAGCCCCCGGCACGCCCTTCCAGTGATACCAACATCCTTCCGCAGCAGGGCCACGGCTCGGAGCGGGTGGTCCATATCGTCTGGCTGTACTTTTCAGCCTCGGCACAGTTTACCATACGTACTTTTGTACCTATTTTCATTGCGGGACTCCTTTCTTCTATGCCAGTGCTTCAATCTGCTTCAAAGCGGTTAAAGCTGCGCCATATTCGCCATCCATATCGTGATACCGGTAATACGCACACAGGCGCTGCAAATAACGACCGGCGTGGATGAGGGTAAGTTCTGGCTCTTTGCCCGTCTGCTTAAACTCCGGGACTACGACGACGCCTACCCTTTCTTCGTCCTCTCCGAGGGCTTGCTTCTCCATGACAATCACCGTGCCGATTCCCCAGGAGAGTGTATCGCCCACGCGATACTGGCCCCGGGTTAAATTTCTATACTCGTCAATCATCGGTGGTCACCTCCAATAGTTCCGGATTGTCCCACGGATTCCCGATCACTTCAAGCCCACTATAGCTCCCGACGGTGTAACCAGAATTGCACAAACACAAACCCCCGCACATCCATACCACTATATCAACGCGTTCTTTGCTGTCGCTGTCGATCCAGCGCACAACGTCACCCTCAAAAATTACCGTCTTTTTGCGGTCCTTCTCACCGGAGCACTGCCCCGCCGTGTTCGGGTCCACTTCCCAGATGTCATTTTTTCGGATGTTGAAAATCCGCGCAGGCGTGTCATCATACGGCGCGCAGTCCGTTGTGGCGGGGTGATATGTCCCGTAGCGCCAATGGCCGTGCTTATCCTTCGCCCGGTAGGTGTGGCGGTCATAGGTTTGTTGCATTGTCAGTCCTCCATGTCAATTTTCGTCCCACAATTAGGACAGAAATCCGGATAATCATATAGCTCGTATTCAGTGAACGGCGCGCCTATATTTGCTGGAAAATTCAGTTTAACCTTTACAATTTTCCAGCAACAAATAGAACAGCGCTTTGCTTCTTTCTTCTTCGCCACTGTCAGCCCTCCTCTCCGAAAATATCATCAATGGCGCATTCGATAGCCGGGGTCAAGTGCTCCTGCACCCAGTGTTCCACGCGCTCACGCGGCGTCTTGTCCCCGCTGCGGGCCGGGTGATTCTCGAAGTAATCCTTTGCCCCTTCGATAATGTCCATCGCGGCGATTGCAAGGCGCAGCGTGTTGTTATACATGGTTTTCCGCTCGTCCATAGTCAACGCTCCTTCCCATCCCCCGGCGGGCACGATCTCCACCGGGACCATTTTATAGTGTTTCAGATTGATCCCCCGGCACCGCATTTCGGATTTCAGGCACTGGTTGTAACAGAATAGCATCGGCGCAGCCCACCGTTCGCCCTGGGGATCACACAGGCGCTGCCGCCTGCTGTTGCGCTTATCAGTGCCATAAATCGCCCTGCCGGTTTTACGGTTGACGAACATTACGAGCATGGCGGGTCCCCCTTCGGAACCCAAAGCGGGCAGTTGATCCGGCACATGTCGCCGAATTGGGGCCTACAAGGGCACGCCCCCAGTTTCTTTCCGCACATATTACAGTTCTCCAGCTTGGATATTGCCTCGGAGTGAATTTTGTAACCGCAGCCACCACAATCCGTCATGACCCGGGCGTTCCACGCCCCCGCCGCCTTCGCCGCCGCGTCCTCGGCGGTTTCACCGCTGAACCGGGAGGATTGCAGGCCGCAGCGGTTACATTTAACCCGGGCGGTGTAATCGTGCTTGCGATATGTCGGGACGTATTGGTATAACCGGGCCTCGTAGTTGCAACAAGGGCAAGGTTTAAGCTCGCTCATAATGGCACCCCTTCCTTACGTGCCTGCAATTCGGCGCGATAAGCTTCACCGCTGGCGCGGATTCGCTCTTTCTCCTCCTCGGATTTTTCGCCCCACTCCAGATCGCGGACGTCGTTACTCAGGCGGCGCATGAAGTCCAACAGCTCCTCCAAAGCGGCTTCGATCACCGAAAGTGTCCTTGCCGGGGTGTCCGTACCATCGAACCTGGCCGCTATGGTCACGTATTCCTCGTAGCTGATTTCGCCGTAGCCGTAGGCTTCGTGGGCATCTTCCGCGCTTTCGTATGCGCTGATGACCATTGCCCGGTCCAGGCGTTTCTGTTCCTCCCGCGCGACTTTGCGCTCCAGGACGCCGCGCGGGGCAAGCAACCGGGCTATCAGCTCTTTTCGCCATTCGATTTCAAATTTGGTATCTGTGTTCATGACGGCACCCCTTCCTTGACATTCCGTGTCCCACAGCCGGCGCAGTAATCAGCGTACAACAGAAGCGACCTTCCGCACGCCCCGCAAAACCATCCGCCAGGATTGCCCTTGACGGCGGCGCAGCTTTTCACCACGCGCTGGTTCCAAAAAAGCTCGGCCTCCTCCGGCGTGTCGTAAAGCCAAGCGCCCACCATCTCGCCGTCGTCGTGTGTGATCGGGCAGTCCTGCCGCATAACGTCAGGATAAACATGGGTAAGTGCATACGACACCCCGGACCACGGATCGTTTAGATAGTCGTCCTCTCGGAAATTCCCCTCGTCGTCACAAAGCTGTAACCGAACATTGCCGCCGCAAAACGGGCACGGTAGTAAATCAGGTTTGTTCATGCCTCAAACCTCCTCTTGCTTACCTTCGCCCCGCAGCCCGGGCAATACGTGTGTCCCAACGGCCATTCGATGGGCTCACGATACCCACACCGGCAGCATTGCGCATAGGGGAAATGCTTCTCGCTGGTTGTCTTTATCATGCAAGACGGCTCCCAGGGCACAACGAGGCTACCGACAACCTCGGCCCCCAGCGCAGCGACGGCCCGCTGCCGCACGGCCTCCAGCCAGTCGACGTACACGGCGACGGCAGGGAAAAGGGGCAAGAGCGCCCGTAGCTCGTCCTCCCGCAACGCTGCCGGGTCCTGGAAAGCCAGGCAGTCGTGCCGTCCGTTGTCCCGCAGTTCATATGCGATATTGCGCGCGTACCGCTCGGCGTGGATACGGGGCATGGCGTCGGGGCCGGGGCAGGAGTCGTCGTCTATCATGCGGCCGTCGCCGCAATGCCCGCAGAAATAAAAGCCACACACGGCGCAGCGCGGGCCGTTGTGGATATCCTCGGCGACTATGAATTTGCAACCGGGCTTAGGGACGCAGGCCGTGCGGATAAGCTCCGATAGGACAACCTGGCTCGCGTCATAGATCATAGCAAAGCAGTCATAATCCCCGCTACGGACAACCCCACGCGCGGCCCCCAAATCCTTCATTTTGTTTTTTGCTAGGTTCTGGATTTGGATCAACCGCCCTGCGAAGCGGCCCGTTCGGTTTGCGCCATAGAACTGAATCTGCCCGTGGGCCCTGCCGTCCGCGCATACGCAATTGCGCATGGCGTAATATTTCTTTACACTGGTTTTTGCCGCCTCGCCGTGGAGGACCAGCACCCGCCCCGTCTGCGCGTCAATGCCGGACTTACGCAGTTCCTTTAACGGCTCTTTTGCAACGGAGTCAATATCGAAGCCCCGCCCTCGGAGCCAACCCAATAGCTGGGTATTAGAATTCGGGTTTGCCAGCCCGGTTAATGTCCGCAGTTCCTGGTCTATGTGTTGCTGGTTAATTTCGTCAAAGCGGATAGCATTATCAACCAGGGTCATATCCAACGCGATTCCCCGGTCATTGATCCGTTGGTCAAGCCAATAATACGCCCATTCCTGCTCCGGCATGGGGTACTTCAATAACCGCCTGTATATCTCAACCTCCGTTTCCACGTCCCAGCGGTTATACTCTTTATACCTTTCCCACCGCTCCGGCGCATCGGCGGGCAGATTGCGGGTGCGCTGCCCGTTGGCTTTCGTGGGCTTGCAGGGCGAGGCAAAATACCGTACCAAATCTCTACCCTCTTTGAGTTTTTGCTTATCCAGCCCCAGCACCGTGCCCACCATTTCCAGCGAAAGCGGCAGGCCGAGATACGCCGCCCAGATCATAGTGCAACGCCATGTCTCCGGGTGCAGAAATCCCATCGAAGCATAAGACGCGCCCCATTCATAATAGCGCGACAGGCAAACACGCTCAAAAGCAGAGTTATGGGCCCACTTTGTGACACTCGGATCGGTGAGCGCAACGCAGCGCTCATAACTTCTTGGCTGCGGGGAGTCCTGGCGAACGGAACCAATGCAAATTCCATCGCAAGCAACGGAATCTATCAACTGCCAAATGGCTACACATACACAAACATACCCGCAATCACGATTATGCTCAACGCTCCCGCCATACTTGAACATGTGCGGTCGACAAATATCAATAACGGACAGGGCTCCAACTACTCAATATACCAAAGACTTTTGAACGGGCAGGACATTTACGTCAGGTCATCGCGTGATAATGGG
>Ga0123353_10002866_pt1 | contig 21583 bp, 28 predicted proteins | sample TergutLab28metaG_3_FD_92763 | JGI IMG/M metagenome (GOLD analysis project Ga0123353, IMG submission 92763) | Labiotermes labralis P3 segment gut microbial communities from Petit-Saut dam, French Guiana - Lab288 P3 | ecosystem: Host-associated > Arthropoda: Insects > Digestive system > Gut ... | reverse complement strand
CATTGCAATGCAAGTTTTGCTTATAAGTAAAAATGCTTCAGATTATTTATGTAAATAGGTAATATATTAAACTTCGTCAAATCCATAAACCCTGCAATACTAATCAAAAAAGCAAGGGCGATTTTTCGCCCTTGCTATACCTTTTCTGCTTTTATCGGGCTCGTCAGCTTACCCACTTGCTTCCACACCCTCCTCCACTCCCATTCCTTTCTGAAATACATCGGCGTGAACCAGACATCGTGGTTACTCTTATTCGGCGAAAGCGCATCGCCCGTAAACGGATTTGAAAGCGAGTCTCCGACAGCTACATAACCCGCGCAGCTAAGCAGTGAAAGTTGCAAATAAACCATCCTTGCAACAGTAGCATCAACGTCCTGCCCGACAAATAGCACATGACGCTGGTAATTAACGCCCTGTGTATAAGCATTTTCAGCGAACGCTATTAACATTGCTCCGGACTGCAACAACAATCGTTGACAGAAATGTAGCCTTGCTCTTTAATTTGCTTTGCAAGATTTCCACTTGTCATCTTTGCCATCAGTTGGCAGACATCATACGGTGAAAAGTATTGTCCTTTGTGGTTATCGCCGAAATTTTGGCTCATATAAATGTCGCCTAATACGTCAACGAAACCCTCTTCCTCAAATGCTATCACAAGCTCCGCAAGCATCGTCGGAAACAACTCCTACAGCTCTTTCGGATAGGCTTTTATCCTGTATAAATATTCGTCTTCCCGCGACTGAACCCAACAAACCGGCTGTAACAACGACACCGCGCAGAGATAAACAAAATCGTCAAAAACCTGCTAAGCGCTATACATATATCGAAATTTATCGAGTAACTTAATCAACGCGGCGCAGTGTGTTTGCCCGGGTTTATGGGTAATCGTGCTCTTTTTCAATTAGCGCCATCTTTTCATTCCGAAGTGTATTCATGAACCGTGATGTTGAATTGCTCCAAATGCTTATTAAGGCTTTCGATGTTGTCGGCGAAGAATCCGAAGTCCTTGAAACTTTTCATCACATCCTCGAAAGATTCACAATAATGCGTGTTTTCGGCGAGAGTCTTCAATCGCGCGCCGTACTCTGTCATCGTTTCGGCATCAAGCTCCAAACCCTCGACTTCAAAGTAGTCAAGGATATATCTATCAGTGAAAAATCTGCCCTCGATATCGGTGTTTACATAAATTTCACAGCCGGATTCTTCGGCAATATAGACGAAAGAAAGCCCATACTTCTCAGCGAATTTTTCATAAATCTCCGGCAGCGAACCCCACGCAGTTTCCATATCAATCCTCACATGGTCGCTATACAGCTCGCAGTTTGTAAAGAATCCGCGGCAGTAAACCTCATCAGTATCAATCTTGTTAGAGATTAAATAATGCCCGCACCAATTTGAAAGACTGCCGTTTACATTTGTAAAATTCTGATACCTTTCGATGTCAGTGTAGAAGGCTTCAAGCAGGTCATTACCGCCGTCTTCCTGATAGAAAGCAATTGAGTTATTACACCAATTCGGCATATTTAATCGCCTCCCCAATATTCGCAATTTTCTCAACAACCATCAATGCTTCCTCACAATTCTTCTCAAACTGCGGCATGAAATCCTGTTCTAAATCGTAGCAAAGATATAGAATTGAAAACAATTTTGAATTAATCGCATCGTGATTTAAAGCGTGCTTTTCGTAAATGTCTCGCAGAATCATAGAAAGTTCGCCCATGCTTTTATGCCACAGAATCGTGATGTTTTCCTTTTCTAAAATTGAAAATTCCGACAACCATTGGCGAATGGTTTGCGATTGCTCCTTGTTTTCGCAAGGATTTGGCTGCAGAAAATAAGTAAACTCATTTGTTTGTGCAATAGTCATTCGTCCTATTGGGAAAAGCGCGCAAACTGCGGGCTTGACGGGTTGAACCCAGCACTTTCCCTGCCGCAAGAACGGGCAAGTGCGTCGATTTAGATATACCGCAGCTTTTACAGGTTTCGTCAACCGAAAAGCCGCCGTCATACATTTTCAACGCTCTTTGAATTTGTTCCGCGCTTGTCTTGGGTCTCCCGCCGAACCGACCCCGCGCACGAGCCGCAGCAAGACCCTCCCGCGTTCGCTGTGCTGTTAAGTCAGCCTCGAACTGCGAGAGTCCCGCGAATATTGTCATCATCAGCGCACCCTGAGGAGTTGTCGTGTCAAGCCAGGTTTCTTTCAAGCTCCGTATATCCGCGCCTTTCGCTTTAATCATATCCACAATTGCGAATAAATCTTTGGTGCTGCGGCTGAGCCGCGTTAATTCTGAAATCACAACGACATCACCCACCCGAAGCAGTTCAATCATCTTCATCAGCTCGGGACGGTCAGATTTTCTACCGATGACTTTTTCGATGAATAGGTTTTCCGCATCGGCAGTTTTTAGAGCATCAACCTGCCTATCAAGATTTTGCTCAACCGTACTCATCCGGGCGTAACCCACAATTATAGCTAATCCTTTCCATAAAACGTCGAAACCACGTTTTATTTATACTTTGATATTTGGACGAGTTTTTGTAATTGAAATTGATGTTTTTGAACGAGTAAATGGAATTGGTTGAAGATTCCATTATTCGCTCGTTTTTTGAACCGAATCAATATCGCAATCCTAAAAGAAAATGAGCTGATGGAAGGATGGGGGTCGGCTCCGTATTTCGTTGTAAACGAATACGGAAGAGACCGGTATCCTGCAATCAGCTCGTTGAATTTGTAACATGAGCAAAGTCCCACGGGCCCCACGAAGTGCCCACGGCACGGAGGTGGGACTCTGGGGATTTGCGAATTGCTGACAAGGTCAATACGCTGGGTCAAACCGCGGCGCACTTGTTGCAAAAACAAGTTATACATTAGGGTATTGATGTTCTTTCCTCTGTAATCTTCATTACGATGAAGGAGATGAGTGCGACGTATTAACCGCAGCGGATACCGGAACGCGAGGTCAAATGTCAATAGTTTTTTCAGTAAATTATTTATATTGACTCGTGAAAACCCTGATGTTTTCAATAATCTAGCCCCTGAACTCGGCAGATAAAGCTGCTCGCGGCCTGCGCGCCGGCCTCTGCTCTGGAACCCGTCGCCTGCGCCCGTGTCCCCTCCACCTCACTTTTAAATACTTCAGCGAATCGCATAAAGCTCCCGATTTCTCGGAATATCCATTACATAGGAATTACGCGGATAAATCCGCTTTAATAACTTTTTCGATGTCCGTGTCGTGCTTCTCGCCGCACTGTTTGATTAAATAGTCGATATAATCTCGCTCGACCATTCTGTATGCAAACGTTGTGGTGTGATAGAGCGCGAACATATTTATCTCTAACAGCGTTTTCAATTCCCGCAGAGCTGTCATCAGCTCCGGTAACGGTGCATCAATTCTTCGCAGGCCGTCGCTGTTTTTAGGAATGTGAAACGTGTGGTAGAGCGATATTCGATTTTGAGTGAACAGCGATTCTTTAGAATGGTTGAAAACTCTTAAAACTTCAATCATCCGCTTGGTGTCGGTGTTTTCCAAGAGTTTTAAGTTTGGCTGCTCTACGAAATACGTCCGCGTATTTATGATGTTCGGCTGGACATATTTGCTCAAATCCTCGACACCCGCGATTATTTCTTCAAAAGTAATCTGCCGATAAACGGGCGGTTGCTTGATTGTGATGTATGGCATAAAACCTCCTTTGCCCACATCTTCGCCATTTCAAAACTGCTTCCTAAATAGAAAGCTCGCCCAAAATCGGTACGTTTGTTACCGCGGTTTAGGTTGATTTTATCAATATATTTATAACCACCGTGATACCAAAGCATAAATTATGCCCCCTGCTGTTCTCTTAGCGTTCCCGATAATAACTCACCCATATACTCATAACCCTGCGTATGGAAAGAACCATAACCGTTTAATGCCCATTCGACTAAACCGTGCTCGTTGAGCAGTTCTGCGGTATCTATAATGTGTTTGTTTAATTCTTCGGCTGTGTATTTGATGCACTTAACTAACCACATCGCCCTTACGCTTTCTGAATGATTGCTTAGTTCCATGATTATGATTACACCTCCATTATTTGTTGATTATAGTATACCCGATTTTTGCTGTTTTGTCAATATTGTTATGCTAAAGCTTGTAATCTACATTGTGAAGAAGCGAGCTGCGGCATCCGGAGTCTCATAAGCTTAGCATCAATTTCATTGGTGCCAACGCCGGTTTCCATCTCCCGGGATTAAAGATTTAATAAGTCGAAATCTTAAAACTTTGATGATTCCTGAGTTTTCTCCGAACAGTTCAATTTCTCAACGCCGCTGAGTCTCTTCAGCGCTGCCTTTCGCCAAGGCTCCAGCAGCCTCCCTCTGCCTTACTTTTTATTACTCCAGCGAATCGCTTGAAGCTCCCGATTCCTCGGAATATACATTACAAGCCATGAATTAAAACGTATCTAAAATAAAGTTAAATGCGTCTACTTGAATAAATTTTCTCAAATCTACACCTTTAGACAAAGTTGACGAAATTCGCAACTCCGAGCGAGCAGATTGTTCTAATCGTCGGTGCAACCGACAGCGTGACATTGCAAGCGGAGACAGGTGTTTCCTCTTTCGCTTCATCGTGAGTGAAGTCCATCGAACGAATAAAATCGTCCACAGATTTCATATCGCTCCAATCGGCAGCATAATGCTGCGTGTCGGTGAGCCGCGTGCGGAAGTCAAACATCGCCTTGATGTATGGATTGCCTTGTTTGCCTCTGCGATTTTCTTCCGAAGCTCGATGTTGTCTACGCAGAGAAACACAAAACCGGAAATCCGCTACCCGATATAATGATTCAACAACGACATTTTCTCTGATTTCGGGGTTGATTTCACACAACATTTCAACAAGAGCGGTGACTTTAAGTTTTCCAACGTGCTCCTGCCTGAACATCTGGTTTGCCAAGTTTTTCGGTTCCACTGTGTCGAAATCGTAGAGCGTCAGGTTAGTAAGCCCGAACCGCGCTAAGAGTTCCACAACAGTAGGCCCGACCGACCCGCAACCGATAATGTGAATCCGCTCTGTGACCTCTTCCGGCTTAAAGAAATCGTTGCTCTTTGATAAATTTAAACTATCCATCTTTCGCCTCCTAAAAGAAATTGTTCGTACATTTCGCACCGCGAAAACGGAAATTCTTCATGTTCCGGAAAGTTAGTCTGTATAAGATTCTTTGGTTTCTTCGCTGTACTTTTGTTTCCACGTTTTTGAACCTTCTCCCGCGCATCAGCTAAGAAAACATCCATACCCTCTTGGCCAATGATTCTAACTTCGACGTCCTTATCCTCATAAAGAATATTCCTCTGCATATCGTAAATCAGCGTGTGGACTGACAAAGACTTGTTCCAAACCATGAAGATGTAGAACATATTAGGTTCGAGCTGTTCTAATATTTGCTGACGGTGTCTTTCGTCTACGCCGGACGGACTCACACCCATATTGACGTGGCTATGATCCTGCATACGAATCTTCGGGAAAACTTCATCATCAAGCCCGTAGAGCCAATTTGAGTATTCCTCTTGGTCTGTATTTACCGTGCTACCCGTAACTTCCTGCGGATAAACGAAAATGTCTTCAATTATAAAGTCAGAATCACCATCACGCACAACAGTCCAATGCCATGCGACTTCATCGGAAAACTCGGTAATAAATGCAAGCGTTTTCTTGTAAGCTTGCGGCGTTAGCCAGACGGTGGCGGAAGCGTCAGAATAATTGAAAGTTTTGCTGTAGCTTAGCTTGCCGTCGGACATTTTCATTTGGTTTAATGATTCTGCGAATTCTTCGCAAATCTGCTGTTTATGCGCTTCTGTGAATATTATCTGGTACATCTCCTTCTATTTACAAAACCGCCTCAAAAGGCGTGAGTAGCGTTCCATCCTTTGTTTCAATACAGCTTTTTGATGAGTTCGATAGTTCATTTGCGAACTTCAACATCACTGTAGAATCATGGAAATTCAAGTTCCGCTCTGATACAACGGCTTGGTCAATGGCTCCCATGTAATCCCTTTTCCTCATGTACTCTTGAAACCGCATTGCGTAGCTGCCGATGCAGCTGTGATTCTGAATATGCGGGTTCGGCAAATAGCTGCTGCTTTCCGGCGGGAACATATACATTTTCGCTGCTTTTAAGCCGGTTTTCATGTCGGCGGTGTATGCAGCGCAGATACGAAGTTTATACTTTTCCTCAACTCTTTAACAGCGCGGTTTCTTGTTCGGTCAGAGGATTGTCTTTGAACAGTGATGGCAAATACTTCGGAATCATCATTTGAAGCGTGTGGAAGTGCTTCAACTCTAACTTATCCGAGAATATTACTGTATTTCTATCAGCTTCGTTGTGATAGAAAAGCGCGTTTAATTTCCGCGCATAGAAAACTCGCAAATCCTCTTGCAGAGCATAATTGCTCATATGGCGTTTATCGGTTCCTGCGTTTGCTCAGATAATCTCCAGCATTTTTCTGCCCGCAGCTTGATTTGTCGTGTGAATTATAACGATATTGTGCTCTGAAGTTATCGGATGCCTGACTATCTGAGGAATGAAATAACCCATCGCCTGCGTTGTGGATAGCGTTGAAATCTCGGTTTCTGTAAAATTTATGCTCTTGCAAATCAAACGAATGGGTCTGTCTTCATGCATGCGTTTGAAGAGTAAAGCCCGCAGCGAGGCGAGAAAAGATGAATCTGGCGTGTATTGTTATACGCTAACTTTGATATTAGCGGCGATGGTTTCACGCTCATTTTTGATTTCTTCGAGCGCGCCTTTAATTCCTGCTTCGACCTTTGCCAGATTAGCCAGAGCCAATCCCACTTTGTCGAGTACGTACTCTTTCGCGTCTTCGACATCCGCCGGAATCGGAAGTGTTGCGGTTGCGAGCTTTTTGTTGTCATTAGTGACACCGCCGAAGCTAATCCCGTGGTCGTTCGCGCTGCTGCTGCCGATTCCGACCTTGAAAGTGGCTTCCTTCGTTTCCTCGTCAACGAGCGCGAGAGCTGACGGGCGGTACTTCTTGACTGTTTCTAAATCAACCATGTCTGCGTTTTTCCATACTTGTGAACAAAAATGTTTGTCCCTACAGCAGCGGCAACCGCGATGCCGATAATGCCTAAGATTTTTAATGCTAACATTGTTACCTATCCTCTCAATTTGATATGGATAGAATATATAAATGTATCCCCTAATCATAGTGATTAGGGGATACGCAAGTATTGTCAAGTTAATTAAATTTATTTTCCGTGATACTTTGGGTAGAGTGACATTATTAATGTGTTACGCGAATACACAACAATGCGAGATACATTTTCAATGACCGCATTAGCCAGAATTATTTATGAACATTTTTTGATGGAGCGCCTTGAATCCGGTTTTAAAAAACCCTGCTCATCGGAACTGCCAGCAAGAGCTTTGAATTTGCTGGATTATCCCTTAGAAAGCGGACGCCCTGAAGCTGTTGCTTTTTATAATGCGATGATGAACAACATAGACATACCGGATATTTTAACCATGCGAGCATATAAACCAAAAATAAACATATAAAGTTTATATGACTATCAATTTCGTATGCAAATATACAAATAAGCGTAAATCCTCAATAAACATCATAGTTTATATTTACACGCTATTTGCAAAACTTGCACGCACGGCATATAATTGTATTCATTACACTCAGGCTGGATAACGCACGCGGAAGGAGTACACGCCTGTTATATTTTGAATTTAATTCTAATCGGAAAACATTATATTTGAATGGTATATTTTATACTTATCCCCAATACAATTATAGCAAGGGAGGTAAGTAAATGTCCAGACGAAAACAAGAATTCAAAATAACTGTGCATTTACCCGACAATCCCGAAGGATTCAAGCAGGTATACACCGATTTTCTTTACGGGATTGCACTTAAAACGATGAAGAAGCTCCCGCCTGAACAGCAGGAAGCTTATGCGGAAAAATACATAAAAGTATTCTGCCCATAAAATATTTGAAAAAGCCGGTTTTAGAACCGGCTTTTAATTTTTTTATAAATTACAGAACTCCGCAATTCCACAAGTAAACATATCCGCCATACGAATCGCTTCCTTTTCTACCGCCGAAAACGCTTCTATATCTTCCTTATATTTCTTCGCTAACCGCGCCGCGGCTTCCTTTTTAGTGAGGTCAAGGTGCATGAACAACATTTGTCTGCTTTCATAAAAATCGTAACACGGATTCATAATGTGCAGTGCTTTCGCCATCTGCTCGGCGTTTATGTACCAGTTCTTATCTAATTCGGCGGCGGTGCTGCTCCCGTCGCGCAGCGCAGTAACTAATTCCGCTGCGATTTGCAAGTGCTCGGTAAGCAGCCGTTCAACCTCGGCAACATGCACGCGATTGAAATACCGTACAAAAATGCAGGCAATATCTTTCGGGTTTCGCAGCAGCCGTGCGGTTGTATCCGCTTGGTCATTCAGCCGCTCAGCAATGCTGATTACTAACATCCGCGTCCAATAGACGTGCTGCAGCCAAACAATACGCATACATTCTTTAAGCTCGGCTTTTTTATTCTGACAATTCATAAAAATACCTCCGTAATGTTATATCAATAACATATGCCGGAGGTAAAAATAACGTGAAATTAAAGTTTCAACTTCTTCACCAACAACCAATTTTCCCGGCTCGGACATTGCTTCTTCCTCACCCACGCATACACCGTCTGCCTTTCAATACCAATCCTCTTCAAAAATTCATAAAGCGAAATCCCCTCTTGCCCGCAATAATCAAGAATTACCTCATCGCACTTCTCAATGAACAAATGGTACTCATCAAAAAGACTGTAGCGTTTCAGTTGACATATTTTCTCAACCCGTGTTATAATCTCACACGGAATAAAAACCCTGTTAAATTCATAATCGGTGAGGGTTGTCCGGTGAACTCCCAGAAGTTTCGACATAGCGGCAAGGCTGATTCCCGCCACAAGCCGAGCCTTTTTGAGCATTTCGCCTTGATTGGTCGGAATTAAATAATCAACCGTTGCGGGTTCAAGCCGTTTAGAACACGGCTTTGCCTTCATGGTAACTTGTATGCGGAGCCAATCTTCGGACGGATTGGCTCTTCTCTTTTCCATAGGTATGTGACAGCCGAACCCATCGACACCGACAAAGACGGCAATCAAATCACAATCGCGGATATATTCAGCGACCCGACAAACATAGCGGACGAAGTTGATTTACTCATCAACTTTAAAAAGCTGTACACGTTTATAAACGAAAGTCTCGACGAGCGCGAAAAACAGATTATCAGCAAGCGGTACGGACTTAACACCGGCAACGGGGGTGCGGTTAAAGCGATGACGCAAAGAGAGGTCGCCGCACATTTAAAAATCAGCCGCTCTTATGTTTCCCGCATTGAAAAACGGGCTTTAATGAAATTAAAAGACAGATTTGACGGGAAGAAATAAGAATTATTCTTCTAATGCCTGCAGCTGTCGCCATGAACATGTCCGGAAGAAAACGAGTTATTTGTATCCTTGTCCGCCCGTCTGTTAGCTGAAAATATCGCAAGCGTGATTATTGCCGCTGTGACCAATACACAACCGCATATAATCAAGATTTTCTTTTGCCCGGCTTTCTTTTTCGCCTTTTCCCTGAGCATTATTTTCTCGGCCCTGTTATTCTTGTTTTTCGACATTACGGCTCCTGTATAAGTTATTATTTCAATAAGTTAATCGAGAATATCATAACATAATTTTACCGGTTCGTCAACAAAATTTAATCAGATACAAATAATATTTTAATTTGCCGAGGTGTTTTTTAGCTTGAATTAAAAGCGCTTCTTTAAAATCAGCGGCAGCACCCGCTTCTGCGGCGCTTAAAATATCGCCGCCATACCGTACCCTCTCGAAAAGACAGGTGATTCTTATGAAGTCTGCATCTCCGATTCTTTCTGCATAACTGCTCGCCGTTTCACCGGTGAGCAGTTTTTTGCCGGTAAGCTCAAACAACAGAAGAACCGTCTTGTAATCCAGTAAAAGCTTTTCCGCAGGCGGGGCCTCTCTATACTTTTTCCTCGTGCGCCATGCTGCCGCGTGAATCCCGATAAGCACAGACAAAGCTGCGATTATAATTACCGATATCCCGATAACAGCTGCGAATAAATAAACTCTTCGCAGTTCATCGTTCAGCTCATCCGGCTCAGGCTCGCTGATTTTAAACTGCCCGCTTTCAAATGAGGGCTGCCTTTCGAGCGGAGCCGCGGGAGTGTAGGTCTGCGGAACAATTACCCGTTGATTTATCCACTCGCCGTATCGCACATCAGCGAATGTCGGCGAGGGTTCAAACGGAATCCATCCCGCACCGTCAATATACGCCTCAACCCAGGCGTGGGCTGTATTTTGCAGGATGTTCCAGCTCCGTGAGCGCGCGGTTGTAACCGCAGGAGATGCATACCCCTGGACATACCGAGTAGGTATCCCGGCTGCTCTGCCGAGGACGGCGGCGGAGGTCGCAAAATAAGTGCAGAAGCCCTCCTGCATTTCAAACAGGAACGCATCAGTAAAGTCGCCGCTGCTCTCAAGTGCTGCAATCGGCGGGGTACGGGTGTAGGCGAAATTAGACGACAAATACTGCTCAATTGCAGCCATTTTCGCATAACTGCTCCCGCAGTCTGCCGTTATCTCACGGGCAAGTGCGTAAACTCTTTCCGGCACGCTGTCCGGCAGCCCGGTATAAACACTGTATATTTTATCGCGCCGCGCTCTGAGCAGCTGCGCGTAATCCTCCGGCACTCCCCCGAACGAAGCACCGGGGAAATTCGCAGTTATTAACCGCCCGAGCATGTGCGGCTCGATATCATAAATGCGATGATTGCTGTTATTGAGCAGGTTTATAAGCGTTTCGCTGCTGTAATTAAAATCTGCGTAAGACATACGGTATGCAGTTCCCGCGCCTTGAGTACGTACGAATAACATACTCGAGCCGCCTGTGTCGCTCCTGTAGGATTCGGGAACAACAACGCTCATCATATTCGGGGCATGAAACATGGTTCTCGTGCGCGTATCGAGATATTCTATACCAATTTCGCGCAGCGCGAATATTTCACCGAGCACTTCGTTGTCCTCGTCAAAAACACCGCCGTAATAAAGCGCCAGTATGAGCTCCAATACATCAAGCTTATGCTCCGGATACGTACTGTCGAAGTTATTCGTGCGCGTCCAGCCGCGCCCTGTATAGTTATCCATAACCGAGCCGACAAGATAAATATGAACTCCTGCCTGAGTATGGTTTGTAATTCTGACGGCAGGCTTATCCGACAGAGTTACAGCGCCGCCTATATTTCCCGAATCGCTGTAGCCGGTCATGCTTATGCCGAATTCGTTGCCGCCTCTGCCGAAATTGAACGAAATCTGCTCGCTTATGTTTGTTATTATGTTCTGTACTTCCCTGATTATATTCTTCACGGAATTCCACTGAATTGGCTCCTGCTTTGACGGCAGAACAGCGGTAATCAGCCCTGCTGTAATTATAAACGGGAGCAGATAGGTCAGTGCAGTTTTTTTGTTTAATAGTTTTTCGTGCAAAACTATGAATATAAAAATGAATATCAGCAGAATTTCTATGAATCCCGCGTTTCTTTCGAATATTGCCATTATTATGCAAAAAACTAAAAGCCCCGCGCCCGCCGCGAACCTGACATATCTGAAGTACAGTAAATTGAAAGCAGCGCCGACAGCGGCAAAAAGCAGAACGGTCTGCGAGATGAGCGAATAGAGCAGCGCATTCTCCGCATTGGCACTGCGCGAAAAGAAAAGCCAGTTAAACGAGTCGGCGACCGGTATGTTGAAGCGCAGGGCAAACACACCGCAGACTGCCGTGATTATCAGTATTATCAAATAGAATAAAATCTTCTTCCATCCGCTGACAGCCTCGCTCTGCACAATCCCGAACGCCGTGAAGAATAGTGTAAAAAAAACAGCAGCGAAAAACAAAACCGCGCCGCTAAGCTCTGTGCCCAGCAGCGAATTAAAATACAACGACAAGCCCGCGCAAAGGCAGACTGCAGATATGACGCGGACAGCGTATTTTTCATAAACTGTTCGTACGTTCATATTTTCATTGAGTCCTTTCTCTACCAAAAAGGAATGAAAACAATATTTCCTCGATTCACGAGGTCTCTATTTCAACCTTATTTTCACCTGCGTTCCAGAACGTCGCTGATTCCGGCGTCTTCCGGAATGTGTACAAGCGCGGTTTTGCCGAGGCTTTCCCGCAGTACGGAGAGCTCGTTATTCTCACGGTTCCCGGTCAGAATCACGCAGGTATTCATAATCGCGGACAGATTAAAAAGCGCGGGAATAAACTTCTCGCAGTCCGCCGTAATCAAAACCAGTACCGCTGCATTATCAAGCGTGACATTCTCGAGGTACTCCTCCGCTTCCATATTAAAAAAGGACATCAACAAACAAGTATCATAAAACCGTAAAAAGTCTTCACGATTGTTGATTTGAAAGCGGTTCAGCGTAACCGCCGGCTTAATAATTTCCGTTTCAATCCCGCGCTCAAGATAAAAGTCCGCGAGCGCCAGCGCCGCCTCGAGAATTCTATCTTCACCCGGGATTTTATCCGCGCCTTTAATGGGCGAGGTATCTATAAAAATCGCGATTTTCTCTTTTGGCGGCTCTGCTCTGCGGCGGGTAAACAGCTCACCGTACCTTGCCGAAACCTTCCAGTTTATCGCTTTAATGCTGTCGCCGAGCATGAAAGCGCGCAGGTCTGTATCCTGTTCCCCGCCGGGTTTAGCAGAAAAAGGCGGCGACTTTACGTCGTCACCGAAATGCAGCGCGCCCAGCGTACGCAGCTTTACGACACGCGGATATACCCTTATGTTCATGACGGACGGGTTGCTGCGTCTGAACGTAAATATGCCGAGGTAGTCAGTGATTATAACCGCGCTGATGCCGACTTTATATTCGCCGCGGTAAAGGCAGACGAGGCTTGTTTCCCTTTCGATACGAAGAGCGGGCGCAATCGAGATTTCATCTTGATTATTTGCTGTTTCAACCCGCGAATAATCATCAAGAAACTCGATTTTAACGCTTGCGAAGTGAACCGAGCTTTCATTTGAGAGAATGTACTTGTAACCGATTTTATCGCCTTTAACGACGATTTTGGATTCAATAGTCTGATATGTCTTAAGCCGCGCATAAACGAAAACAAGATAGATAAAACATGAAAGCGGAACCGCAAGGCTCGCATAAAAAAGAGCATAACTGAAAGCACCGCCGAAAAAACTTGCGAATACGGCAGCGGCTGCAATAAAACCAAGTAGAATCAGCCTGTTTCGTTTCATAATAGCGGCACTTTTGCTGTATTTTTTATATTTTCAATTATTCTTTCTGGTGTGTTTTTGCCTGTTTTTGCTTCAACAGTAAGAATTAATCTATGCCGCAGAACATGCGGCAGAATTTCCTGCACATCGTCGGGAGTGACGAAATCGCGTCCTTTTACGTAAGCGGTGCCCCTTGCCGCGCTGATGACTGCCAATGTCGCGCGGGGGCTTGCCCCGAGAGAAAGCAGCGGGCTTTCCCGCGTTAAGGAAACAAGATTAATCACATACCCGGCGATGTCGCCGCCGACCCTGACGGATTTTACTTCCTCCCGCATTTGCATGAGTGTTTCTGCGTCTATAACTGCGCTTGTTTCCTGCGCCTGATTCCCGGCGATGAAATTCTGCGCCATTTTCTTCTCGTCGTCAAGCTCGGGGTACCCCAGCGACAGCTTCATCATAAAGCGGTCCAGCTGCGCCTCGGGAAGATTATAAGTACCTATGAACTCAATCGGATTTTGAGTAGCTATCAGCATGAACGGCTCTTTTAACGGATAGGTTGTCCCGTCAACGGAAACCTGCCCCTCCTGCATGGCTTCCAAAAGCGCAGCTTGCGTTTTGGGCGACGTACGGTTGATTTCGTCAACAAGCACGATATTGTTCATAATCGCGCCCTCGACGTAGCGGAACTCGCCTTTTTTCATGTCATAAACCGATGCCCCCGTAACGTCGCCGGGGAGCGTGTCCGGCGTGAATTGAATCCGCGTGAAGCCGGCGCCTGCAGACTTTGCAAGCAGATTCGCAAGTGTGGTCTTCCCGACGCCCGGTACGTCTTCAATAAGCAGATGCCCGCCCGAAAGCAGCGTAATAACCGCGAGCTTCGCCGTTTGCTCTTTTCCTATTAATCCGCGGTTGATATTATCAATTATTGCTCTTGCTTTCTCATTATACTTCACGGCAGCCCTCCGAATTTTATTTTGTCTATAATCTAATATATCATATTGTATCATAAAATTCAAGCTATAATCAATTAACTTCAAAAATGCTTAAGCATTTTTGAAGATGCGGCATTTGCCGCGTAAGCCGCGAAGCGGTTTAATTCGATTGCATAGCCCATTAGTGCGCCTACGGTGCGTCAGCAAACGAGTTTGCTGTGAAAAATGCGGAGCATTTTTCATGTTAATCGGTTATATAAGTATGTCATATTTGAAAAATAAAATTTATTTTATTTAAACCGTTAAGTCTGTATCCTAACCCCTCACACCGCCGTCATAATCAATCCTATTATTATGCCGAACAGCGTTATCAAAGGAGCAGTTCTGCTTTTTGTCATAACGACGGTCTGGGGGATAATCTCGCCGAACACAACATACAGCATCGCGCCGCCCGCCGCCGAAAGCGACAAGGCTACAGCAAAATCGGAAATGTTACCTATCATCACACCGAGAAGCGCACCGAAAACCGTCGTGAAGCCGCAGATTAAAGTTAGAAGCACTACCCTCCCCCTGCCTATTCCGCCTGCCAGCAGCGGCGCCGCAATGGCCATTCCCTCGGGAATATTATGCAGTGCTATCATGATTGCGATAAGTACGCCGAGATTGAGGTCAAAGCTTCCGCCTGCACCGATTGCGATTCCTTCGGGGATATTATGCAGTCCAATCGCAATAAGCATTATAATTCCCGAGCGAAGCATCTTTTTCGGGTTCAGAATAACCGATGTCTGGTGATAAAGCTCTTCATGCGTGTGATGTATATGAAGATTATCCCCTTTTGCATTGGTTATTTTATCGACAATGCTGTTAAGGAGCATTATAATAAGAATACCGAGAAGCAAACCCAAAACGCCGCCTGCCATACCCGAAAGCTCAACCGCCTCCGGCATTAAACCGAAACATACCACGCTCGTCATTATGCCGGCGGCGAACGACAGCAGCCAACATATTACTTTGTCCGACGAACGCCTGAACAGAAGAGCGGATATAACCCCTCCCAGTCCCATAGCCAAAATTCCCGCCCCCACGCTGAACCATATTACTTGCATTGATTTGTACTCCTTACAAATAATTTTCGAGTTAGCATAAACTAACTTACTATAGGTTAGCATAGGCTAACTCATTTGTCAATAGTTTAATGTTTTTTTGTGAAAACTATTGCAAAAGAATCTGTATTGTGGTATTATTATTGTAAGGTTAGTCATATATATAACCGATTAACTTGAAAAATGCTCCGCATTTTTCACAGCAAACTCGTTTGCTGGCGCGCCGCAGGCGCGCAATCGGCTATGTAATCGAATTAAGCCGCTTCGCGGCTTACGCGGCATTTGCCGCGTCTTCAAAAATGCCAGAACATTTTTGAAGTTAATTGATTATAACCGCAAAGGACTTAAAAATCTGAAAATAACGGCACTGAAACGGGGAAAACGAATCTTCTCATCTATCGTTAATGTCAAAAGGACATGGTAAAAAAATGAAACCGCAGGAATCGGCTGAAAATTATTTAGAAGCAATATTTATGTTAGGGAACGCCGGAAGCGGAGTACGCTCTGTTGACATAGCCAAAGAGCTCGGCTACAGCAAGCCGAGCGTCAGCATTGCTATGAAAAATTTACGTGAGAATAGCTATATAACTATAGACGGCGACGGTTTCATTTCTCTCACAAAAAGCGGGTTAAAAATTGCTAAAACAATGTATGAGAGGCATACGCTCATATCCGACTGGCTCATATCGCTCGGCGTTGACAAAGAAACAGCATTATGCGACGCCTGTAAAATCGAACACGATATAAGCGAGCAGAGCTTCAAGGCGCTCAAAAAACATATTCGGGGATAGAGGAGTTTGCGCTCACTGGCTACAATTCATAGCATTTTTGACGAAGCATGGCAGTAAAAGACTGTAAAGCTGTCTTTGTTTTAATTGGATATTAGTATAAGAAAAAAGAAAGCCGGTAAGCGCTGTAACGTGCCTGCCGGCTTTTGAATTATATCCGGTTTATTCACCTCTGTAATTTCGTTTAATCATAACAGGCTATGTTTGGGCATATGATAAATATACAATTTATAATCAGTTAACTTTAAAAATGCCTCAACATTTTTCAAGACGCGGCATTTGCTGCACAGCCGCGTAGCGGCTTAATTTGATTGCATAGTTGACTACGCGCTTACAGTACGGGCGATAAGCTTTGCTTGCCGGAAAAACCGCAGAGAGGTTTTTCAAGTTAATCAACTATATTACAAAAAAAGTGAGAAATCCATATGAAAGTTAATAAACCGCCCGGCGTTATAAACAACAGATTTCCGCTGCTGCCGCCGCCCTATATAATTCCCAGTTACAGCGATTTATATTTTAATATTCCGGATATGCTGAGAAATTGTTTGTACAGCTACGTTTATATATGGACAATAAATAACGGGCATTTCTGGATGTATCCCAATTCAATTAAACCATGCGCTACACTGCATGGTTATCAATGGAAGTGCAATAGGTGGAGGTATATAAAGCTTAATGTTTCACAAGTCCAAAGTTTCTTTTAGCATATTATTTAAAGCGGGTTTAAAGCTTATTTTTACTGCCCAAAAATGAAAGGAACGGTATGAAGCGATGGAGTTAGACGGCGTGTCCGCAGAAGATTTTATTTATGCCCCCACTACGGTAGCCCTTGTCTTTGACAGTGAGGCGGTTTCCTATATGAATCAAAGTGAAACAACTCCGTATATCCTAAGGGGAAAGCCCCTCGCCGGAGGTTATTTCATCATTTATGTTGACGAGAGCGATGTGGAAAGGGTGGTCACCCGCTATGCAAGCTTTACCGCCAGCGTTTTCCCGTTCGTACTCGGCCTGCTGGGCGAAGCGGAGTTAAGCGCGTCGGGGATTACACAGATACACCGGCAGCCCTATTTAAACTTAAAGGGCGGAGGAGTTTTGCTGGGCTTTGTAGGTACCGGTATAGACTATACTAAAAACGCTTTCCGTTATGAAGACGGAAGCAGTAAAATCCAATACATATGGGACCAGTCAATCAGAGGGGGAAGCCCTCCCGGCTATCTTTACGGTACTGAATACAACAATTCGATTATTAACGAGGCGCTGCGTTCTGAAAATCCTCATGACATTGTCCCGCACGAGGATACGAGCGGGCACGGAACTTTTTTAGCTTCAGTCGCGGCAAGCCGGGAGCAGGGCGAATACCTGGGAGCGGCTCCTGATTCCGAAATTATCGTTGTCAAGCTTAAAAAGGCGCGTCCCTTTAATTATAACCGCCATCTTATTCCCAGAGACCAGAAAAATGCTTTTGCCACCGACGACTTCATGATGGGTATTCAGTACATTCTCGACAAGGCGCAGGAGCTAAGGCGCCCTGTGGCAATTTGCATCGCGCTGGGCACGAACGTGGGTACTCATGACGGCTTTACCCGTGTGGAGACGTATTTGTCAAGGATATCCGGAATCCCGGGCGTTGCTGTCTGTACAGCCGCCGGAAATGAGGCCAACGCCAGGCACCATACTCACGGAAGAATCCCGGCAACGGGAAATACTCATAATATAGAGGTTCGGGCAAGCAATAAAGAAGAGGATATCTATATACAATTATTAAATCCTATTTCAGACAGAATGTCGGTTTCCGTTACGTCGCCTGCAGGGGAACTGGTCAGTCGCATACCGGCCCGCTCCGGAATCATTTACAGGCATAATTTAATCCTGGAACGCTCCACGGCAATCGTCGAGTATCTTTTTCCCATAGAAATCAGCGGTACTCAGGTGACAAGAGTTAAAATCCTGGCCGCAACGCCCGGGGTATGGACCATAACGGTTTACGGGGATTATGTTATAGATGGAACATATCATGCCTGGCTGCCTGTTACCGGATTTATCAGCCCGGAAACTTACTTTTTGGCACCCACGCCGAATTATACAATCGTTACCCCCGCCACTTCAATGGGTCCCGTTACCTGCGGAGCCTATAACAGCAGGGACAACAGCCTGTACGCCGCAAGCTCCTGGGGGCCGACAAGACTGCCGGCTATGAAACCGGATTTGGTGGCGCCGGGTGTGGATGTAGCCGGGATACTGCCGGGCGGTTACGGCAAGATGAGCGGAACAAGCGTGGCATCGGCGATTACAGCGGGCGCCAGTGCGCTGCTGCTTCAGTGGGGCATTGTGAAGCAGAACAACCTCTCGATGGACAATTATCATGTGCGCGCAGCACTTATCGCCGGCTGCGAGCGTTACAGAAATAACGAATATCCCAACCATCAGTGGGGATACGGCAAACTAAACCTGTATAATACATTCCGTTCTTTAAGACCAAGGTAGACAGTATACTCGGGCTCATTAGAATCTTTCATTTACCGCTATATCTCACCAAATCATCCATTGCGGCTTTAAGGCAAAGGGCGCCGTAGCCCCATATCCGATTGGGATATGACTGCCCGTAAATTTTTGCCGTATTCTTTTGCAGGAACGCTTTGACGCGCTGCCCGTATAAGAACGGGTCGTTTCCCCGTATAATTCCCCACTCCATCATTAATGCCGCCGCGCCGGTCACAAAAGGCGCCGCCATGCTTGTGCCGGTAAAGGCGTCATATCCCCCGCCTGTGCGTGTTGACAGAACATTTACTGCGGGAGCGACCAAGTCCGGCTTAACATATACATTGCGGAAAGTGTACCCCCGACCTGAGAAGCAGGCGTAATTTCCGACCATGGAGTTATACCCGCCTACGGAAATTACATTAACGCATGTGGACGGCAGGGTGAGGGTAAGGTTGGGGTCAGGGGTGGAAAAAGCTGTGTCCGTTCCGACCTCCTCCACGGTGGGAAGCCATATGTGAAACTCCCCCTCCGTAACGCTGCGCCCGGTGACAAGCAAAGTCCAAATGCCCGGAGTAACTGAAGCCGAGCTGCTCATTTGAATAAAAATTTCCTGGCTTACATTAAAAATTGTCGGCTGTTCATAGAAAACCGCAACTTGCGTGCCGCTGAAATTCATCTGTCTGAACGGGTCCGTGGAATACAGCCTGCCGCTTGAATAACCATCAGGAGAAACAAGTTCCAGTTCAAACGTATCCGCAAAGCTTTTCCATAATGTAAGGAAAACGGATTGCAGATACGGAGCGATTGTGAAGGTTATTCTCAGTGTCTGATTTTGGGTGATATGACCCCCGTAATGATGCCCGGCCGAACCCTCGTTCCCGGTCGCCGCAACAATAACGCATCTCCAGCGCTGGGCCACCGAGTTTATGTAGGTTTCAAAAAGCGAGTTCCCCGCATGGGAGCCGTTGTTGGTTCCGAAGCTTATGTTAATCGCCACGGGCATGTTCAGCATGGTGGCGCGGTCATTGATGTATTTCAGGGCACGCATAATCTCGGTTGTACGGGCAAAGGATTCACGGCCTTTTTCCCCTAACTTGACTACGATTAATGAAGCCTCGGGAGCTACGCCCTGTTCTCTTCCGCCGCTTGAGCGGCCGTTCCCCGCCGCAACACCCGAAACAGCCGTACCATGCCCGACGGTGTCCATGGATACAGCTGTGTATCTATCGCGCAGGTCTCTGAGTATTGCGTTTAATTGGCTGTTGCTGTACTCGGTTCCGCTGTAAAATCCTTCCGGCGGATTATTTCCCTGCAGCTGGTCCCATAAATAAAGAACCCGGCTGTCGCCATTCTGGTTGCGGAAATCGGGATGAGTGTAATCTATGCCGGAATCTATGATTCCTATAAGTGTTCCGCTGCCTCTCAGATTATAATTCCCCGGCTGCTCTGTGTGCACAGGCGTAATGCAGGCGTCAGACATGCTTCCCCTTAGGGAGAGGCTCAGGTTTCTGGGCAGCTCTATGTATTCAATCTCACTGTATCGGTAAAGCTCCCGTATAAGCGGGGAGTGCAGTGTGAGAATTGCATACGAGTCCCCTAAGAGCTCCGCTCTGAGTTCAAGCTCGGATTCAAGCCTGCCAAGGTCTCCGTTATATTTTACAATCACTTCCCATTCGTCCGCGCTTCTGTTGATATTAGGCATAAATTCCCCCGCTGTTACTTTTTATTTATCCTATGCGTAAATTATAAATACCATGATAGAAAGGACCGAAATTATGCAATATTCTTATAACAGCGTTTCCCCGTCGTCGATGGAAACAGGACGCCTGCAAATCGACGCTCTCTCCGTCGGCATCGGAAGGCCCGTCAATAATGCCGACGTCCGTATAATGATTAGGGGCGAACGGTACAGCGCCGTAGAGGAGCTGGTCACCGATTCCTCGGGTCAGACGCCGTCAATAGACTTGCCCGCGCCTCCCATTGATTTTTCAATGGAGCCCTCAAACTATAGGCCGTATTGCGAATATGACATAAGCGTTAATATAGAGGGCTATGAGCAGTCTTATATAAAGGGGGTTCAAATACTGCCCGAAACATCGTCCTATCAAAAAGTTATTCTGAACCCGTTGAATCCCTACACCGCCAACCAGCCTCAGATAACTACGATAAACTGCCATACCCTGTGGGGCAACTTCCCTCCCAAAATCCCCGAGCCCGATGTAAAACCCCTCCCGCAGTACGGAGGATATGTTGTGCTTCGAGAACCGGTCGTTCCCGAGTATATAATCGTGCATGCAGGCGTCCCCACAAACGCCAATGCAAAGCAATACTGGGTTCCTTTCATAGATTACATAAAAAATGTCGCCAGCAACGAAATATATGCTAACTGGCCGGAGCAGACGCTTCATGCCAATATCCACGCCATCATATCGTTTACCTTGAACCGCGTTTTTACCGAATGGTACAGGGGCAAAGGGTATAACTTCACCATTACCAACTCCACCCAGTTTGACCAGGCGTATAATCACGGACGCAATGTTTTTATCGAAATATCCGAGGTGGTGGATGAAATCTTCAGCACCTACATTACAAGACCGGGCATCCGCCAGCCTCTTTTCGCGCAGTACTGCGACGGAAGAAGAGTGAACTGCCCGGGATGGCTGTCCCAATGGGGCTCCAAGGATTTGGGCGACAGAGGTCATGACGCTTTTAGCATACTAAAGCATTATTACGGTTATGACGTTTACCTGACGCAGGCCGAAAAAGTGTCCGGCGTGCCCTCATCATTCCCGGGAGAAGCTTTGAGCGTGGGGTCGGTGGGCGAGGACGTCCGGGTGATTCAGGAGCAGCTGAACGCCGTTTCAAATAACTTTCCCGCGATTCCGAAGGTTAAGGAGGACGGTGTTTTTGATGAGGATACGAAAAAAGCCGTGCAGACTTTTCAACGGGTTTTTCATCT
>Ga0123353_10002865_pt1 | contig 21585 bp, 11 predicted proteins | sample TergutLab28metaG_3_FD_92763 | JGI IMG/M metagenome (GOLD analysis project Ga0123353, IMG submission 92763) | Labiotermes labralis P3 segment gut microbial communities from Petit-Saut dam, French Guiana - Lab288 P3 | ecosystem: Host-associated > Arthropoda: Insects > Digestive system > Gut ... | reverse complement strand
GTTGTGACTTAGTGCTCATTTTGTTTATCTGTGAGTTTGTGGTACATACTTATTGTAAATCATCAGCTATTTCAAATTTTCATGTCTTTCGTTTCCTGGCCACCACATCACCACGTTTTTCAAATCAATGGGTTTCAAGCAGTTGATCACCACCCAATCTTTACATCATTTCTTGTGTCCTACTGAATATTTCAAATCATTAAAAGACATACAAGATGAAGACCGATTTCTATACACAATTTCCAGAATTTCTTTTCACCCTTCTCCAAAGTTTGTAATGAAATTCAACATTCATTCACAATGTGACAATGGAAAATGGTGTCCTCAGTTCCACTACAGGTGAACTGATAAATCCAGAACTCTTTCTTTCACCCCTGGTTGTCATGACATTAGCCCAGCAACCTTCTAAGACTGGTTGATGACCCTGAACTTCATGTACATAATCTCTCTCTCACACACCAAAATAGCAGCTGTATTTAAAAATTCCATTTCTTGTCCTATTGTGAATGTGCAGAGCATCACATGAGTGTATTCTGTACGCTCATGGTGAGGAATGCGACATCATGAAATACGACACAAAATTTACCGGGACTTGAGAACATCCTGCGTCCAGCTTCAGGGTTCTACCCCACTACTCGGCATCATGTCCCAGAAGTTTTTTATACCTTCCTTTTTGTGTATTATAATTCAATTTCTGTAATTTAAACCACTAATGCACACAGATGTCATTAGATTCGCAACATTTTTAAAAACACTAAACTCCTACATGTTCCTGACCTTACTGTAGAACTGATAGAAACTCTTACATGTGGCGTAAATATGTGTGACGGACAGTTATTACAGTGAAAGTAGAATAAAATTGTTGGGTTATATTGAGAAATACAAATATATTATGAAAAGTACATACCAGTAAATTGGAGTGGCATGTAGATGTGTTGGTATTGATGGTAATGTAGTGTAAAAAGTAGGACATTTAGATCTGCATCTTGTCACATGTAGATCAAAGTAGTTTTACATGACAATTCAAGCACTCCTTGCTGATAGAACAAAAGATCTTAAACATGTAATAGTTTTTCAGAAAATACTATTGTGAATCTGACAATTGTGCGCATTTGTCAAAATTACAAAAAAACATTCCACAAAATAGTTCATATTCATAAATTTTGTGATCCATTGAGGCAAGTTTTCTCAAATGCACCTGCCACCGCACCAAGTTTATCTGAAACTCTTCCCACTGTCATAACGGTTATCTTCAGTTGCACTTCCTTGCATGTAAATTGCTAATGCAAACAAATACAAGAAAGCACTCGTATATTAAATATTTCATTTCTCCTTCCTCTCCCTGCCTCCCCCCACAATTTTATAAGCATGCAAGTCTATATAAATGTGCAGAACAGATACATGAGAATTAACAAATGAAGACCACATTATTCCTCCTCTACCTATAGTCCCATTCGCTATACTGCTACAAACTAATCACACTATGCAGCGGATCAAGTAACACAAAACTTACCTGAAGTATGTCACACTTTCTCCCAGCCTCCACATCACTGAAATAGAATGTAACTGGTTTGTACATGACAAACTTACTCCTTCATCATCAATTTGGTGGGCCCTCAAAAGGGCCCAGGAAGGGAGGGAGAAAGGAAATAAAGGCAAACTATTTTGGGAAATGGAAAAGTTAGGTTTATCTATTCACTGATATTATGGAAATATGTAAGAGGAGGATGGGAAGGTGATGGGCAAAATAAAATTATTCTTGGGTAAAGGACAAAGCAAAATGTTATGGGGAAATATGAATTGATATGGAAAGGACGAGTATTGATACAGGAAGTACAAAAAATCTTACGGAACACAGGACATACACAAATTACAGCAACCACCATCATTTTCTACTAGGCCTAAAATATTGCACACAGCAACTTTTTCCTGTGGAAGACACAATGACCTTAATTTCTTCTGAACTGTCTCTCCAAGTTTTTCTTCACACACATTTTATACAGTTCCAATTACTGGCTTTCTTCTACTGATTTGATGACGGTGGGTCAGCAGTGTCCCAATACAGTGACAATGCTGAGGGACAAGAAGCCTCTTCATACAGCTTGCACAGGATTACATCTGGATGTGATGATGAGATTTCAAGCTGGAATGGTGAAGTTAGTGTTTCACTTTGTCCTCAAGGTGGGTGAAAATTGTCGTGTAAACTTTCACTGAATGTAGATGGTTTTGGTGAGAATGAACTGAATTTTTATGTAATGATATTATATGGGAGAGCAAACCCACGTCACGTCATGGAATGTTACATGTCCATCAGCAGCAGTCCAGAGGCTGTTCTCACAACAGTTCATCTGAACACTCTTGCACAATTGTGATACCCTCAAGTCACTGATACAGTGCAGCATCCTTTCCTAACAAAGCTTACACTCATGACACCTTACGCATGTCCACTTCCAAATGCTATTAAATTCCAAGGGGAAGGGGAAGACATGTCCCATACAGTCCAAGGGCACAAATTTACAGATCTTAACAACTACGGAATGAATGCTGAATGAATTTTAGCTTCTGAGAGGCAGTTGACAAGCATTTGTACCTTGTTATCACATGGAAGGAACTGTAAAACCTGAGTATCTCTATGTAACAAATGACTCCTCCTAGTCATTTACAATACAAGGGTGGCTCCCTCAGATCATAAAAACATACCATATACAACTGAAGTTTACAGGCAACTTTCATATCATCACAGACAATTTAAAAAATAAGCATATGTCTCCTACATAATATTTACACTTTACATGATATAAAATCAATGACCTCTTTGACTAGATACTAATATAAATCTTCGCTCAGTCTCTCAAGGTCATTTGGACACAATGAAACACTAACTTATATGAAAATATGTAGCATTGAGATGTCATTACATGCCATTACAACTGTTCGGTGATCTGGAGAACCTTCCTAACACAAACTATTGAATTACAGGGTCTACCTCTGATTTAACTTTTGAATGGCATAAGCCATTTTTAATCACTGTATCTGAATTAGAACCACTTAACCTACACTTATAGACTATTGAAATTTGATAACAAATATTTATACAGAGCTAAATTATCCAGAGCTGGAAAACACATTTTAAGGAAAGAGTTCATTACATAAATTTCAGAAGAGATGAATAACCTCTCAAGCGGAGTTTTGTTTGATGACAAATAGAAATTTAAATTCCAAACCATATAATTCCTTTCATTTCATTTGTTGGAATTCCTTCTCAGAATAATCCAGCTCCTTACAGTGAAGATAATCTTATAAATTCGTATTATGGGTACAGCAACTACGATTTTGAATTTAAAAAATCTGAACATAAAACCCACACTCGAAATGTTCACAACTAAGTAACCTACAATGAAATTGCCCTATTACTAAAACTGCAATCTTTGTAAAGTTATTGCTGCAGACAAACTACAAAGATCACATTCATGTTTACATTAGTGAGCAAAACAATGAACTTTATATTTCCTGGAAAGAATGCAAAGCTTTCCACATTAATTTGCCAATTACAGTATTTAATACAAAAAGATAAAATTTCCACAATTCCTTACTGCAGCTTTTAAAAACTACTTTACTGAAGATACCTCAACATTGTCCTGCTCACATATTGTGCAGTAAATAAAACCTTCCCACATAAAAGGAAAACTACAAAACATTCAGTTTAGCTTCCCATTATACATATTCTAAAATACATGTCAACATCTTTGCACATCATACTCTTCTTTAGAGTCCACCCTTTAGGGACCTGCATCAGAAGTCAGGCCGAGACATTCAACAGCACTTTCAGTTGATTTGATATTTCCCTACACTTCTCTGACCTCTGTGGCGAAATTAGAGGGAATGTGTTCCCAGATGCCATGTACATACAAGATGTCCAATGTGTAGGGGGCTTGGGCAGTGCGGTAGGCGATGGTGGTTCACTGAACTTGGCACCAGCATAGAAAACTCCAAGTGTTGGGGAAGTTCTTGGGCTCCCTTCCTTGGACGGACTAGCTCTCGGTTTCAGTCTGGGGGTGCCCTGTCTCATGGTATCCAATGACAACTGAACTGCGGTTTCATATGATTTTACTTTGTATTGCTGTTCACTGGCCTCTTCTAAATTACTTTCCACTTTCCGGAATTTACCTCTTGATGGGGTGATGATACTCTGACAGTAGGAGTAGCTTTTTGATATTCTTGGCGTAAGAGGGTTCTTATGACGGCCGTTATGGCCATGGGAACCTTCGCTACTGTGTTCAGCGTTTTTTTCAACCATTTCTGCCGTACTTAACATACGAACTTCAAAAGAAACAAGTTCTACAGCTCGGCACGTAGATATCCCATCTTTCCCATTACATATGAGCATTCAGTAGGCCAACGCTCGAACGCTACAGTTTGACCTTGGAAAGGCTTGATAACTGCACATTGTACGATTTTTTCCACTGCTTTTTATGGGAATTATCACAAATCTTAGCACCACAATACATTCAGTTCACAGCTGCAAGCGTTGTAACAACAGCTGTTTACAACTTTTATAAACATCGATGAATACAAACAAAATGGCGTCTTTGTGCAGTTGCAACTGTCAACTCAAACACCCTTGCAGTTATTACATTAAAAATTACTTATAATTGCCAATAGTGCTGTCTTTTACAGAGGCGTAACTATACTGTGGCGATTTATACCTTACAAACAATCGAAAAATTATATACACGAAAACATCTGCCTTCAACCACGCAACCTCTATTCTTCACCTTTGCTGTTTCACTCTAACTGCGTCACATACAAGAAAACCCGAAACTCGGCGACTGACGAAAATCCAATAATAGCTGGTAATGTGGTCACGTGACTGAAGTTGTCAAATCGTGACGAGTAAGTATCGGTCTCTTTCGTGAATGTTCGTATGTTTTGTTATGAACAGGTACAATCAGGAAGAATTGCCAACAGAATATGCACTTTCCTGAATAATTTGTCGTTTCCTTATGAAACAATACATTCATTTATAAAGAAAATGTAAGTTGTTGCTATTGACTTGCAACCCTGGGTGCGGTGCCAGACAAGAAATATCTTGCCCTGGTTGGTTAAGAGTTATATGTAGGCGTGGTTAAGGTTAGTTTGGTACAAGAGGGAGCTAGGGTCGTTGGCGACGGCCATGGTTGTCGAAATGTGTTCGCTAGCTGTGCGGGGAGCAAAGGGGGCATTGGAATGGGACAGTGGTAACGCAATCGGTACGGCGTACGGGGTTGGGAGTGGGGAAAGCTGAATCATTTGGTGTAACTTAAAATGGAAGCTTGGTTCTGATGTTACGCAGTGGGAACCATTTAGCGAACAAGTTGTATCATATTTCTTACGTACAGAGTTCGTATAATTTTCATTAATGTGAGTTTCTTCAACACTGCGTGGAACTGCTGTCTCAAGCAGTTTAGGGATAACGATTTTCCTCTTTTATATATTCACAGGTTAGTTGAGAGATATGGACAAAGAATTCTAGCTGTAAAAGGAAAATATTGATCAGTTTTAAAAATGATAAACCTAGAGAGTTAAGCGGATCAATATTTGCCAACTTTCTGATGGTATTTGTTTTTATATTGAAGTTAGCATAGGTCAGAAATAATATGGTGTGACAAAAACTGGTGGTCAGAGCATGCCGAAGTGTGTATGCACCTAACCGATTTCGTTGTTATTCGTTTGACATTAAAGCTGGGTTAGGGATGTCGAAACTGCCGTCCAAACTGTATCTTCCTCAGCTGTGTACATTTATTTATTTATATGTGTCATAAAGCCTACAAAACTCACAAGGAGGTTCCGTAAGTACTAGGTTGACAACCAAACTTTAAAGACAACGTGCTTAATGTTTTTTTCATTGTGGTAAGAGGCACACCATTTTGTCTGTAATGTGAAAATTGGTTTTTAGTCTCACATGCACACCTGATTAGTGTGGCTTTTGAAACGTTCTGTTGACTTGCATTGTAGGTGAATTTTCTAGCAAATAGCTGTGCTTGTGCTGTGTGGATTGATTAGTTTATTGTTGGGTGAATAAATGACCATTATATGTAACAAAGGTATGTGTGTATATTTCAGAAGTTGTTTCTAGAAGTATAGTAATTTCATGTGTGTTTGGATATACTGTTGTGTAGCTACACTGAATTAAATATTGTGCATTGGATCAAGGGAACTGATGTCAGAATATCAACTAAGATATTTCCCTGCTATGCCTGAAGTGTGTGCAGTTCCCCCCCCCCCCATCCCCCACTAACATCTCAGATTGCTACATGTGTAATGCACTCTTTTTCTGAGTGACTATGACAATATCAGAATTTATACCTTTGGTTCCCTCTCTTCATGTCACATGTGGCTGAAACCGTGAGGTACATGTTGCTGAGGGTGGAAGTAACAGTAAATTGTATTACAATTGTCAACATTCATGGCTTCCAAAATACACATGCACCTGAGATGTTCACTGTTCTGGGAGGCTGCATAGATTGGTAGTTAACTTCCAGTCTACACTGTGTAACTTCCCAGAAGAGTGAAGATCTAATTTATGCTGTGACAGATGCCTGAAGTCACTCATATGCATACACATGCCTATGGAAAGTCAGGATTATACAACACACAGCCAAAACATGATGTGCGATATGTGTTTTGCACATCTGTGACTACTGCATGGCAACCGTAGTACGTCACCCAATAACATTTAAGTTCAAATTTTTGTTTAAGCATCTGTTATTGATACCTAATGGATGGTATTAACCCTGTATGCTACAAAAATAATCCTCAGATTGTTTCATTTACTGACAAGATATTTGTCTTCACATAAGTAGATGTAAACTCAATGGCCCCATACATTCATTCAGTATGTGTGGTTTGTGCCATTACAAGTGGTGTTGCAGGTAATGGTACAGATTCTACAGTAAATAAATCTGTGTGTATGTCCAGATGTAAACCAAACTTAGTAAATGCACTTTTGCTGAAAACCAAAAAGAAAGATATAATTTATTAATATTAATTAAATACTGTGTTGTGTGATGCGGGCTGAATAAATTTGTACCACGGGTTCAAAAATGGTGAGTAGTTAAAGCCATTTTTTTTTGTTTCATAATTCACTGATTGTGTCTTCCTGTTTCTTGAAATTGCTGCCTATTTTAGAACACAGTAATAGTGCTATTTGCACATTAGTATTTTCAATGTGATGTCTTTCCATTCCTTTGTTTGAAACTTGTCAACAACAAAAATTCTAGCTTACGCATACAGGGTGTAGGAAGAATCAGTCATACTTTGTGAGTATGTTTCTTAGGTTAATTTATACTGATATAGTCAAACATTCTAATTTGAATGGTTACAAAGATAATGGAGAGAGGCAGATGTGGTCTTGCAGTGCCACATCATGTACGTGTTTAACATGGTGTGTTATTTATATACTTCACATGGCTGGCCATGAGCTTATAACCAAGACAAGGTACATGGAGGCAAGTGTGTTTTGTAAATTACTTGGGACATAAGAATGAAACTTATGATACTAGTGTGAGTTTTAATCGCTTAAATGATGTGTTTATATTGTGCAGATGCTAATTGCATTTTAAGTACAGGTGTTAACATTGCAGGAACTATAAATTCATTTTATTATGCATTTTATAATGAAAACATGTGTAACAGTGCTGTTTAAATCTTACCTCACCATTATCTCCATAACTGTTCAACTTCCAATATAGGTATGTTTGGTTATATCAATGTAATTGCACCCAAGGAGAATTTTCTCTCAAAGTATGGCAGATTCCTCCTGAAACAGCCCATACAGGTTGCAGACAGTACCAAGATATTCTTCTTATTTAGCAATTGAAATTTTTTTAATCATAACCCAAAATGATTATAAACTCTGTGTTCTGTAATTATTTTTTAGATCAAGGTGAATTTGATCACTGGATTCTTATCTGGCCATTCATGCAAAATTTGAAACACCTCTTTCAGAAAATGACTAAAAGATGGAAATATATTTACATACTTTATTTCAGGTAGTTTGTCTTCTTAGGTAACTTTATCATCAAAGTGCTGGAGCATTGTTGGGAACCTAAACCTAGCTCTAAGTTAGTGACTTAGTGAATTTACCTGGATACAGCAGTATTTTAGAACATTTCTAATCACTTAACAGACACCAGGAAGAGTATGTTGTGACCTCTAGTTTGATAAACCGTGGGTTAATTGGAATATTAATGTCTGTCTCTCCTGAGAATCATACAAAATGCATGAATTATCTCAGTGGACAGAATGCAAACTTCCTGAATTTTAGGGCAGGTGGTACATACAGTTGCCATTATAGTTTAAAAATTTGAAGTTTCTTGTATAAAGAACTCCATTACACTCAACTGGGAACCATTTCATACAGTTATATATATGTTTTAATAATAACATGAGATGTTCTGATTTTTGCTGTTCAGCATACTAGCCAAAATCTGTGTAGATTATGGAACTGCCATTCATGTTCATTCATATGTAATTAGTAAATAGCCATTCTGATCTGGAATAGGGGTCATCAGATTTATTTACTGGACAGCGAGCCATTGGATAATGTGACTGCCAAATACCAATTAATTAATTGTTGCATCAAGAAAACTATAAATATTGTTGCCAATGATAGTGATAGTACTGGTGATGATAAAAATATGTTTGTTATTTTCCATAATTGAGCAACTTGCCTTAGAGGCTGCCAGGGGAGCAGCAGTATATCTGCTTGTAGGCTTACCTTCAGCCAAAGGTGGAGGGGGTAATCATTTTCATATCCCAGCGGCTGTACTCGTAAGGAGAAAGCCTATTGATGGGTGCTGGGTTGGTCCCATGCCACTCTGGATGTATGGAGAAGAGGCAGATCTTTACCCATGCCACTATCAGAAATTGAACACCAATATTCCAGCCATCCAGCCTTTAACTTTATCATTATACCGACTGCACTATCCTGACTCCTCTGATAATGATGGTACAGTTTTAAAAAAGTGACTTGGAACCGTGCTAAAGTATAAGTCTAATGGCAAAGTATATCTTGTTTTTGAGGCATCTATTTGTGAAGCAAGCTTGTGCATTATGAGTTTATCTCACATAATGGGAGAAAATCTTGCTTTTGTGCCTAAGTGTGTGCTGTAAGAGAATCACACTTTTATTTTTTGGGGTGTCAGTGAAGAACCTAAGAAAGTTCTGTTCAACTTTGCCTCATGTGAATTGTCTGTAGTAAAGTTGCCAACTTCTGTGATCTGAGCATATTAGTTTGCATGTTTGGCTTGTAAAAGTTTTTAAATACTTCTGATTTTTATAGATATTTAAGCAGTAAATACTTGTGTAATATTTTAATAGTCTCACTGTAGGTTATATGTTATAGCCAATTTTATTTTGACTATTTTTGTAGGAATGACTTCAAATAATCGTTCTTCATCATTGAGGAATTCTGCACAGTTTACTTGCCACATACCTCCAAATCGCTCAAGCCGACCAAACCAGCAGTCTCGCTGGCCAGTAAGTCACGTCTCTTATCCCAAGGACTTTAGGCAGTACGAACAATGCTTCAGTACTGGGTAAGTGTTACTTGTCAGTAACTAGTATGGCAGTGGGTATTCAGTCCAAAATATGTCCCAGTATCTGACTTCCTGTCATTGAAACGTGCACTTAAAGCCCTCTTACGCTGTTCATCTCTGTCAACATGTTGCCTTAGAAGGAACAAGCCATCTGTTTCTTTATTATTTATCATTATTTTGATAGTTGTTAACACTTGTAACATGCAATAACAATTTATCAGTGGAAATTCTTAACAGATCAAGTGGCAGTGGGGAGTGCAGGTAACATGCTGAAGGGATATACCTGCATTGCGGGTAGTTGACTGAATTTTATCCATTCTCTCCCTGACCTAAATGTAGAACTACCTCCTTTGGGTTTCTGTCGGTAAGAAAAGAATTTTTCCTGCTGCAGTAGCTAAGTGAGGCAGAAATTCTTGCCGTATGTGCCACTCAAACAGTGTATTTGCTCTTAAATGTTCAGTTCCCTTCTGTAGACTAACATTGTAACATCCAATATATTTATAGCTTTAACCACAGTGTTGTATATCCACTTTTGGTTGATTTCACATTATTGTGTGTTGATTGGTCAGTATGCTTTATTTGCTGTGCACAAATAACCATAGGACTGGGAATTAATATATGTTGTCAAGCCATACACTGGTGTTAATGCTTTTGAGTATTCTGAGAACACTGTGTATTAAATATTCAGTATTTGTACTTTAAACTTTCAATATATACAAATTGAATTTTTTTTGTTTCCTTTATTGTTTTGTTTTGTTTTGCCGAATAGAAAAAAACATGAAATATAGTCTGTGCTTTTGCCAATATACATGGTAGCTACCAGGTGTTTTAGCAATGACTAGTATGGTAGAGTTTGTATGTATGATTTGAATCCTCATTCCCATTATTTCTTTGTTTAATTCCACAAGTAAATTGTAATTTGTTGCGATAATAGGAGCAGCCATATTCCAGGTGGAGAGAGTTTTGTTTGTGTGTCCTTAATAAGAATATGATAATACTGATTTTTTTTTTATTTACACTTGGTGTATTCAGCTAATTTCATTACTTTTCATGACATTTTATACCATTTGAATCTTTTTATTGCCGTCACAGACACTTCCCAAAACTTTATTAATATTTGTGTCCCTACTTTCTGTAATTTTTTTTGTGGGTTTTCTGTAATTACAAACCAGTTCAATGTTATAATTTCTCTTCACTTGTTGTCTTTATGACTGAGAATATTTCCCACAATTTTTCATTCATTAATTAGGTCAGTAACATTGTCTGTCTGCCTGTCTGTGTGATCAGGTTTGGATACCATTTAGGCTGATAGTGCATAATCCTGTCACGAGAAGTCCAAATGTGTTTGTTATGGAAGTGTGTTACTTATGAGAGTCAGAAATTGAATATGGCTTATGATGAATTTCTGTCCACTAATTTCAGATCTTCCATAAACTGTCTTCTTCTTTAAAAATGTCCTGTGTGACAGCAAATTGGAAGTTTTATAGTTCTCATTTCAAATAGTACCTCACCTTCATTTCATCTGTAGCATTTATAAGGTCTGATCAGGAAGTATCTGGACTGAGTTAATTTCTATAGTACCTCACATTACATTGTGACAGGACTTTTCTGATTGTGTCTGGACATGTTCTTGCATGTCCTCAGTGAAACATACTGCAGCCATCCAGTCTGACACAGTAATCACAAAGAGTAGTGTTGTTCGTGCGTTATATTCGTAATGCCTGAGAGTACAGAATAACATGTATCAACTTTTGCACAAAACTTCAGAAAAAGGGAATCCAAATGTATTAAATCCTTTCAAGATCATGAGCCCTATGCAGCTTTTTGAATGATTATGCTGCTTTAAAAGAGGGCACGCATCTGTAGAAAGTGACGAGCATTGTGGACATCCTTCATGAAGCAGAAATGATGATGTGACCAAAAAGTCGTTATTTGGTAAGAGCAGATCAAAGGCTATCTATTAGGGAAGGAGCTGAGGAACTAGAAATTTCTTTGGCCCATGACAGGCAATTTTAATAAGGTTTTGGCACAAGACACGCATCAGCAAATTTTACAGCCAAGCAGAAGGAACACTGCCTGTATGAAGACTCTGATTTGTTGGAGTGTGCAGAAACAAACAAAAATTTTTCAACCTACATTGTAATTCTTCCCCTGAATTAAAAATTTCTGGAAGGGTAAATGTTCTTAAGATGGGGAAACTATCAAACTTAACACAACTCAGCAACTGTTAGAGATTCCAAAACAAAGTACAAGGCTTACTTCCAGCAGTGGTTGATCTGCTGGAATAAGCATGGTCAAAGCAGGAGGGGCCAACTTCACAGGGGATTGGTCTTTGATCAAAGTAAATTTAATGTTGTTGTTTCTTGGCAGCAGTCCGCATACTTTTTGATTAGGCTTGATATCCATTTCATCTTTATGTGACCTATGAATCCACTCAACCATGGTCCCTTTGCCTGTTTCAGAATATAAATGGAAAATAGTTTAGACTAGGTTTATATTGGCATTAAATTCTTAAGTGGCATTTCACAGTTTACATGGAATTGTGTCTTATGTTGTCTTGAGGTAATAAGCATTGTTTGTATATGTGCAGTGTTTGTTGTTCTGTCATCCAGTTTAGTGTCCGGATTAAAATGTAGAGTCATTGAAAGGCATGCTAGTTATACTGAAATTAATTAATTTGTCTCATAAGACATGTATCATTTGGGAAATTGTTTTCAGTGAATAAAGCTCATAGAATGTTGAAGAATTGAAGGCAAAAATAGAAGTTGCTATGAAAGTGATCATTAAAGAAACATGTAACTGTATTCTTGGATTGTTGTTAAAACATTTTTATGAGAATGATGTTGACAGTACAGGGATCATATTCTGAATATGTTTTTAACTATGTAAAATGTACTGTGCTTGATTGGTGTTGTATTATCAGAACCATTGCTGTAAGTGCAGTACAGCAGTAAATACAGGTATTAAAATTGCTGTGCCCTTTTTGTCAGTAATCGTATGATCCATAGACAGATGTGAAAATTGTTCTTTGTAATCATGTTTCAGAGATTGTCAAGCAATGCCTGTCACAGGAAATAACATACCCCAAAAGGACTCAGGTTATTTGTCTCACCAAGGGTACCCAAAGCCAGGTCACGGACCTAGCACCCAACAGAGTCCAAATACTCAAGGACACACAGTGTACCCTGGAGATCCTGTTGACGGTTTCATACAGGAGAGACGCCAGGTGTCACCACCATTACATATCAACGTGTGTGGCCAGGTGAGAATTTATATTCTTACTGTTGCCATTCACATCTTTTCCACTTAACAAGTAACAAAATGTTCATAATAAGGGATTTGAGATGTTGAGATAAGATATTAATGGCACTGAACATTTAATGTACGAGGCAGAGTCACAAAGTAAAGTAAATTGATTGATTAATTCATGTACTGAATCTGTGACAGATCCAAAGTTCATTATTTCTGAACATAATCACGCTTTATTTCAGTGTGTTTCGTGTGGCAGTTTACAAGCCATCTGATTCTATCTATGAAGAAAGACCTCTCGTGTGGTTGTAGCCACATGTGCTCTGCATCCTTAACTTCATCTTAGATGGTGGCAAATGCTGATCATAAATAATGCCCACATTTAATGCAATTTCACGTATAGTAATTCATCAAGTTTTCTTAATCATTGCATCTGCTTCACACAGTGGTCATCTGTTCACGCTGTTGAAGGCTGGCATGATGGTTCGTTATCAGGAGTTGTCCTTACGTGTTTAAATCTGTCTACCCATTTGCATATACTTTTTTATATTGTGCTAGCATTCTCCTGTAAATTTCAGATGTTTTAAATGCCTCTGACCACAAAAATCAGATCATAGCTCACTGTTCCAGAGTGGTGCCCCCATATTGAAAGATAATATGTAAACAGACACAACACTAATTAAACCTGGTACTGATTCTTCATGACAGTGTCTAGTATTAGTTATTGAGACAGCTTCTAGGTTTTGCAGTTTGTTGACTGCAGCACGTGTACCGGCAAATTCACTTTACTTTTTGATTCACCTTTGTATGTTGTTATTGCCCTGTGTAGTCTCATGATTTGACTCCAATCTTTTGGATGAATGTAACTGCCTTCATCTTAAGGGCCAGAGTTACCCAGTTTGGAGATGATGTTGATTTTGTGTGTGTGCGTGTGTGAGAGAGAGAGAGAGAGCAATGAATAGGAATGGTTAATTAGAGCTGGGGATGAGGAAGTGGTGATGGGTTCTCTGACAGGTCATTGAGAGCCATCTGGTCTTTCCTGACAAATATAATGGAGGCCCATCCATAACAGGCACGAACACACAAAGGCTCTTTTGAAGGACGTGTCTTGGTTTTTCTGTGCCTTTGGATCTGTTGTTCTTATTACTCTCCCTTCCTGTTATTCTGGACCAGTTTATTTTTACAGGGCCTGTGGTTCCCACTAGCCTGTTTCGTACATCTCTTTCCCTTCAGGGGCCTGATTAATTTAAACCTTTCATTACTTTAGAGTTTTTCTCTTTGTTGTTCCTTATTAAATGGCAAATTCCTGCTAAATAAGTGAAGTTTCCATGAAATCGACAAATCTGATGGTACATGATGCAGGAGAATCCTCTGCGAGGAACATCCTTGCTGAGTCTCAGCCCCACTAACATTGGGAGCAGCAATATGGATGGACTTCCTCACACAGGAAGCATTGGGTTGGAGTTCTCCCCGCGCCGAAACACAGGAGGTGAGGTTTCTATACATATCTATTTGTGCTGTATGCTGTTGTCATGATTTTGTTTTCTCTGTACAGATTGCTTTAGATAAACATGATGGTGAGTTTATGTATGTGCATCCAACCACATGCATGATCCCAAAACTGCTGTATTAGTTTAAATTTAGAACTTGGGGGTTAAAACAGGAATTTGAAGAAGAACCAGCATTTGTAATCTTGTTTGTTCACTCAGTCACAACCTTCCCTATCTGTAAAAAAGGAGTGGAGAAGGCAAAAGTGATAAAAGGAAGGGAGGGCAGATGTCAAGCATTCCCGTCGCCTGATGTAAGTAACCAAGATGCCAATACATGGTTTTGTTAGCCTTCTACATGACTACCCATGACAATTTAAAGTTTTCCATTCACATGTTACAGTGTGGACTATGAATGGATAGCAGGTTGAATCAACCTGTTGTGAACATATACATTAGATCAGCATCTTACTGCATAAAGGACATGCCATACCATCAGCCATATACAAATTTTTAATCGTACCTATGCTGTTCTGAGGGTTTTAACTGGTTTAATTCAGCTGTGTTTTGGAAAAGGATCTTCCTGATGAACATGACATTGATGATGCATAGGTAGTGTTGTGTTTGATGGTTTTTGTGTATTTTATGAATTGTCTAAAAACATTAGTGGATTGAAAACTAATATTAAGGTAGTTAACCCTCCCAGTTTTACCTTCATAGTACACCTGAAGAAAATTTGGCACCTTCCTTGTAACATGAAATGTTAAGTTTGCATCTGTGTGATGCAGGAATTAGATATCTTCCATTATTTTAAAATACCTAACTCCAGAGTAGACGAGGTGCTACCCAAAAGTTCCCGAAGTTCCTCTGCTGTAGTTTAACCACCTACCGAAATTTCTGTTCGCCCCCATCCCCTTTGAAGTATTCCCCTTTGGCATTGATACCGTGATTCCAGCAGGATTTCCATGATCGGAAGCACTTCTGTAAGTCATTTAACATCAGTGTCTACATCATGTTCTGCAGTTTGGTCTGGATCTCTTCATTGCTGTCAAAACGTCACCCCTTGAGTTTCAGTTTCATCTTCAGGAATAGGAAAAAATCATGGCAAGGTCCATTGATTAGGAAAGATGGGGGATGACTCATATTTGTAGGAACCAAAAACTGTAGAACAACAAGCTATGCGTGAGCTGGAGCGTTGTCATGATTCAGAGCCCAGGAGTTTTTGCACCACATGTCTGGACATTTGCACCATATGTTTTTCCTCATTCACCTCAGAATGTTGCAGTAGAATTTTCCATTGACCGTCTGTCCTTATGCACGATGCCTTCAATGTCAAACTTTTGTCACATTTTTGGTCCTGGTTCTGGTCAAAGGTAGTCAGGAATGCTTTTCATCATCGACTAACATCCATCCGTTCTTGAAACGCTTGAACGATTCGTAGGTTTGCGTTTGGCCTAGGGCATTATCACCAAATACTTCTTTAAGCATTTTGTGTGGAACCATCTTGCCAAGTTTGAAGTGAAATTTGATACAAATTCGTTGCACCTTCACATCGATCATTTTAACAGGTTGGCACAATCGCAAAACAGCACTGACATAACATCACAAAAATGCACAGAAAATACACGTCCTCACAGCAGAACGCTGCTTGGCAGAGTGGTTCATACCTAATAGCGCACAGTTGTACTACAGGCGGTTTTCGCGCAGCGTTCCTATCTCAGCGACTTTTGGGTAGCACCATTTACTCAAACTATCAGTGCTTATTTGTTTCACCATGCCAAGTAACTTTATAGTCAACACTGGAAATGAGTTTGCATACTGAAGCAACAATGCACTTTTCACAAACCTGCATTATAATAATTTCCTTTTATAGTATGTGTTCATCATTCCTGTCCTTTCCAACTGATGCTTGAACATGTGACTAAGGTGAAAAGTTATTTCTGCCTGTGAGGTATATATTCACCAGTGACTGTCAACATCCACTGTATTCCAGACATTCACAATAGCATGTACTGTGTCTTTTTATTTTGAAGCTTTCCAGTACGTGCATTCTTGAAGTCATTGACATTAATAAGATGTTAAATATTGTGTTTACCAGAACTGCGGTTGAGCCCAGTACAAATCCAGCATTCACCAAGTTTTTACCACACATCCAGTCAAGAAGATGGGAGGAAGGTGAGTTCAGTATACCTCCTGAATTACTAGCAAAGAAAATTTTTAAAAATATGTATGGTCTCAGATCTTCACTTTCTTTACATCCGTTACTACTTCCCGTAGGAGTGCGCAGAACAGACCTTACATGGCTGTCCAAGATACTGTTTTTCCCATCCCCAAGTTAATGTTTTCTGTAACTTCCACCTACTGAAACTGCCTGATAGTCGTCCCTTTTGCTGCATTGAAAACTACCTAGGTGTAGGTTTCTTCTTCTCAGATGGCACAATGATATGAATTGAGAATCTTATGTATATGTGAGCACAGAGGATGTCGTGGGAGTTACCTTTATTGAGGTTTGACATAAAGTAAAGTTGCTTTATATTCAGAGCGAGAGCCCATCCCGCAAGCGGAGGCGAGTATCCCGGGGAGGGCATCACCAGATCATGGAATTATCTGCACCAACTCCCACACCACCTCCACACCCACGCAGTCCATGGGACCATGCAGTGACCAGTCATAGGCGCTCACCTCGACACCAGCCTTCCACCCGCAGCAGAGGGAGGTGAGAATAAAGGCCAGTAGCTATTGTAGTTTTTTTTTAATAATTTTGTGATTTTCTTTGATTATCACAGTAGAGTGGCTGTTGCTTCCTCATATTTTCAGGTTTAGGGTTTAAATCTCAGCCCCAAGATCATCTTCCATGACCGCCGCCTTTCCCCTCCCTTCTCCAGCAAATACCAGGAGAGTCTTAAAAATTTACTGAGATAACTGCCTTCCACACCCATTACATTTTATTGTTCTCTAATTATCCTACCATTCATTGTTACATAGCCATAGCTGCTGACAGGTCATTAACACAAGTAAATAAACAAATAAATATTAACTAATTAATTAATGTTGATGTAGGAACAGCCATTAAATCCTTGAAATTCTCAAGTACTTTATAGTGGTTGTAACATTTTGGTTCATTATGATTAATGAAGCTACGAGTGCAAATTAAATTCGGAAAATTAATGTGATTATCCATTTCACAGGTTGCATATATTTCATTTGTTTCTTAAAGCTTGGCAGTGTGTGTGTGTGTGTGTGTGTGTGTGTGTGTGTGTGTGTGTGCTCACATGCATGCCTCCCAGCCCGCATACCTATGCGTACTTGCTCATATGTGTTTGTGCATGCTCCCTTCTTTTGGAGCACATTAATTACATTATAATTGTAGTTACTCTCATTCATCATCAGCCAAGGTGTTTCCACTATGAAGGGTATGTTATGGCCAAGGTGCCCATTTTTGTCTGTACTTCCCCAAGCATGTATAAGTATGTGGGATGATCAAAGAGTTTCCATAATTCGGTGATACTGAAATACCTTTGCTTCCTGTTCAATGATAGAGTTTGGAGTGGTAGATTGCATACACTGGGGGGCAAGATGGAAGAGTTTAACATATGTTAATGTGCCACACATCAGTGGTGGAAGTGTTACGTTAATACTTATTCCAGTGTCTAAGTTTGAACAGCTGGTAAAAATGAAATTATTTCATAAGCAAGAAAATTATCAGTAGAAATTTTGTCAACTGTAGTGTGGTTTGTGTAAATGAAGCCTGAAAGAAATCTGCTGTGTACAACTGGTACAGTTCATTTTCACCTTTTTGGACAGGGTTGGACATTTAAATTTTGACATCCTTTATGTAAAACATGAATATGATTTTAAAAAAAAGATAAAATTATGAAGTGTGTGGTATTTTGTGAGAAATGTGATGAGATTACGTAGCATGTCATTAAAACGCTTTACATTTCATTGTTGCTAAAATATGAATAAAATTACTCTGTTGTGGCATAAATCCTGCTTCTGCCATTTGTACAGGATTGTGGTGGGGAAGGGTAAAATGTGGTAAAGAGTAAATGTGGCTAAAGTTCGTACAGTTGTGACATCAGCTCAGTCTGTGATGATTGAAGATACAGAAGATTAAATTGGTATCTAATGTAGATTGGTTTAGAACTTCAGAACAATAAAAAAAAGAGTGACGTGCTGCACCATGGTAATGTGCCTTGTCACATCCCCCACACAGATCAACAGTTGTTCTTGAAGAACCAAATTCCAGCCACCATATTCTTCTTCAGATCTTGTTCTCTGCAACTTCTGGCTCCTCCAGAGACTCAATATTGTGCTCGGAGGTCATCATTTTGCATCCATAGAATAAATTGAAAAGAATGCAACAGCAGGTCTCTCAGCCATACCAAAGTGGATTTCCAGAGGTGCTTTCATTTCAGTAATGGTGGGACTAGTCCATCAAGTATGAATGCGCAGAATGGCTGTATTTTGTGGGTGACTATGTTTGGTTTTATGCATAAATTTTTTACTAAAAATTGTGCCTTACTTCCATTAACTTGTTGATCCTGCCTTGTATATTGTGTACGTACATTCCCTTCTTCGTGTTCATAGCTTCCTTCAATTTATCTTTTCTCTTTGAAGTTGAATGGCCTTCATCTTCTTGGTATGTCATGCTCTGAAAGAGATTTTTTCTCTGTTTCAGGCATAATACTTAAATGTACCTCTTAAACAGGTTTTGAGGTTTTAACAGTTGTGGGTATTCATGTTACTATGTTGTGAGTTGTGACACTGTGTGTAGAAGTGAATAGCAGCTTTTTGGAAGAACTTGCTGCTTGCTGTCAGGTGAACCCTGAAGTGGAATCGGCAAATACAGTACACAGCACACAGCCTGACAACACAGAAGGCCACACTCTGAACATGTGCATTGTTAATATCAATGACTTATTCATATTTGGAGTTTTGAATCTCTGAGTCACTTGATTAAATTTAAATTGTTTTGCTTCAGCCCTCCAATTAGGAGAACGCGGTATCGTGAATGTGGCCCAGTTTGGAACCAAGATGGCTATGCTCTGAGCCATTCTCATCACCCAGCAGCATTCATACAGACCTCACAGACAGGGGTATCACACCAGCCCACTGCAGTGGTGATGGATGTCAACCAGGTGCCTGTGTCAATCCCAGTGACACTCTCTCACCATCACCACCATACTTTGTCTCTATACTCAGGGCCACCTCACCTGCCAGCAGTATGTTCTGCTGGCACCAACACAGCTTGCCAGCTACACGGACTTTATGCTGGCCCTCAGTTTCCACCCACCTGCCAAGTAAGTCTCACAACTACCACATTCATATTTGATGTATGTGCAAAGAAAGAGTTGTTTACATATGTCTTCTGGGTGTCAGCTTAATGGGAAATGAAGGTGGTATTTGAAGGAAATCATTGTAGAGGTTTGTGAAATTAAATTAGTTTTGTCAGATGTGACACTTTTTAGTTTGGTATGTAGGTATCAGCATATCAGAGAAGCTTAACCTAACCTAAAGGTGGAAGCCATAATTTTCCCTAACACATTGGTACCCTTCTACCAAACTACATGGTATATCCCAAAAGACTAATCTTTATATGTACCTGCCATGAGAATCTCAAATACCACAATGTTGCTTTGACTCTTCAAGTATTTGTCTTGTGATACAATATTATAGTACGAATAAAGTCAACATTTAGTGGAACCGACGGAGAGGAATGTTGGAGTGGTGAGATGAGCCATTTCAGTCATTTGAATGACAGTTTTATTTCCTGTTTCAAGAGGTGTTGAATGTATATTGCCCCCTCCCCCCCAACTGATATCAGGTGTTAGGATTGTAGAATGTATGTGTTGGGAATAAGCTGGAGTGGTGCTTTTAATCTTTTAATATTTTGCTGTAAGGTCACGTATTTTAACATTTCCATACACATGCATTTATCAGCTGCTCTGGCTCACTTGTTACTTCAGCGTTATTGACAGCTTGATGCAGGATGTTTGAGTTTCAAATTGCAAACATATAGACCACTCCTGACCCCCTTTTCTTAGAATCATAAAACTGCAACAAAGCAACCACTGATTGAGATACCCTCTCCATTTTCTTTCCTAATTTCCTTCAGTTGTAATCATGGCTTGGCATCGGAATGTTTTGAAAGAAGGTGATATTTTGTGCGAGTTCTGTGTGGATACATGTTCTAATGTCTCTGATGACTGTAAAAATGAGATTTTGGACAGTGATGGCAACATCCCCACAACTAGTTTGGGTAAACAGTTGCTTCTTCTGCTGTGGTTTTTACTAGTGACAGTGAAACAAGTATGGAAGAGGAAAGTAGTGAAACAGGTAGCTCCAATGGTAAAAGAAGTGCTGTTTGGTGTAAAACTGATAAATAATCAAGCAATGGGCCTTACCTTGAAACCACAGATCTGAATATAGTAATCGATAACCCTGAGTCTGTTATTGAAGTTGTGAGGTCAATCATTGGTGAATATTTTGTACAGTTATTTACTGAACAATCATAATATTTACCATAGTCAAAATGCACAACAGTGGAAAGTCTCGCCTAAAACACTGAAGTAGTCCAATATCACACCCAAAGGAATGAAAAGTTTTTTGGAACTAATTTTGATGGGACAAGTCAGAAAGAAAAATATAAAGAGACTACTGGTCAACTGACCCCACAATTTCCACATCCATTTTTCCTCACACCGTGAGTAAGAAACCATTTTGAATCCATTAGGCAAGCCAGGCATTTTAGTCACAGCAGCCAGCAGGGCGGCTACTATCTGTATGAATATTTTCTACAGAAATTTGGGTCAGAGTACAGCCCAAAGTTAGAACTGTCCCTTGATGAAGCCATTATCCCATAGTGGGGTCACCTAAAATTTAGGACATAAAATCCAAGGAAAATAAGAAAATATGGAATACTGGAGGTGAGATTGGTGTGTGAGGGTACGAGTACAGTGCAGGTAGATTCAGGTTCTGATTCCGAGAGTCGGCGCCGATCCAGCCGCTTGCCGGCAAGTTGGGATCATAGGGTGGAGGCCGATCATCGGCGCTGACCGCAGACCAGTCACAATACTATTACTGACAAGTGAGGATACTGCTCTTCTTATTGCTTCAGGAAATGTTCACTTAAAATTGAAAAGAGAGAGAAGCGAGGTTCATGAATAATCAGTTAAGAGGACAGTATGGTGAATGTTACCACCCTATTCCTCAATGGAAAGCAATGGGGAACTGTGTTTTCAATATTTTAGAATGGATATTGAAACGTT
>Ga0123353_10002864_pt1 | contig 21586 bp, 11 predicted proteins | sample TergutLab28metaG_3_FD_92763 | JGI IMG/M metagenome (GOLD analysis project Ga0123353, IMG submission 92763) | Labiotermes labralis P3 segment gut microbial communities from Petit-Saut dam, French Guiana - Lab288 P3 | ecosystem: Host-associated > Arthropoda: Insects > Digestive system > Gut ... | reverse complement strand
ATCCTGTGGGGTAATGGCGTGTGGTTGTTTTTCGGGTTTGTGTTTTTACACTTAGCAATGGGAGAAACTGCTTAGGATCGTTCGGCGAAAAAAGAATTTTAAATTGGGGGGGGGGGGGCAAGATACAGGCTTTACGCTCGTCGAACTCCTCGTCGTCATTGCCATCATCGGCATGCTCATTGCTCTTCTACTGCCCGCCGTTCAAGCCGCACGCGAAGCCGCAAGGCGGATGCAATGCAGTAATCACCTCAAACAATTGGGACTGGCGGTTCACAACTACCATGATACTCACGACGGTTTACCCGGTGGTGGCAATGGTCCCTATCAGAATCGAACGGGGTTTGTCCTCCTTTTGCCGTTCTTTGAAGAAACGGCAAGGTACGGTGCTATTCAAGCACTCGAAAATGACAGTAACAACTATAGCCCCTACCACGATCACGTCGCGTGGAAAGGCACCATCACTACGTTAATGTGCCCTTCTGATGGCGGCGTTCGCAATACCTATACTCGACCGGGACACGTCACGGGTCCACTGGTTCCGACGAACTATTGTTTTTCCGAAGCGGATTTCGTTCAATACGATTACGGAAAGTACGACAATTACCGGTCGCCTTTCGGGATGGCACTCAGCCCCGACCCCGGCTGGGCGGCGGACTTCTGGGGAAGTGGTGGTGCATATAATTTTGGAGGTGTTGTCGATGGGTTGTCGAATACTCTTTTTCTCAGCGAACGTTGTGCAACACCGGGCGATGGTTCGGCAATTGTCGAGTCCATTCGAGGGGGGGTGTACGGTCAAGGCTTTGATATGTGGTGGTCAACACCTGCGGGTTGTCAAGCAACCAAGGGGGCGAACGGGCAGTACATTCCTGGCGGACAACCGAAAGGTGGATCAGGGACAAATTTTGCTTATTACACCCTTCAAAACGGATTTTTTCACACCATCATTGCTCCCAACGGACCTTCCTGTTCTTGGACAAATGGTACTTCGCTGGGTCAATGGGCAGCACTTTTCCCACCGACCAGTTTTCATTCGGGTGGTGTCAATGCTTGTTTGGGAGATGGCTCCGTTCGTTTTGTAACCGAGACGATCAACACTGGTCCCGACATGACGATATTATTTCGATGGCGAACCTATACAGGGGACTGGGATAGGCGTCCTCGGTCGGCACCGTCGGATTTTGGAGTGTGGGGAGCACTCGGCTCCATGGATGGTGGCGAAAGTGCCGCGTTGTAAAAATTCACGCCTTATCATTATCTAACCATGCAAAAATTCCTTACTGTATTTTTGTGCTTGCTTGCGTTGCCGCTGATTGGTTGTGGTCGTAGTGGGCTACCTGGACTTGCTCCTGCGGCAGGAACTGTTACACTGAACGACGTTCCCGTTGAAGGGGCAATTATTGCTTTTGCCCCAACATCGACGTCGCCGGACGTGCGGTCTGCTTCAGCAATGACCGACAAAAACGGAAAATTCGTCGTGACGACTCTCGATTACGGGGACGGGATGCAGCCCGGGGAGTACCAAGTCTTCGTTACAAAAAGAACCGGAACTGGCGGCGAAGCCTCGCCTGGTGAAAATAGAGGAAGAAGTGATGATCGACAGGTTGTCAATCATCTTCCGTCAAAATATGGCAACAAGGACACTTCTGGCTTAACAATTTCAATCCCGCCGAAAGGGAATAAAAACGTTGAATTGAAATTGGAAGGCGAAGTGGACTTGACTCCCCAAAGACCAAGTGGACGACCTGGTCGCTGAAAACCGAATGAACCACTTGTGCCATGGAGACGTATCAATTTGTTTCCATTTACAGTATACTCTTATCTCTTCACCCATCACCAAGGAGACCTACAATGATGACCCGTACTTTTTTTTGTTGCTTCATTTTATCGCTTGCTTTGTCGAGCACTCTTTCTGCTGCCGAGTGGTATCGGGGAAACATGCACATGCATTCGTTTTGGAGCGACGGCAACGTCTATCCCGAACAGGCAGTCGATTGGTACAAGGACAACGGCTACCAGTTCGTTGTTCTTTCGGATCACACGAACTTGCAACTTGAACAACAGCGGTGGATCAATGTCGGAACAACTGAGCAGTGGCTTGCACGTTTTAGCGAGTACGTTGAAAGATACGGGCAACCCGAAACTAGAGAGGTGGAAGGAAGGCGGCAAGTCCGCTTGCACACGGTTCACGAACTCAAGAAAAAACTTGATGTTCCCGGTCGCTTCCTCATGATCCCCGGTCATGAGATCAACGCTGCTACCAACGGCGTGACGCTTCACGGAATCGCTATCAACGTGACGGAAACCATCCCTTTTCAAAAAGGGGAAACGCTTTCAGAGTCGATTGACAACAATGCTCTTGCCGTCAAGAAAAACGGAACGGATCAAGGACATCAATCTTTGTTCATGATGAATCATCCGATATGGCCTTACTATGACATTGATCCGATCAGTATGGCGAATGCCAAAGAGACCGTGCTGTATGAGTTTCTCTGTGCCAATGGCGGTCCGTCCGCAGGCTGGGATGAATCCCCTCGTTTTTGGAATCGGGAATCGCTCTGGGATATTGTGACGGCGTTTCGTATTGTCAAAGGGTATCCGCTCATGTACGGTGCTGGTACGGATGACACTCATGATTACACTAATTTTCGGGATCGCGGCGACAATCCGGGAATGGCGTGGATAACGGTTCGAGCAGTGAAATTGGACGCGGACAGTATTGTACAAGCCTTGAAGCGAGGAGATTTCTATACCTCCAATGGCGTGGAAATGGAAAACATTACTTTTGACAAGGCGACCGGTACCCTTTCCGTCAAGGCTAAACCCGTTGCCGGCGTGAAATATCGGATTCAATTCATTGGCACGAAAAAGAATTTCGACCAAACCGTTGTGCCGTTTGAAGTGGAAAAGACGGATAAAAATCCGGCTCGAAAGGGTTGGACGTTCTCCAAAGACATCGGCATCGTACTTGCTACGGCAGAAGGGATCGAGGCAAGTTATCGACTGAAACCGGACGACCTTTATGTTCGCGCGGTGATTATTTCCGACGAAAAGAAACCGATCAAAGGGGGTATCACCCCGGAAGTCAGCACTGCTTGGACACAACCGTTCTGTCCATGATGAAACCGGTTCATACTGCCCCCTGCCACACATTGGTCGTTTTTGCTCAAAAAGGTTTCCACCGGGGCATAGACGGCAGACGGCAGCAGATTTCGATGGAAATGCTTCACCGCTTGTGTCTGCTGTAAACTGCCGTCTGCTGTCTGCCGTCTCCAGGGCGGTGTCAAAAAACGACCAGTTTGTGGCGTGGTATGGTATAGGCTTTCGCCCGGAAATCAACAACAATACTGAAGTCGGTTGAATTCCGGCTACCGAATTTTAGCCCGGGAGCGGTGACCCGAAGCGGGCGTGGGGCTGCCCCGAGGGGACGGGGGTGTGGGGCGCAGGGACGAAAAATGACCCGTTCTGGGTCTGCTCGTCCGAACGTTGGTTTTGCGGGACTCAATGTGTGCCGGGAGTGGTCTACATCTATAAAATTCTGTAATGTGTGGTACAATGCTCTCCAAATAGTTAGTCGTCTTTTGGAGGAACATGTCGGGAGAACATATCGATCTTGTCAGCGAACCGAAAGGATTGGAGACCGATCATTTACCGCACGAACCGGTTTCTGAAGTGGAGCAGTTGCGCCTTGAACTTGAAGAGGCGAAGAACCGTACACTTCGTGCTTTGGCAGATTTGGAGAACTACCGTGCTCGTGTCAATCGACAGGCGGCGGAGGAGCGCAAGTACGCCAATCTCGATTTGATGCGGGAACTCTTGCCGGTTTGGGACAACATTGGGCGGGCATTGGAAGCGGTGGCACGTTCGCACAACCTCGAGTCGTTGGTTGAAGGAGTGGAGATGGTCCATTCGCAATTTTTGGAGGTCTTAAAAAAGTACCATTGCGAAAAAATTGAGGCACAGTTTCAACCGTTCGATCCGAATTGTCATGCGTCGGTTGCGCAAATACCGAGTGCGGAACATCCGGCGAACACGGTGATTGAGGAGGTGCAGGCGGGTTTTTGTCTTTTTGACCGCGTGGTACGTCCGAGTCAGGTGGTGTTGTCGAGCAAGTCAGAGTAGTCCACGAATGTCGTTGTCATAGCCGCAAGCTATTTAGGCTTTCGCCAGAAATAAACTATCCTTTTTTCTGTTGAAATCACCATTCCGTAGAGTAGGAGTTAGAATGGTGCTACCGCACCGTCTTGTCGGAAATGTTGCCGCACCGCATGCGACTTCTAACTTCTAACTCCTTTTTCTTCAGAATGGAAAAGGGAAAAATCGACCAATTATTTTCTGGCGAAAGCCTTATATTGTTTTGCGCATGTTGTGTTTTTTTCTTTGGCACCTCTCACGATCGCCTTTCCTCATTGCGATTTTTGATACTATTTCGCCGTTTTGAAATTCGAGATGCGGAACACTTGCCAAGGAGCGGAGACCCGTGGGGGGCAACCCACTCCGTGTCTAATCGCAAGAATCCGCATCCTTCATGGCATCCAACCGGCTTTTCAACTCGCGGTCGTACTTTTTCAGCCCCTTGTCCGTTTTGAAATCGGGATGTCTCCTCAGTAACGTCCGATGCCGTTTGCGGATGGTTTGAATCTGCTCTGGCGACATGTCGCAATGTTCCGGCACCTCCATGACCATACAGACCTCCTGCCACAGATCCGGCGGCGGGAAGATGGTGACCGCAAGCAATAATGTGGTGATCGTTTCAGAAATGCAGAATGCCTCCTCGAACAAGGTTTTCTCCCGGAGAAAATCGAGGTAATCCTTGCACACCCGCTTCAAAACCCAAAAGTCTTCCGCAACAATATCGCCGCTTTGAAACCGCTTTTGCAGCACCGATAACGCTTCTTCGTAAAGTTGCTTTATCTTTTCCACAGGATGTTCCTGCACAAGATTTTTGGCATGGGAAGTCAAGGAAACGACCAAAAACCGATCCGCATTATAGACGCCATTTTGTGCCAACTCTCGTGTGAGTGCATTTTCTTTGTCAAATAATTGTTTCGCTTCTTCTTTGCGATCACACGCCGCGTAGGCTTTTGCCAAGAGTTGAAGAGTTTCCCGCAGTTCGTTCACATAAAAAATGTACCGATCCTGATAGGGATCATTCGCTCCGCCCGGGATGTCCCAGTCGGGGATCGGTTCCCCTTTTTCGGCGGCATCGTAGCGATCTTTCGCTTTCAGATTTTCCAGTCCACCCAACAGCAGATACCAACGTTCGATCGATTGTGTCAACGATTGACATGCCAATTCATGATTTTTTTGTAAACGGTAAAGGATGCCATCCGCTCGGTAAAAATAGGCGGTTTTCATCATGAAGAAGAGTTTGGCGATCAGGTTTTTGTCCACTTCGTCCTGTTTCTTCTGACTCAATTTGATGCCGTCTCGACAGCACGACTGCACGTCTTGCAACCGCTTCAAAAACTTTTCCAGCGGATATTGCAGTTCGTCGAGGTGATTGCCAAAAGTCTCTGCAAAGTTGATATACTGCGTGTAGCCCAGCAAAAGGTCGACGGCAGCGTAGTCGTTTCCCTCTTCGTAGAAACGCACAATATCGACAATTTCTTTTTTGAGAAACTCAAACGCTCCGTCGGCATCATCCTGCTTGACATAGAGAACGGCAATTTGGTGGAGCAGTTCCGACCACTGGATTTTGGAGACATGCACATCAGGAAGATCCCGATCATCGTCGGCGGTCGCTCGGAACAAGTACATCGAACGCACCGCATCTTTTTGTGCTGCTTTGAAGTTCCGAAGTTCATCCCAGTGAACGCTCCGCTGCCGATAAGACAATGCAAGTTCCGTGCGGTACTCCAGATTTCCGTCGTCCACAAATTTTTCCAGCACACCGATAATGTTGCCCATCAGTTCGGAGACCTGCTTGGTATCGCCTTGCATTTGCCGGATGCCGATCAACTTCCGGTACGCGACCAGAAAGTTCGGCAGGATTTCGCTGTGCCCCGCTTCCATCCGGCGATGCAGTGCGTCCAAGGCTTGTTCTTTCAGGGCAATGGCTTCTTCGTATTTCCCCTGAATGACCAGCAGATTCGCATGATTTAACTGCACCACGCCAATCGAATAGGGGATCATCGTTTCGTCCTCATCCTCCGGCGGTCTGTGTTCTGTCGCTTGCTGATATTGCCAAACCGATTCTTCAAAGGCGGCTTCGGCTTCGGCATACCGTTTCAAATCGGCAAGCATATTTCCCCGACACATGAGCACATTTGCCAAGCCGGTGCGGAATACACACGACTCTGCGGCTCCCCAATCCTGATGGCGGAATATTTCCACATACACATCGCGGCATCGGTTGAATTCGGCAAGAGCCGCTTCCGAGTCACGCATTTTTTCGTAGAGCATTCCCGAATGTAAGTACAACGTCGTGAACATCATCTGTGCCTGATCAATGCCACCGGCAATCAATTTTTTCACTGTGCGAATGGCAGACCGAATCGTTTCGAGAGCAAGGTTTATATCGTTGTCTTGATCGTAAAGCCGTGCGAGTTTGAGCAGTGCCTGAATGAAGAGTGGGTTGATAATTGTTTCACCGGCTTCGACACCCTCTTCGGCGATAGCAGAGGCTTTTTTGAGATCGTGCGTGGCACTTTCGGGGTCGCCGTTTTGCACTTTGGAATCACTGCACGCCATCAAGGCACTGATGAGGGCTTGACGGTATTCGAGATGCCCGTGATCGAGAAGATACTGCCAAATTTTTGCGGCTTGCTCCTGAGCGGCAAGGGCGGCGGAGTAGGCTCCCAGCGGATCAATCAGTATATCCGCCTTGCTCATGAGTGCCATCGCGAGTTCGTTTTGGACGACGGGATCGCTGCTGGAACCTGTGTCCGCAAAATGCCGAATCGCTTCGTTGAACGCTTTGACGCCCGCTTCGGGACTCTTGTGAAATCGGGTAATGGCAGCCTTAAACAAGAGAACGCGACCGACGAAGATATCGAGTTCAAACTGCCCCTCTTTGACAAGTTGCCGGATAATGTTGAGGGCTTCGTCAATGCGTTTGAGAGCATTGTCGAATTTTTCCTTCACGGCAAATTCCTGTGCCGAACGCAGGAGTGCCTCGGCGAGATCGGCACGAAGATGATCGTCTCCGCCCGCAACACGAGCCTGCAACCGTTTAATGGTGCGGTCGGTCGTGTCATGGTGCCGATTGGGGTCAAAGGAATTACTCATCATTCAGTATCAATCATTCAATATCAAATTCAACACACGAGCAGTTTAGACCCGGAGCGGGTCATTTTTCGGCTACGCCCCCGTTCAGTCACATCGCCCGCTTCGGGTCTCCGTTGCTGGGCTAAAACAGCGGCTTCTGGTATTTTCACACCAGTTTCAGTATAACACAATTTCTTCATTGTCACAAGTTCATTTTTTTTCACAAAAGAGACGCCATTTGCTTTGTGTTTTATGCGGTCCGTCGACAATTTGTTAAGTCGTCATTTCACCCCCTCATTTTTCGGGGCAGACTCCGCAGGCGTGAAGGGAGAAATCTCACCAAACCGCACGAGCGGAACCGCACGAACGGAACCGAAAGACTGGCAATTTGAGGCTCCAACGGTCAAGTGAGATTTCTCCCGTCGGGGCAATTGCGCTGCGAAACTGACTCCGAACTCCTGACTTCTTTGCTCATCCCCCGCCATTGCCCGCAACGCGAACAAACACGTTAGCGCAATCACGATGATGGCGACAATCGCAACGACATGTTTTTTCATCGTAAAGCGTGCCAGCCAGCGGTGTAGTACGCCGCCGAAGGCGATCAGCAGGTAAACCGGCAGCACCACTGTCAGCACGGCGAAGACCGCCGCGTTAATCGCGTCGCCGAAGAGTTCCAAGCCCGGGATCAGGACGAGGATCGTCCCAGCAAGAACGGTCAGCAGCACGAACCGCGTCCGGCATTGTCGAGAACCACGCAGCATCGCAAGTCCCATCCCCAAAAAGGTGCAGAACATTCCCCACTCCGCAATAGCAAACCATGTTGAACGGACAACCCGCACTTGCAACGTGGCGAGTTCATCGCCGATACTCCCTCGTGATAATCGCTGGCGGTCACTGAAACCAATCAGATTCACCGAGACTGGCTGCACCGATTCTAATCGCATGATTCGCGGTTCGGCAGTGGGCGGTGGTGGCGGAGGCGCGGATGTCGGGTACGCAGTGCTTCCGAACATCGTGACAGGTGCTCCGAAACTATCTTGCTGAACGGGAACGCTATCATCCGTGTTGAAATCGCCCGGTGCGCCGAGACCGACAGTGACTCTGCCAGATCGTAGTTCGCTGGAGCGTTCAAAAGAAGACGCGGGCAACTGCGGAGAAATCAGTGCCGGTGCTTCTGCCTCTTCCATTGGCATCGACATCGACACAGGGTATCTAGCAGTTGAAGAGAGCGGCCGCCTCGACCTCTCTGACAAACTATCTGCATCGAGTCTGCTGAATAGTGTCCGTCTTTCTTTATTGTCGCTGTGACCTAACATGTAACTAGGTTGGCTTTCGTAACTGTCAGCGAAATTGTAACTCTGTCCGCTTTCGTCAAGGGTACGGCTATAGTAAGGAAGGGAACGGCGATAATACTGGGGTTCAGGAAGTGTCATTCCAGATGAATAGACCCCCAAATTTCTCTCCGAGCGAGCCTCGTAGAGAGGGAGGCGTAACAAGTCCGGCAGTGCCATCATAAAGTCGAGCAGTGCGGGGCGCGGCGGGGTACTCGCAGCAGTATCCGCAAGGCGGTGTCCGAGCGGGGCGCGGAGTTGCCACGCGATTTGGGCAACGGGGATCTTTGCGAGTACCAACGTGTTCGAGGCGTTTGCCTGTTCGCTAGGGATCAACAGTTCTGGCACGCGAACCTGTACGGTCGAAACCAACGTGCCCGTGCGAAAAGATGTTTGCGGTCTCTTTTCGCTGAAGACGATTTGCAAACGCCGTTCGGGTGTAGTGTTGTTTGCCGGGACATCGACTAACACGTGCGACTCGCTACGTTGCGGACGGATCGTTGTGCCGTCCAGACGAACCGACCACAACTGTTCATTTTCCGTAAGATCAATTCGAATAAATGCCGCATTCGTTTTGAGCGTGTAGTTGATTTCGTAGAGGATGCGTCCGTCCTGCCCCAGCGTCGCCAGCCCCTGAGCCAAGCGGACAAGAGAAGGGGTCAGCGTAAAAACCGCATTACGCGACATGGTAACGAGCAACGTTTCCTCGGTTGTTTCCCGACTGTACACGCCGAGTAATCGCTTGCCGGGCTGATAGCCGGTATTCGATAGTTCGCCGACATCGACCGGACGGAGTCCTTCGCCACCACCGACGATTTGGACATCCAGTTCCTCGTGCCCCTCGACGGAGACAATGGCAGATTGCCATGCGACGTTGGCGGCGGTGATCGCAGGTAGGGGCAAATGATTATTTGCCCCGACGGTATCGCCATCCACCATCTGGGCAGGGACAAGCCCTGCCCCTACATCGCTTGCGTCTGCTGCCGTCTGCCGTCTGCCGTCTGCCGTCTCTACAATCGGCACGTCCAACTGCACCGCCAATCGCAGTTCGCCGCGCATCGGTTCGGCGAGTTGTACTGTCCAGCGGCGTAACATCTTCGTCCCCTCTCCCTCTTGGGAGACTTTTTGGTGAGGGTGAGGGCTGATGAGTTCACTATTCGTCTCCTTAATGCGAAGACCGCCGAGTCCACGAATGCTGGGGCGGTCGGTCACGTCCGCCGGGAGCAAGAACGAAAGGGAGTCCACCCGTGCCTCATCGACTTGAAACGCCAGTTCGTAATAGACGCTGAGCAAAGACGGCTCGATTTTGTAGCAGGAATAGACCCGCGCTTTTATTCTTGACTTCGCCTGCTCGGCAGTCAGCGACAGTGCATAATCGCCATGGAGAAAACGATACGCGAAGAACGTCCCCTGCTTCTGCGATCTCGCTTCAGAGACGTTTTCCAATGGGATCAAACCCGCCATCTCTTTGGGAATGAGGAGCATGTCTTCGTCCGCAACCACCGTAATTGTTCCCGTTTCCCGCGTCGCACCGGTAAGGCGGAAGGCGGGGAAATCAAAATCCGCCGTTTTTTCTCCGCTGTCTCGAACGACCGTCCCCTCTCCCACTGGGAGAGGGCTAGGGTGAGGGCTTGCCTCGTTACCGGGGATGCCCCTTTCACCGGAACCATCCCCCCTCACCCTAACCCTCTCCCCCCAAGGGTGGAGAGGGGACGATATCACACCATTTGCCGCGAACCGAATCGCATACGAACCGCCCGGTTCGAGTCCGTGCGGGAAACGCAGCTGAATAAACGATTTTCCGTCCATCGTCCGTCGTTCAAAGGGGATCGGCTGGTTGTCCGAGCCGAAAACATTCGTGACGAACCAATGTTCCGGCGTTGCGAGGGAAGCCGAAAAAAGTTTATCGCCGCGCAGCTGAATCGTGAACGTGCCACTGGCAGTTTGCTTCTGCTCATGCAACGTAAGGAGCAGGTTTGCGACTGTTTCAAATTCGCTCTCGTGTCTGATAATGCGTCCCGATAATTCCCAGTCGCTCAGCGGAGCGTACCATGCCGCGATCAATTGCAGCGATGGCATTCCCGGCATCGTTTCAAACGCACTCGTGGGAATCGCGTCCTTCAAACTGGACGCTTCAATCGGAATGAGCCGCTGCATCCGCAAGTCGCCGACTCCGAATCGCCGCTCGGCAAGCAATCCTACAACGGCGGTGTCAGACGCAACATCGAGTGCCCTGATCGGCGAAAATCTCCACTCCCCAAAGATCGACTCGCTCGCCGGAAGGGTACGCAGTGCCGTTATTTCCAGTCGGCACTGCCCCATGACCGGTTCACGAAAATCGACCGTGAGGATTTTCGCGTCTCCGTTCGATTCGGTGTTGTCTCGACTGTCCATCCCCCAGCGTGCGAGCATGGGAGAATGAATATCGGTCACTTCAAATCCGGCGGGGAGAACGAACTGGCACTGTGAAATTGCCTGATGAAGTGCATCAAGCGTGACCGTTGCGTGGAGACGTTCGTACATCTCCGTCAGTTCGGAAAATTGCACGCTTCGCGCCAGCACGGTGCGCGTCGCGCGGGTACGCAGACTATTGAGCGTTAAACTCCAGTGAAACGACTCCGCAAGATCGAAAAGTTCAAACCGCGTTTTGCGGTTGAGTCCTTCGCCTTCGACGATTCGCGCCAGCACCGCCCCGCCGCTTTTCATACTCACATCTCCCGGCACGTCGAGCGTCAGTTTCATTTGCGGAACACGCGGGACGCGAAACTGGAGTTCCTGCTGCGTGGAGTCGATGGCGAGTGCAGTGGTCATTTGCAATCGCAATGTGTGCCGACCTTTTCCTTGGGCGAAGAGGGTGAAAACGTTGAGATCGTCTTTCACTTCGGAACCAATGCGAGCAGACCCTAACAGGGCGGACCCGACGCGGGCAGGTGTGTCGTTGAACATTGCCCCGCGAACCGCAACCGATTTTGTTTGCAGGGGAATGGCGATGAGTCCCTCTCGGAAAATTTCGAGTTCGAGTTCGCCGTCGATGATCGCACGGTCACCACTCACAGTAATGTGGTACTTCCCCGTTGTCCAGACAAAATCGACCGGTGCTGGCTTCTGTGCATTGCGCGCTTCCGCTTCGACAGCCAGCCGAATCTGCCGTGCTTCTAAGACGAGCGATTCATACTCTTCGCGCGAGAGCACCGTGCGGTCGGTATTGTCACGAAAAAGTTCGCCAAAATGTTTCTCCGGCACGAAGAGTTCGCGGATTTTTTCGACATGCTCGGTGCGCTCGGCGGCGGTGAGCGTGCCGCACGTCAAAAGCGTGAGGAGAACGATAGCGGACAATAGACGGCAGACGGCAGACAGCAGACGGCAGCAGAGTGGACGGGCTGCGCCCGTCTTGTTCCTGTCCACTTGCATCTGTTGCTGCCTGCTGTCTTGGGCAACCGTGAAGGTTGCCCCTACCGCTTGCGTCTGCTGCCGTCTAGTTACGTTGTTATTCATGGCTTTCTCCTTTGTCAAATGTTAACAGAGCCGCAATCTTTAGATTGCGATTCCGGTGTCAATGCCGTTCGCAGTATGTGGCTGCACTCTGCGCAATCTTACGACCTGCGGCTCTGTTGTTTTGCAATCTTACGATTGCGGCTCTGTCTGTTGCTCGTTAGTTTGCTCGACCGATTGCCCGCTGGTTTCACGTTTGGCGAATTTACACTTCCACGCTTTCGCACAGTCGATGCATGACATGACGATCCAAATCAGCATCATCAGCATGGCAGCATAGCCGAGTTCGGCGGGGAAGCCGCTGTCAAAACTGCCCAGCATAGCGACCAACGTCGGGTTCACAATTCCCAGTGCCAGCACGCAAACAGCACCAAAAGCGATGCCTGCCAGTCGCCCATGCCAGCGAAGTCGTGTCAGTGCCACCGCGAACAACACAAACACCCCCAAAGCCGTTCCGTAAAATACAGATTGCTTGATCGTTGCCACTTTCAGGACCGCCTCTTTGTCCGTGCCCGGTTGGAGCGTCGAGAAGAGATAAGCTTGCCCCCCCCCTCCTCCACCCCCCGTCGCAAAGGGTCTGTTCGACGATGCCGCCGTACCCGTGGCTTGCATCATCTGACCCATCAGGTTCTCGATACTGGGATCGTTCCAAACGCTCATTCGTTGAAATTTCATAAACGACCAATCAGCACTCGTACGGAACAACGGCATCCACATTCCCTTGAAACTTTTCAGCGCACGGTCACTCGGCACATACACCGCGACGTACATCTCCTGCACCGCAGGCTCCGCCGGAAATGTCGGCAACAAAATCTGCCCCCCCGACAATGGCTGCGAATAACGCAACTCGACAAGGAACGATTTTTCGGGATCCGTCGAGGAGAGCGGAACAAAATAGACCGCAGTATCGCCCGTGTCCGAAGAATCCTTTTCGAGCGTAACCGTATTGCCATTGATCGTCGGGGCAAGATCGAAGGTCGCTCCGCGCGGCATCGCAATCGTCAGCCGCTGCTGGACACTCTTGACTTGGTAAAGTGCCTGAACCGAAAGGGTGCGTGCGTTGTTGACCATCACCGCTCGAACGAGTCCGCACTCGATGCTGGTGCGTTTCACTTCTTCCAGTTCATAGCGAGTCGCCATGAGGTTGAGCGTCCATTGACCGACAAACTCGAACGCAGCGGCGGCGTTTTCGATCCGGTCTGTCTCTGGAATATCCCGACGCGGATCAATCGGGCGAAGCCCCGAATTGTCGGGCGAATCCCCCAGATCAATCGTTTGGACTTTCGAGATCGCAATATGTCCATACGCTCGATCCACTTCACGCGGGACCAATCGCGGAACGTTCACGGGACGGCTTACGCCCGTTTGCAGTTGTCCCAGTGCGTCCTCCCAGTAAAGTTCAAACACGCCAGTCCCAGAAAGTTCGCGGCCGCCGGAAAACTCCCACGCGACCGTCCCCTCTTCGACATCTCCCGGCTGTGTGGTCATCACGGCATCGCGGATGCCTTGCGTCCGGTTACGCAGCCGCGAAGAGACCTCCGCCGGAACATCGACCCGTAGCGACTTGATCCCGCTATGCAAAATCGTGTAGTAAAAGCGACTCATGTATTTGGCAACCCCCTCCTCAATTTGAACCAGTTGGAATTGCCGGATCGTGATTTGAGGCTTTCGTCGTTCGACTTGCAGATCGAGCGACGCATGCGTTTGCCCAAAGAGAAAGCCGAGTTGTCCGTTCGGGAGATTACCGAGCCATTCTGCACGCAGGTTTTCGACCGGGAGCAGTTGCATATTCGACGTGTCGGTTTTCGTAATACGAAAATAATCTTCGACACGAAAGATGGCTCTGGCATCTCGCCTGATGACAAAATCTTTGGCAACGACCGGCATGGCAATCTTGAAATCGACCGCATTGCCGGTGGGCGATTTGAGGTTGGCATCGTCGAGTCGTTTCGTGAGCGTGACCGTCAAACCGACTTTCCCCATCGCTTTGGCGGCAAGGTCAATCGTGAGACGTTTCATCGCTGGTTCGCCTTCATTTGCCTGTAGATCGCTGGTATGCCACGTATTGACGGAGACTGGTCTTGCATCTGCGTGCGGAGTGCAGGTGACATTTCCGATTTCAACATCGCCGGGAATATCGAGTACCAGTTGAAACACGCCGGCGCGTTCGATGGTGAAGATGGTCTGCATCGTGAGTGCCAATCGGTCAGCGTTGAGCGTGGCGACCACCCACGAATCGGCGGAGACCTGCGGCTGCACTTTTTCGACCGAGAGCGCAAGACTGTACGAAGCCGACGCGAGCCGGTAAGCGTAAAGCCAGTTTGTTCCCTGCATGCCTTGCGGCAGTTCGGAAGTGTCCATTTGCATGAGACCGCTGACTTTGCTTGTGTCGGTCGTGAGCGTATTGGAAACAGCGATGCCGAGCACTCCTTGCTGTCTGCCTGCTCCGACGGCACGGATCGCCGGAATTTCAACGGACGAGGTGTCGCCCCCACCCCCCCCCGCTTCGAAGAGTTTTTCGAGTCCGATGATGAGTCGCTGGCGGTCTGTGGCAGGTTGAAAGAGTTCGACCTGAATCGTTTGCGTATCGTCTCCATGACTGACAGACCACGTTCGCACATTCGGATCGAACACGGAAAGCACTTTTTGATCGCTCGGCACTTCAATCGCGAGTCGTTCGACTTGTGCCCGACTGATAGTGTAGTCCAAAATGCCCTGTGTGCGAATGACTCCTTCATCGAGAGTGACTCGCTGTTCAATCACGACGCTTGTGAGTGACTCCAAACCTGTGGCTCCTTCGGCTTTGGGAGTCCAGCCGATGCGCACGGTCGGTGCGGCTCCGACAAAAGCGAGAACTTTCGTGCCAGCGTTGCCGTCCGGCTCTTCGGTCGCCGCGATCAACGGAGAAAAATCGACTTTCACTCCCGATTCGGGGATGAGGACTGCCCATCGGCTGATGGGCGATTGCGGCACTTCAAAGGAGACGCTATTGCGACCGGGCGACTTTTCGATGGTGCGAGCATATTTTAATTGGACATTGACGGGTCCCGGTTTGGCGGCTTCGAGGAGCAGTTTGTATCCGGTCTGCGGATTGCCTTGCAAGCGAGCGGGATGACGTTGACGTTGGTTTGAAGTTCCTGATGCCGAAGATTCCAGCCCGACATCGGAGGGCGTTTGCGCGGGGGCGAAGCCTACCGCCTGCCCCGGCTCGGGGTCGATGGTTGCTTCGGTGATGGCGACGTTATTGAGCCGGATCGGGATTTCGTGCCAACCTTCTTTGAGCAGATCAATGTTGAGTGTTGCGGTGACTTGCACGATGTCGTCGGCGACTCGTGCTTCGTGGACGGTTTCCGAGATCATGAACGGCACAGGCACAGGCTGTGGCGGTTGCGCGTCTGCGGGTTTCGCTTGTGCGGCATCCCAGAGTTTGCGGAACTCTTCGTAGGGGAGAAACACGCCGCGTCCATTTTTCTCAAATGTGTTGCGGAGAGTCTCGTAGGGAATGTAAATCGCCTGCTCCCGCACGATGACCGATTCCTCCGTAGATTTTTCCTGCGAGAAAAGGGTGGGCGAAGTAAAAGCAAACAGAATGACGACCGCAGTCATCCAAAAAGTACGGAGAGTTTTGTGTAGCATAGATTGCTCCTCTTAATAGTTGTAAACGTGTCCTTTGCGTCCTTAATGTCCTTCATGCCCTTTATGCGAAAATGACGACTCTCACAAGGGCACGAAGGGCACGAAGAAGATATAGTTGGAATGGTCAACCCAGTTTGTCCATTGTACCAGAATTGTGAGTGCTTGGGGGATGTCGTGGTACGTCAACCCTTGTGTTTCCCATGTTCTTGTGATACAATCGAACCGTGAAGTTTTGGGAAAGAACCATTGATAATGAGAAAAACCATGACAAAAAAGATTACGATTTCCCTCCTATTTTGTCTCGTGGCATCATTCGCCTTGGCGGCGGAGACACGACCGAACATTTTGTTCGTCTTCACCGACGACCACGCCTATCAGGCGATCGGTGCTTACGGTTCCAACCGGAACGAAACGCCGAATATGGATCGTTTGGCAGCCGAAGGAATGCGGTTCACCAATTGCTGTGTGACCAATTCGATCTGCGGTCCCAGCCGCGCAGTGATCCAGACCGGAAAGTATAGCCACCTCAACGGTTTCATGACGAACAGCGACCGATTTAATACGGCACAGCAAACATTTCCAAAGCTGTTGCAAAAAGCGGGCTACCAGACAGCCGTCGTCGGAAAATGGCACTTGGGAAATGAAGCCAACGCCAACTCGGCGGGATTCGATTATGCCGAAGTCCTCATCGGGCAAGGACCCTATTACAACCCGCCGATGTACCGCAACGGAGAGCGAGTTCAACATTCTGGGCACACCACCACCATCACCGCCGATCTTTCGATGGAGTGGCTGAAAAACCGGGACAAATCGAAACCGTTCATGTTGATGACGCAGCACAAAGCCCCGCATCGGGAATGGGATGCTTACCCGAAATACTACGAGAAATACAAGGACCGAGTGTTTCCGTACCCGGAAACTTTTGACGACGACTATTCCGGTCGTGGTCGTGCCGCTCTGGAACAGGACATGACGATTGCTGAGACTATGACTTTGCGTGATTTGAAACTCACCGGTCCGCCTGCCGGGTGGACAGACGAACAGCGAGCCGGTTGGCAGCAAATGTTCGGCGGACGCAAAGCGGAATACGAGGCGGTGAAAGATGATCCTGCGGCTCTGAAACGTTGGAAATACCAATGTTACATGAAAGATTATATGAGTTGCGTGGCGGCAGTGGACGACAGCATCGGCAAAATGTTGCAATTCCTCGAAGACGAGGGACTGGCGAAAAACACCGTTGTCGTCTATGCCTCGGATCAAGGGTTCTATCTCGGCGAACATGGCTGGTTTGACAAACGGTTTATGTACAACGAATCATTCAAAACGCCGCTCATCGTTCGCTGGACAGGACACACCAAGCCGGGGAGCGTCAACGGCGACATTGTGTCCAACCTCGATTTCCCCTCGACGTTCCTTGATCTTGCGGGTGTTCCGATCCCCGAGGACATGCAGGGACGTTCGCTGGTGCCCATTCTCAAAGGGGAAACACCGACGGACTGGCGCAAGTCCTTCTATTATCACTACTACGAATATCCCGCTGTCCACATGGTCAAGAAACACGAAGGAGTGTATGACGGTCGTTACAAGTTGATTCATTTCTACGACGACATTGACGAGTGGGAGTTGTACGACCTTGAAAAAGACCCTCTCGAATTGCTGAACGTCCATGCGAGGCCGGAATACGCGCAGGCGGTTGCCCGGCTTCGTGCCGAACTGGAACGGCTCAAAGTGGAACTCAACGTTCCGCCAACGCAGGTGAACGCGCAGAGTTACCTCTACGATGCCGAGGCACGGGCAAGGCGACCGGGAATGGTGCAACTGTTCGACCAGGTGCGGCAAAACGTTGAAAAACGCAAACAAGTCATTCAACAAAATCGCGGGAAGTGAACACTACGCAGACTCTATACTGAAGCCGGTTTGAAATTCGAGAAGCTGAACTTTTAGCCCGTCGTCGGGGACCCGAAGTGGGCAAACCCGAAGCGGGCAAGGGTGATGCGCGCGGGGGCGAGCCAGCAAAAAATGACCTGCTACGGGTCTCATTTGGTTTTCCGCAATAAACTCGCCACTGTCTCAAGCAATACTTTCTGATCGACGGGTTTAATCAGTACCGAATGACAGCCCGCTTCGATTGCCTTACCACTGTCCTCGCGTTTCGCGGTGAGCGCGACAATCGGCTTTGTAAATCCCTGTTGCCGGAGAATGCGTGTCGCTTCGATGCCGTCCATGATTGGCATTTGCACATCCATCAGGATGAGATCAAAGGGCTTTCGTTCGCTTTTCGCTTGCCCCACGGAATCCAACGCCGCTTGACCGGTGACCGCGCATTGCACCTTCGCCCCCAGTTCCAACAGTTTCGCTTCCAACACCAGCCGGTTCACCGCAACATCATCCACAATGAGAATGTTGTAATGTCGAAGCGGCAGTTCCTTCGAGGATGCCTCCGTCCCAGACGGCGACGAGGGTTGCGCCATATTTGGAACAGCTGTATCAGCCGATTCGTTGAACGGGATAAACACGGAAAACGTGCTTCCATGCCCCAATTCGCTGGTGACCAGTACGCTGCCCCCCATCAATTGCACGAGTCCCCGTACAATACTCAATCCCAACCCCGTACCGCCGAACTTGCGCGTCAGCGAGCCATCCACTTGCGAAAAAGGTTTGAACAAAATGTCGAATTGATTCCGAGCAATACCGATACCCGTGTCCGTCACATCCATTCGCAAGATTGATGTGTTGGGCAACAATTTACACAGAGACCCCGGTATCGATGGTTGATAGATCACGGTTTGCTGCTCGACGTGTTCGATGGTCTGAATGACTCCCCGTAATCCCTTGGCAAGGGCGATTTTTGGGCTCAACACTTGGGTCGACTCTATCGCCGTGACCTCCGTTGGTTCCGTCTTGTCAGAGGGGATCATGACGGAACAATGGACGGTAATACAACCGGTTTCGGTGAACTTGATGGCATTACTGACGAGACAGAGGAGAATCTGGCGCATGCGGACGGGGTCGCCGGAAATGGTTTCGGGGACACCTTCGTCCCATTCGGTGCGAAACTGCAACTGTGGCTTTTCTTCCAATGAACTCGCTAACATGATTTTGACATCTTCGACCAACTGCCGCAGTTCCATAGGAACGGATTCAAGAGCAATCCGATTCGTATCAATGTTGGAAAAGGTCAACACGTCATCAATGATGGCCAGCAGGTTTTTGCTGCATTTCTGCATAATATCGAACAGTTGCATTTGCTGGCGATCAGCGACACTCGCCAACATTTCGATACATCCCAGAATGCCATTCATGGGCGTCCGAATTTCGTGACTCACATTGGCAAGGAAAAAACTTTTTGCCTGAGCGGCACTGTCGGCTTCCTTCTTTGCCTCCACGAGTTTGTCCATCGTGTGTTCCAGTTCGGCAGCATAATCGATCAATTTGTCCTCAATGATTTGCCGTCGAATCGTGAAGACCTGCACCACAAAAAAGAGGACCATCGACAACAAGAGAAACAATTTGGGCCAAAACATCGCGTGTCGAATGTGAGCGTTCCAGTCTTCGCCCCAAAAGTCCACGCCGAGAACGGCATCCACATGTTCATGATTTCCGCCGAAAATCGGTTCAGTGGCGGTGATCCATAGCCCCCATTTGTCGCGGACGGGGATGTTGTTAAAGCCAGGGTGTCCAGAAAAAGCGTCAAGAATCTCGTGGATATCGTCGTCTGATTCGTACTCGTAAATTTCTCCTTTGGCGGTCAGTTCCTCTTTGTCCCCTTCAATTTTTCCGTCGCGGTTAAGATCGGCAGGCGGACAGCAGATGAACGCGATCTCTCCGTCGGCATTTTTTCTGAAGGTGTAAATCGAAGCCGCAACCGAAATCTGATCCTGCCATGCGGACATCATGGCGAGCATTTTTCTGTAGAGCGGATGGTCGTCGGACATTTCGAGGGTCACGTTTTCGTGTCCGGCATCTTTGAGAGCAACGGCAAACGATTTTGCGAGTCCCGAAAGATTGCCCTTCAGACCCTCCTTGGCAATCTCGGCAACGCGGTCGATGCAATAGATACTGGTTGCCTGAATTCCGAGGAGAATCATCCAAGAGACGATGAGATACCAAACCATGTCTTTCCGTCGGCATACCACCACCGTCAAACCGACCATCAGCAGGAGGGAACAACACACCTGTACCGCTACGAGCGGATTATCGCAAAAAAAGGACATCAATGGTGGACGGACGACAAACAACCAAGGCAACCGCACATTATAACCGATTGTTTCGGGGAAAAAAGAGACGGGGAAAAAAGGAGTGAGGAGTGAGGAGTTAGAATAGTGCTACCGCACCGTTTGATGATGGACTTGCAACACCGCTTGCGACTTCTAACCTCTAACTCCTACCTCCTAACTCCTTTTTCCCAGAACGGGAAAGGGAAAAAACAACGAATTATTTTTCTGCGAAAGCCTTGGTGAGGGGACGTTGAATATGCCCGTTTTCCCGTGTAGAATTTGCGCAAACACTTCACATACGCTGACCACATGGGAATGCTCGACAACATCTTGAAACTGGCAAAACAGTATGAAGCCAGCGACATTCATTTGGTGCATGGCGTGTCACCGATCTTTCGCGTACACGGGGAAATCCGCACCGTCAAAGGAGAGCCACTCACGCGAGAGCATCTCTGGAAAATTCTCCGTGAAGTTGCCACGGAAAAACACATCGACTCATTCGAGCAAAAACAACGTCTCTGTTTTTCGACGACCCGCGAAGGTGTCGGCAGATTTCGCGTGAGCGTCTATTATCACGCACTGATCCCGGAACTGTCGATCCGAATTTGCGAGACGCGAATCCGCACGTTGGAGGAACTGGGCTTGCCGCAAGTCGTGGAGGACTTCGCACGATTTCCCTACGGACTTGTTCTCGTCACAGGACCGACTGGCGTTGGCAAAACAACGACGCTCAATGTCATGGTAGACATCGTCAATCAAGAACAACGGAAGAAAATCGTGATGATTGAAGACCCGGTTGAGTTTGTTCACAAAAACATGAAGAGCATCGTGATCCAGCAGGAAGTGTTGACGGACACGCCGAGTTTTCAAGATGCGCTCATGAGTGTGTTGCGGCAAGACCCGGACGTGATCGTCATCGGCGAAATGCGGAGTCTCGAAACTATCGAAACCGCCCTGACGGCGGCAGAGACGGGGCATCTCGTTTTTGCCACGCTCCACACGCCGGATACGGTGCAGTCGATCCAGCGAATCCAGATGGCGTTTCCTTCAACACAGCAGAACATGATCAACATGCAACTTGCCAATTCGCTTCAAGCGGTGATTTCACAACGGCTGCTTCCTCGTGCTGATGGCAAGGGACGAGTACTGGCTTACGAAGTTTGTCTCGTAAACTATGCGATTCGCAACAAAATCCGGGAAAAAAACGCGCACCAGATTTACAGCGACATTTTGACCGGTTCCCGCAGCAAAATGCGTCTGATGGACGACACGCTCCGCGAACTCTACGAACGCGGCGATATTACCTACGATATGGCGTTGAGCAATGCGCGAGATCCGAAATTGTTTGCGAGAGAAACTGGCACCTCCGAATGAAGGAGCAATAATTCATGGCACAGCACGACACTTTATTGAATGAAAATGACCGGACGGTTGCCTTGGTGATTGTCTATACTCCGCTCCGTCTCGGTGCAGAGATCCTGACTCGGCTCACACCGGATCGCCAATCGGAGATTATTCGCCAAGTTGCCGAGCAAAAAAGAATTGAAAAAACGGCTTGACGAAAGTGACGCTCTCATTTCGTAATCTGGGTATCCGGTTGTCTCCAGTATTTTTTATGCTTAAAATAAGCGGATATGGAAGAATATCCGCATAACGTTATGGATTTGGAAAAGCAGTTTTCGACAGAAGAATCCTGTAAAGACT
>Ga0123353_10002863_pt1 | contig 21588 bp, 16 predicted proteins | sample TergutLab28metaG_3_FD_92763 | JGI IMG/M metagenome (GOLD analysis project Ga0123353, IMG submission 92763) | Labiotermes labralis P3 segment gut microbial communities from Petit-Saut dam, French Guiana - Lab288 P3 | ecosystem: Host-associated > Arthropoda: Insects > Digestive system > Gut ... | reverse complement strand
TGGAAGACAGCCGGATACTTCTTCTCCTATTCCTTTCGAGGTACGGAGCGTTGACTCACTTAATACGGATTCTCAAATAAGAATGTCTTATAATAATGACCGTGCTGCTGATATTGGAGTTAATTCGGAAGGAAGGTTTCGTATTAAGGTGCGTTTTTCAGAAATGATGTATCTTTATAAGGATAACTCCGGCGGTAACTATAAAATTCACACCTTTCAATCAAAATTTGAAAATAACGGCAATGAGACGGAAATTTGGACAGATCGTGATGGTTATATAAAAATTAGAGCCGGTGAGCAGGGTCTCTTTTTGGGTGCGCAAAATGGTGATGTGATTTTTGAACATTCAAGCGCTACTATTGGCAGAATAAAATATTCCGAAAGTAACGAAATGGTTGTTGCGCCAGAGAATAAAGCCGGCAGTTTGAGGATTAAGAGTCAACATTACGGAAATATTATTTTGGAACCGGGAACAATACCTTACAGCGGAGTCGTGCTTGCAAACGATAACAATAATGTTGGCAAGCTGAGTTACACAAATATCCCAAATATCCCCAAAGAGATGCTTCTTGAAACATTGGTAAATAATGACAATTTAAGACTCAAAACCGGTCATAGTCATAGTAGTGGAAATATTATTCTTGAACCGGGGTCAGGAAGCGGCGGAGTGGTACTTGCCAAATCAGGTTCTCCTGTCGCTGTACTGAGTTCCAATACCACTGATAATCATACAAAACTTGAAGTATTGGGTGGTTCGGGAAGTTTTACTATCAAAACCAACAGTTCTGATTACGGTGATATTGTTCTGCAAACTGGAGCTTATAGTAAAGTATCATTCGCAAATGGGCACATTGATTATGGAAAAATATACTATTCTGAAAACAGCAGTGAGGCACGATTTGAAACATGGAGTGATACTAACATAAGAATTGCTGCTGGGCCGGAAAGCAATACTGGAGGAACTGGGAATGTTATCCTGCAACCGGGATGGGACGGTTCAGTATTGTTTAGAAAAGCAGGCTATGCGGCAAAACTATCTTATGACCATTATAGTAAAACGATTCAATTTTATCCGGATAGTGCTATCAATCAGGAAAGTCTTTCTTTGAATAATACCGCAGTCGCGGTAAAAGCCGGTTTTTTGCAGCTTCCGGTTAGTAACGGTATTCCTGCAATTCCTGCGAGCGGTACACCAGCAGAGGGTTATATGTATGTCAACAAGAATGAAAAGAGAGTTTATCTATATATGGACGGCGGTTGGAAAACCCTCTATTCCTGGACATAAGACATAATAATGAGAAAATAACGAAAGGCAGAAATGAAAAAACAGGCATCAGCGAAAAAACGTCCGGCAAAAAATAAACAATCACCGGGCAAAAAACATCCATCGGTAAATAAACAGGTATCGGCTAAAAAACATCAGGGAGCAGAGAAGCATGAAACTAAGGGGCGCATTCCCCGAATTCGCGTTTGCGTCCCATACCCCAATCACGGCTCAATTTCTCCCGAAACTCAAAAGAGTCTTGGTCTTCTAAAGCAGTGTTCAGATATTTTTGTTGAGATTATGGAGATACAGGGCAGCAGTATCTCATTTATTCGTAACGTAGGAGTTAATAGAGGCGCTTCCGAAAGAGTGAAGCAGAGTGGCTTTGACTACGATTATTATTTGAGCGTAGATGCAGACATATCTTTTACGCCTGAGCATTTACTGCAACTGATAAAGCGTGATCTTGACGTAGTGGGAGCGGCGTATCAGTACCGTAAGCAAACGGATCTGCTTGTTGCGGGTTATTTTGCCAATAGTGAGGGTGTAGTTCGGGTAGAAGAATTTTTACCCATAGATACGCTTGGACTGAAAGAAGTTGACTGGATAGGCGCTGGTTTTACGCTAATAAAAAAGCGCGTACTTGAAACTATGGATTACCCGTGGTACCGAGAACAGATAGTTGAGTTTAACGATGCCAAGGGAGAAAAAAGCGCAGTGTGGGTAGGAGAAGACGTTGGTCTTTGCCTTGGCGCACGTAAAAAAGGTTTCAAAATATATTGCGATTGTGATTGCCATGTTAGACATTTGGTGAATAGCGGTTCGCAAGCGCCCAAGTCTTCTCTTTTGAATAAAGATTCATACACGATAGATGAAGCGGCGACTTTGGCTTTTGAGATGCTTGATCAGGTTAAGGTGCTTGTATCCGGTTTTCATAAGGGACTTAGAGATGTTGAAACGAGTATGAATAAATGATTATTGCTGAATAGGAAGACAGTTCCGATTTTTTAACAGAATCAAAAACTTCAACAATTGCGTTTTCCAGTTTTTTAACAGTTCTTGCTTTCGCTTTTCTCAAATATGATTTCATTAATGCCCATTAACCGGACGGCCGGGCGGCCGTCCGTAATGTGTATCGTGGCTTCTGCTGAAAAAGAAGCAAGTGCAAAGAATTAAGTATCGCTTCGTAATGGCTCAGACAATTTTTGCTGCTTCCAACTCGAAAGAGTACGTTGACAGCGGTGTTTCGATTACGAAAAAGAGAGGAAGAGATGAGAATTTTAATTTTCGCGCCGTTTGGGATCGGCAATATTATCCTGCTTCTTCCGGTTTTAAGAGTGCTCAAAGAGAGAAATATTGAGTTTGATATTTTGAGTTTTCATGGAGCCGTTGGAAATATTCTTGACAATTGGGAGGAGTTTGCCGGCCTTTACAAAAATCATTTTCATCTCGGCAAAAACAAATTGCAGATATTAAAGACAATATTGATGATCCGCAAAAAAAAGTATGACGTATCAATACTAAGTTTCCCATCAGCAAAATTTCATTACAACGTACTAAGTTTTATCTGCGGAGCAAAAAGAAGAGTCGGTTCTGTCTACCCCGATAATTCATTTAAGACATTGGCGTTTCTTAATAATGTTCCCTATAATATTATTGAAAATATCCACGATACGCAACAAAATCTGAATCTTATAAAAAAGGCTGATATCCTCAATAATGAAGATTGCGCTATTGAAAAGTTTCCCCATAAAATCAGCAAAAATAAAATTATAGGATTTCATGTCGGATGTTCAAAAAACGCCTCCTATAAACGGTGGGAGATCGAAAATTGGGAGAGTGTAATCCGTTGCATGAAAGAGTATTATCCCGAATATGAATTACAACTCTTCTTTGGCGGTGATGAGCAGGAAGAGCTGTGTTTTTTTGAGACGCGCAGCGGCATCAAAATCATGAAAAATCTTACTTTGAATCAACTCAAAAACAGTATATCGCAGTGCTGTTTATTTTTATCAAACGACAGCGGACTCATGCACATAGCGGCTATGAGCGGCGTTGAGACTATCTCCGTATTCGGCCCGTCTGATGAAAGGCGCAACGCTCCTTTTGGTGAAAGAGCCGCCGTTTTAAGCGCAGAGTGTAAAATGCGTCCGTGCAGCCACTCTTACACAATTAAATCTCACAAATTCAACTGTCAATTCCCCTCAAAAGCCTGTTTGGATGGTGTAAAGGCCAGGGAGTTTATTGAGATGGTTGGTGCGGTTTTGAAAAATTGGTGATGGACTAAATCGTCATTATACATATCATCATCCTCTGCATATAAAATAATAAATGGCAGTTATACAAAATTGCGTGGGTTGAGCGGTAAAAATTATAATGTTCGAAAGCATTGGTACACCGCTTGCTCTTTTAGACGTTAAAAGCCGATTGTGCGTCGGTGTGAAAAAAGTGTGTATCCACGTCTTGAAGGAGGATTTATGTTTCGCAGGAGATCAATTATTTCTATGGCGGCCGCGTTGTTTTTGACCGCGGGTTTTATGGTTGGCTGCAGTGACGATGATAACGGTAACGGCAACTCTGTTACCGGCGGCGGCGGTGAGAAAAAAGGCAAGACTGTAGCGCAGGTTATTCAGGAAGACAGTGATTTGAGTATTTTTGCGGAGGCTGTTGAGAGAGCCGGGCTTATGGATGTGCTGAATAATAAAGATCAAAAGTTTACTGTATTTGCTCCCACAAATGACGCTTTCCTTATGAAGTACACAACCGAAGAAGCTCTTGAAGCGTTTCTTAATGACTCTGCCGAAGCAGTGGTCCGTTACCATATTGTACCATATCGTGAGATAGAGGCAAGCAAACTCGCGGATGAAAGCCCTATGTCAACTTATCTTGCCGGTACAGAGATCAGAGCCGCTAACGAAACAAACGTAACTACCCCGGAAGTTGGCGAAGATGATGAAGATGACGAGAACGGCGAAACTTCGGCGCCGGTAGTAATTCTTAATTATGGTCAGGCAAAAATTATTGAGCCCAATACCAAAGCGGATAACGGTATAATTCACGAAATTGACAGAGTGCTTAATATTCGCAGCGCAGATTAAATTCAGTGAATGATATTTGGTACAGGCGGCGGATTCTCTTGGATTTCTAAGGGATCGCCGCCCTTACATTTTTGCCGATTGCTCCTGATCAGCGATTCTGAGTCTGCCTCTCTTGACTTTAAACAGATACTCCCAGTTTTCACTCTCATCTGCACAAATAACATTTTGTAAATGTGTCTTTGCGGAAACATCGCAGGGCGGCATAACCGCGACAAAACGCGGTCTGAAAATTTCACGCATCTCCTTAACTGTTTTTGCGTCTGCGGATGGTATAATCAGCAGATCTAATCTCTCTTTAAACTGCGAGCGCGTCTCTTTTGAACTCCGCGCTAAAACAGAGCTGCCGCAAATAAGCGTGGTCGTTCTGTCAACAGTAAGAAGAACCGCATGCGTACTGTCGCTAAAAGGATAAACGGTCTGCCAAAAAAATCGCCCCCTCGCTCCCGCGTTATTATTAAAAATGGGCTCCGGCCAACCGTCATAAGTTTCTACACTGCTGCTGCCGATAGATGAATTAATACTATCCGCGGATGTTTTGGCATTGTCAGCAAGTAATTCAACACTATCAGCAGGCGTTTTGTAATCACTATGGAAATCAGCAATAGACACACCTGTACTATCTGCGGATACTTCAATATTATCAATATTGTCAACAAAAATTTGAGTTGATTGCGAACAGAGCACTGTCCATGATTGAGGCGGGCGGGGGAGCGCGCTGAAATTTATTGATTGACTAAGAGTCACAAGATCCCAATTGCCGCTGAGTTCTTCTATAAACAGTTGGTTATCTGATGATGAAAACGGTACAGGCGCAAACAGTGTTACGATACGTTTTGACGGCTGTTTACCGGCGCTGCACATAAGCGCGTAACCATTTTCGTTACCGGCGAGCCGTATAGTTTTTGTTCCGGCAAAAGGGTTATTTCCCCCCTGACGGGCGTACCAGCTTAAAAGTCCGGCGGCGAAAATTAAAACGAGAACACGCAGCAGGTGGAAGCGTCCCATGCGGTTTGGGCTGAAACTGAAGGTGTCGCGCCGCTCTCTTATGCGTTCGTACCGCTCTCTGTGGTCTAAAATTGCAGTCTCCGTTGTTTAGGACTTTTATCACCTGTATAAAAATAATAAAAGCCCCGAGTTAAAACCCGGGGCCATAGAAATACGTCCAAAACAGAGCGCTGCTGCCGCCCGCCAATGCAGAGAAACCGTAATCATCCATACCGTTAGCTTCTTCCGGGGTCCGGCTATACGTTGGTACGGTTACGCGCACGCAACCCCAGGGCTGAAGCCCTGGGTTACAATCTAAGCTCCCCTAAAGGGGCGCTGGAAACGGAGAAACATGTAGAAAAATCCTTAAGTTGACTGCATTGCAACCGGCGGGACATGCGCAGTCAACTGCCGCTTCCCGTTATGGGATTATCATCATAACAGCTGCATTTCCGACGAAATTTACAACAGCGTTCGGTAATTATATTTCAGATTATTATACTTTGAATTATAATAATTCAGGGTATAATAATTTCAGATATAAAAAATAAGGTTTGTTTTTTGAGTAGATTATCGCAAAGTTTTTCTGCAAAGCACCCGACCGTAATATTGCAGTTGCAGTTAGATAATCACCGCAGAGACGGCGGCATGCCGTGTCTCTGCGGTCTCTTGACAATTGATATCAAATCTAATGTTCCCCAATTATATTATTGAGAGAGAAGTATATCTTTCCTCTCTGCGGCAAGCTGTTTCAGAGAATCGGTAAAGCCTGAAATTGAGAATAACACATAGCTCTCTTTGCGGGTATCATTTTTCCAAATGACTTGTTTTTTCTTATCTAACAGCTCATAGAAGACGTCAGCTCCCATCGGCTGCTTGCGGTATTTGCATTCGCCGAAGATGATATTATCGCCCATACTGTCGTAAGCTACAATGTCAATCTCTGTTTTGTTGTCCCACCATCTGCCGCATTTATTGAAATTCAGTTTGCCGGAGGCGCTCATTTCAAACATTTTTCCGATACAAATATCTTCATATACAAAAGAGACATGGCTGTCAACAAAGTTTCTTTTGATTTTGTCCATAACGAATTTTTTATCTGAAAGCTCCAGTTTGCCTTTATCAGGATAAATAAATTTGAACCAAAAGTTAATGTAATTGTCTTTTATTTTATAGAGCCCCATTTTGCTTTTTTCAGGTTTGCTTTCGGTTATGGGAACTTCCCGTTCCAATATGTCGAGATTGATGAGCGTTCGCAGATATTTTGTGAGACCAGTTTGTTTCACTTCAAGATCGGAGCTTATTTTTCCAAGCCTGTGGTTTCCCGCGGCTATGCTCTTGATGATAGAGAAATAGCTGCCTATTTCGGAGACTTCGTTTTGCAGAAGGAACAGCGGTTCTTCGAATAGAAAACTTTGTTTGTCAAGGATGTTGCGTTCAATTTCGTTGAAGATATTGCCGCGGGCATTAAAGAGCTCGATATATTTTGGGATGCCCCCTGTAATGGCGTAGTATTCAATTTGGTCTTTGTATTTTATGTTATTAAAAAACTTATGATAATGCTTAAAATCAATTTGTTTAAGCATGATTTGCCCGGTTCTGCGTCCATAGAGCGGACTTGCATAGTTAAGTGTTTGAGATTCCATCATATTGATATGGGAGCCGCAAAGGATAACCATAATGTTAAGTTTTTGCAGAATAGTATCCCAATTCCGCTGAAATATAGATGGGAAAGCGGTATTTGTTTTTCCCAAATATTGGAATTCATCAATAACAAGGATAAGTTTTTGATCTTGCATATTTTTTGACAGCAGCTTGAAAAGCGTGTCCCAGTTATCAATTCCTATATTGTTTAGATAATCGTCTTTTGCATATTCTGCGATAAGATTTTTAAGCTGAGATATATTTTGCAGTTCAGATTCTTCAGAAGCAAGAAAATAAATGTAGGGTTTATCTTTAATAAATTCCTGAATCAGAGAGGTTTTTCCCGCTCTGCGCCGGCCGTATAATACAATAAATGAAGCCTGCTTGCTTATGTATTGCCTGTTTAATGCTTCGAGCTCCTGCTCTCTGTTAATAAATTCCGCCATTTAATCCGCCTTTGTATTATTATGATTTAAAATATTATACTATAAATTATTATAATTGCAAGTATAAAAATCAATATATTTATTAATAAAAATCGAGTTTATAATCCGCTTTTGTATTATTATGATTAAAATTATTATACCAATAATTATTATACCATAAATTATAATAATTTCAAGTATAAAAATCAATATCGTTTTAATGAATTTCATGCGCATAGTATGTTTTTGTATTTTTATGATTTATATTATTATGTACATAAGTATTATACTTCAAATTATAATAATTACAGGCATGAGATCTGTATGCCGTTATTCAGTATAATTGTTTTTTGAGGGGTTTTTGTATGAATCAAGGCTTGCGGCCGTGGGTTACAGGCTCATATTCCACCTTAAATGATCATCAATAAATCCACTGCCGTCAAATTTCAAATCGAACGTTTTTTCTATCTTTTCCACAGAAAACAGGCACGGCCTGCCGCCCCAGCCTCTGTCCTCTTCTTCAATAACCGCATTTGTCCCCGGACACATATCTATAGCCCGCTCTGCGATTGTTTTCCAGCTTATCCATTTTGACGCGAGTCCAAAGAAAATCTCCTCGTTGACATCACTATCCAAAACAGCGTTGTAAAGTTTTGCAAGCTGTGAGGCGTGGATGAACTGGGTGCCGTCGTTCTTTATAAGTTTTATGGGACGCCCCTCTTTTGCCGCTTTTGCTATGTCAAAAAAACGGCGGTCGGGCTGTGTGACTCCGTCGGGAAAAGCGAGATGCCCAAAAGTATACCCCGGGCGTATGACGTTGCGCTTCATCTTTAAATTTGAAAAATTATTCCCATACCCTTTTGAAAAACCCAAAACAAACGCTTCGCTCGCGGCTTTTGTTGCGCCGTATAGATCTTGAGGCAGACACGCCATCCCCTCATTATTTTCAGGCCGCATCTTGCCGAAAGCCGCGGTGCTTGAGGTGTAGATAAACTTCTCACACCCGCTCTTTGCCGCCATCTCTAAAAGTAAAACAGTAGCCGCGGTATCGTTTTCAAGCATTGAGACGGGAGTTTCGCCCCATCCAAGCGCAATGTGAACGCAGGCGCCGCAGCCGTCAAGCACATTTTTCATAACAGACAAATTCTGCAAACCGCCGCGCACGATCTCGACATTTTGATGCGCCGCGAGGCTTGGGATTTTATTTGGATACCGTGCGAGAATTTTAAGCGTATGTCCGCGGTTCAAAAACTCACGCGCGGCAAAGTGTCCTATAAAACCGGTTCCGCCTGTTAGAAAAATTTTCATCTTCGATTGCCTTTCTTCCTGTTATCACCGCCCACCTTTTCAAAATGAGCAGTCAATGATAAATTTCTATTCATAGGGCCTCTCATTACTCTGTCGGTAGAGATAAAACCGTCTACAGACGCTCTTGACCAACCGATAAACTGATACCCTTTTGCCGGTACTGCCGTCAAGGTAATCGGCGTATCGGCGTCGTAGCGCTCCATATCAGGTTCTCTTTTTATCGAACCGCCCAAGTGGGGTTCGATTCTCGTTACAAGCCGGTAAACTCTCTTAAAGTTGGCGGTCAGCTCTATGGTGCTGTCCATCACAATGCGCTCTTGGGATTTATCTGATGTTAACGCCCCCGACCAGCCTAAAAACCGATACCCCGTCTCCTCTTTAGCGGTGACCGTGACCACCGTGCCGGGATTATAACGAAATTCTGTTGGGCTGCGCGTTACAGTGCCGCTGTTTTCGGGGTTGATGTTTACCGCGAAAGTATAAGTAACCTCAGGCCCTGTGCTAAACGTCTGCTGCGGCCCTGTCGGCAAACCTATTGCCGGCTCCTCTCCCGGCCTTGCGAAATGAGCGGTCAACGATAAATTTCTGTTCATCGTTCCTCTCATTAAACTGTCGCGGGAGATTAAACCGGGCACCGCGGGTCTCGACCATCCGACAAACCGATACCCCGCTCCGGGTGTGGCCGTCAGGGTGATAGGCGTATTGGCGTCGTAGCGCACCATGTCGGGGACTCTTGTTACCGCGCCGCCGTAGAGGGGGTTTGTTCTTGTCTTAAGAGAATAAGTTTTACCGAAATTAGCGGTCAATATTTTGTTGCCGTCCATTACGATCGTTTCCTTGAAGCGTTGAGATGTTAACGTCCCCGTCCAGCCGGAAAACCGGTATCCCGCTCCAAGCGCCGGGGTGACCGTTAACGTAACTTCCGTCCCCGGAGCGTAGCTTGCAAGATTTGGGCTGCGCGTTACAATACCGCCTATGTTTGGGGTGAGGTTAACTGTCAAAGTGTAAGCGGCGGACGCTCCGGGCGCAGCTGCCTGCTGCAGCAAGCTTGGCGGCGCGATCGCTTTCAAAAAATTTTGATACATTGCCGCGCCGGCAGCGGTGCTTCTTTCTGCCAGTTCGTCCAATCTTACGGCCTCCAAGGGTTCGGACACCGCTAAAAACATCCCCTGTTTGGTTTCATACATCTCAATCGTAAGCGTAAAATTATTAGCGGACTTGCTTAAAATTGCGCGTACCATATAATCCGCGCCTATTTTACCCCCTATGTCTACAATACAGTTCTCTTCGGCGCACTCTTCCAAAGCCATAGCGCCCTTTGCCAAAACAGCTTCCCGCGTCATAACGTTAAATCTGTCCGATGGCAGATTGTTAACGGCTTCGCGCCGGATACGGTTTGTTATCGCCTCAATTCTCTCCCTGTGCATCTCCTCATCAGCGGCGGTGAACTCGTTTATTTGAGCCTCTACCACGGCAATGTTTTTTCTTTGGGCAAAAGCCGAAGAGCTGAAAAACGCCGCAATTAAAATAAATATGAGGACTCTTTTCATCCGCAAAAAAACACCGCCCAAATCCTCAATAAGTGCTGTTGACATCATAAAAAACAGTCTCCCTTAATTTGCAATTATACCAATTTCTGATTAAATAGTACGCTAACCGGCCCTACGTGCAGTTGCGTGCGGTGCGGTGTACTATTTAATCAGAACACAGTATACAATTATTCTGCCGCATTTTTCAAAACATCATCGAAAATACCAACGGCTTTGTCGATATCTTCCTGTCTCACAATAAGCGGAGGTAAAAACCGCACCGTATTGAGGTTCGCTCTTGCGATTAAAAGGCCCGCCGCCTTGCAATCGTCAACAAGCGTACCCGGATCGTTTTTGAACCGTAACCCAAGTAAAAGCCCTTCGCCTCTTACGCTTCTTATGGACGGATATTTCGCCTTAAGCTCTTCAAGTTTACTTTTGAGATAGTTTCCGTTTGTCTTTACCTGTTTGAGAAATGCCGGTTCTGCTACAATGTCAAGCAATTTCGCTCCAAGCGCGCACGCGGCAGGATTACCGCCAAAAGTAGACCCGTGGTCTCCGGGGGAGACAGAGGCGGCGATCTCATCGGTAGATAATACCGCGCCAAGCGGCAGTCCGCCGCCGATTGGTTTAGCTACAGTCATTATATCGGGTGTTACGCCGGTCTGTTCATAGCACCAAAGAGTTCCTGTTCTGCCTGTTCCGCACTGTATCTCGTCAAATATGAGAGATATGGAGTGCGAGTTTGCGTACTCCCTCAAAAACTTTAGAAAATCAACATCCGCAACATTCACCCCGCCCTCAGCCTGTATTGGCTCAACGATAATTGCCGCAAAATCATGAAGCTCAAGAAGATCGCCCGCTGTCTTTATATCATTAAAAGGGGAGTAGTGGAACCCTGCCGGAAGCGGCCCGAAGCCGCTGTGGATTTTTGACTGCGCTGTCGCTGTCATAGAGCCGTAAGTCCTGCCGTGAAACCCTTCCGAAAAAGAGAGAACGTGATATTTATCCGTTGATATCTTTGCCGCTTTTTTTCTGGCGAATTTGATAGCCGCTTCGTTAGCCTCAGTACCGCTGTTGCATAAAAATACTTTACTTGCGAAACTGTGCTTGATGAGTCTTTCCGCAAAATCAATTTGAGGTTTGCTGAAGTAAAGATTTGACGTATGAATAAGCTCAGCCGCTTGCTTTTGCAGAGTCTCCACAAGCTGAGGGTGAGCGTGGCCGAGCGCGTTTACTGCTATCCCGGAGCAAAAATCAAGATAGCTTTTGCCGTCCGCATCGCAGAGATACATCCCCGCGCCCTTTACAAAGGGGGAGCCGCTTCTTTTGTAGGTGGGGATGAAGAGATTGTTGATATCCATAGGTAATAGAATCCTTTTTGATTATTGATGTATCACTGTTCCGGCGGATTCGCCGCCTGTTAGTTCGTTGTGAATGGTTTGGCTGCCGTTCCAGCCGCAGATGTGTACGCGTTTTACTCCGCGCTGTACAGCTCCTGCTGCTGACCGCAGTTTTGGGATCATGCCGCCTGTTATTTGGCCTGCGGTTATTAGCTCCTCTATTTCTGATGTGCGGATGTTTCGTTTGACCTTGCCGTCTATCAATACACCCGGAACATCTGAAATGAAAATGAGATCATCCGCCTTCATTGCCATTGCGAGTTCGCCCGCGGCTAAGTCTGCGTTTACATTGTAGATCGCGCCGTCTTTGCCTCTTGAGACAGGGGAGATCACCGGAATTAGTTTTGATTGATTGCAAAAGTCAACAATACCGCTGTTCACTGTGTCAATCTGACCCACAAACCCGATATCCTGCCCCTTAACAAACATTTTTGACGCGGTAAATAATCCCGCGTCAACTCCGCTGAAGCCCAGCGCGTTTACATTTTCCATTAAAAGCGCGTTTACAATGCGCTTATTGACGTCGCCGGATAATACCATCTGCACAACATTCACCATCTGCGCGTCTGTAACCCGCATCCCCTCCGCAAAGGTAAACTCCTTATTGAGCAGATCAAGCTGACGCGCAATGTCTTTGCCGCCGCCGTGTACTATCACCGGAAAGTTATTCTCAAGGATTGCGCCGATGCTTTGTCCAAGCTCCCGCAAAAGTCCGGCTGCGTCTACTGTTGAACCGCCTATTTTTATAACTATCGTTCCCATTTTTTTGATCTTTCTGTTAGTGATGTAAAGACGCAAAGCATTGCGTCTTTACGGTATAACATCCACCAGTATTATCTCAAAAGACCTGCTGTCTCTGCCAAACCAAACATAATATTCATATTTTGCAGCGCCTGACCGCTTGCTCCCTTTACCAAATTGTCAAGGGCGGATACCGCTATCACCGGCAGTCCCTCTGTCCCGCCTGTAAACGCTATGTCGCAGTAGTTTGTATGGACGATATTGGCGATCTGCGGCAGATCGGACGCTTCGCGTACGCGCACGAACGGTTCATTGACATAGTGTTTTTTGATGATTTCCGTGCATTCCGCCGCGCTTATGTTTGTATTGATGTATATCGTTGACAAAATCCCGCGGTTGATCGGTAACAGATGCGGTGAAAATGTCATAATCACAGGTTTTTTGGCGGCCAAAGACAACTCCTGCTCCATCTCCGGAGTGTGCCTGTGCTTGTGGCCGATTGCGTAGGCGCTGAAGTTCTCATGCGCTTCGGGGAAGTGCGTGTTCTGCTTTAAACCCCGGCCCGCTCCGCTGACCCCGGACTTTGAGTCCGCGATGATCATGTCAATTTTTACACCGCTTTTATATAACGGTAAAAGCGGCAGAAGCACGCTTGTTACGTAACAGCCGGGATTTGCGATGATCGAAGCGCCCGCAATCTCCTCTCTGTAATGTTCACTAAGCCCAAACACCGCTTTGTCAATTAGGTGCGGCGCGGGATGATCGGGATGTTTATCGTCACAGTACCATTTTTTGTATACGCTTATATCCTTAATTCGAAAATCGGCGCTAAGGTCAATAACCTTAATCCCTTTGCCGATGATCGGCACTAAAAGATCAGCGCTTGCTGCATGGGGCAGACACGAGAAGACGCAGTCGATATCCGTCCATTTTTGAGCCTCCTGCGGTGAGATCAGTACACGGTCATTAATACCCGCAAGCGCGGGGAAAATATCCGACAGCCTTTTGCCTTCATAACTTTGTGATGATACGTAGCTTATTACCACATTAGGATGAAAAGCAAGCATCCGCACAAGTTCCGCGCCGGTGTAAGAGGTAGCGCCAAGAATCCCAATTTTTACTTTTGCCATAATATATATCCGATTTTTTGTGATAAATTATAAGTACTATAAAATAATTTAATCACCATCCAAAAGTCTCTTTTCTTTAAATTGACTTTTCCGGAAGCCCCCTCTTACACCTATTTATTCCTCGATCTCTTCAAAAATCCAGCAGGCTCAAAAATCTTCCGCACAAACTGTTTAGACAACTCTTCCCATTCGGAAACCACCGACTCACTCCCCCTGATGGGAACGCGTGATTTTACCCGTCCGTAGCTTATGAGGGTGCCGGTACGGTTATCCCACAAAACAAAGTTTGAGATGTAGACAAGATGGCGTCCTACGCGGGTGTTTATCCCGTGATCTACGCGGGTGTGGTAATGTTCGCTTGTTTCCGTGCCTATGCGGATGCTGCTGAAAGTGAGAACTAAGTCCGCTTGTGTTGCGCCGAAATCAAACTTGGTTCCGTTCATTGGAATTTCTATGGTTATAATCTCATTTTCAAGTTCAAGCGCCTCTTTTGTTATAAGATGTTTAGAGACGCCTGATGACGAGAATACCGTTTTTACGTCAACCTCATTAGAGATATCGGTAAATAGGCGGTCATGGAAAAACCTTCTCGCAAGTTCCTCCGTGTTTCCCTGTCCCAAAGCTCTCTCAACATTGCCGTTATAAATGACTTCGGGTGTTTCATCCAATATCACAAAAGCTAATACCGCGTTTATCAGAGGATGCTTTGTAAAATCAGGCGAGACAACTATTTTGGAATGGGAGTTGGAGGCGCAGTTTATAAAAAAAATTACTGCTGTCACCAAAAATAATGCCGCGTTTATAAGAGGACGAGTTTTCATAAGGTATAGATATAAAAAATTACAATATATGGGGTGCTGTGCGCAACTGAAAAAGGCGGATAGGGGAGAGAGGTATGGGCGGCCCTTACTGCCGCCCGTTCCTGATCATCTCAAAAACACTTGCCCGAACGTTCCCGCGGGCAGTTATCTTCGCTGCACCGGTAACAGATCTCATTTGGATATTTATCTTCCTGCATAAGACTAATGTTTTCGAGAGTCGTTTGAGCGATATTCGTTAGAGCCTCTTTTGTAAAGAACGCCTGATGAGAGGTTATAAGTACGTTGGGGAATGTGGTTAGCCGCGCCAGCACATCGTCGCTTATCGCTTCCGCGGAGAAGTCTTCAAAAAAGTAGTCGCCCTCCTCTTCGTAGACGTCAAGCCCGGCTGAACCGATTTTTCTTGATTTGAGCCCGTTTATCAGATCTTTTGTGTTGATGAGTTTTCCGCGCCCGGTGTTTATTATCATGACCCCGTCTCTCATTTTCGCAATGCTTGAACTGTCTATCATGTAGATGTTTTGCGGGGTAAGGGGGCAGTGAAGAGAGATGATGTCGCTTTTTGAAAAAAGCTCGTCGATAGTTACATACTCAACCCCAAATTTTTGTGCGAATTCCTTGTTTGGATAAATATCATAGACGAGTATCTTCATCCCAAATCCTTTTAATATTTCCGCGGTGATTTGACCAATTCTTCCGGTGCCCACAATACCAACGGTCTTATTGTACATATCAAAACCCATAAGACCGTTTATGGAAAAGTTATTTTCACGGGTACGTATAAACGCGCGGTGGGTTTTTCTGTTGAGAGTGAGCATTAGGGCGACCGCGTGCTCGGCAACCGCGTAAGGGGAGTACGCGGGAACGCGGGTTACGTGTATTTTGCCGTAAGCGCCGCCAAGATCAACATTATTATATCCGGCGCTGCGCAAAGCTATATGACGCACTCCCGTTTCATAAAGTTTATCGATTATCTGCGCCGTAACCATATCGTTTACAAAAACGCATACCGTCTCATATCCGGCGGCAAGAGGCGCCGTCTCCAAAGTAAGCCGCGCGGGGAAGAAGCCGATCTGAAAGCCGTAGTCTTTGTTAATTTTTTCAAAAAATTCCTGATCGTACGGCTTTGTGTCAAAAAAGGCGATTTTTACAATTTTCATTTATTGGACCTCTTTTAATTTGTATCATCATTATAATAAATAATCAGACAGTACAAAAATTATGCCTGATGAATGTTGCTGTTTACCCGCGAAGCGCCTTTAAATCTTATTTTTGCATCTCATAAACCCATGATTTATATTGTAACGAATTATGGTTATCAATAATCAATAATATGAAAATACAAACAAAAATATACGCCGGCTTTTCAATCACCGTGCTGCTCGGTTTAGCTATAGGTTTCACCTCTTTGCTTACAACGAGCCACTTCAAAGATGAAATATACGATTTGAGTATTTTTCAAAAAGAGATATCTGAATTCACCGATATTGTAGAAGCGCACTATACATGGAGATATCATCTCTATGAGATGGTACTGAGCGGAACAGAGTTTACCGGGTCGCTCAATATAGACTCCTGCAAATTAGAGAGATGGATGAACAGCGGTACCGCAAGCAGTCTCGCAAATAATTATGTTATAAGCCGGCTAAGCAAGCTTAAAGCTCCGCATGACATTATGCACCACGAGGCTGAAATAATAGAGGATTTAATAAAAAACGGCAATATCGACAGCGCTATGACGGTTTTCAGGGAAAATGTTATGCCGAAATTTACCCATATCATCTCTGAGCTGGCCGGTATTATGGTTTGGTATAACGATCAGGCTCAGGAAAAACACGCGCATATTGAAGAAAACAGAACGTTTACCCAAAAGATCACTGTTTTTATGTTCGCCGTTGTGATAGCGGCCGGCCTGTTTCTCGCTTTGCTTATCACAAAAAACGTTATGAGGCAGGAGAGAGCGGATCAAAAAAAGATAATGGACGCGCTGGCGCACGCCAACGCCGCCTCCGAGGCAAAAGGGTTGTTTCTGTCAAATATGTCCCATGAGATGCGCACACCTCTAAATACCATTATGAGGATGGCGTCTATAGGGAAAAACTCGCCGGAGCTGGAACGCAAAAGTTACGCGTTAAACAAAATAGAAGACGCTTCATCACACCTTTTGGGCATAGTCAACAACGTACTGGATATGGCCAAAATAGAGGCGGACAAGTTTGATCTTGTGATGGGCGATTTTTCATTTGATAAGGTGCTTAAAAAAGCTGTAGACGCCGTGAGCATCCGCATGGAGGAGAAACAGCAGAAATTCAGCGTGACTGCAGATAAGCAGATACCTTACTTTATGATCGGCGATGATCAAAGGCTCACACAGGTCATCATCAATCTGCTCAGCAACGCCGTTAAATTCACCCCTGAGCAGGGAAGTATCTCTCTCAATGCTCTCCTGACAGAAAAAAATGATGATGAGTGCACTGTTACGGTAGAGATCAGCGACAGCGGCATCGGGATCACGCCGGAACAAAAACAGCGTCTGTTCCGCATTTTCGAGCAGGCCGACAGCGGAACTTCGAGAAAGTTTGGCGGCACCGGACTTGGGCTTCCTATCTCAAAGCGTCTTGTGGAGATGATGGGCGGTGAGATAAGTGTCAAATCACCGCCAACCGGCGGCTCCATGTTCTCATTTTACTTTAAGGCGAAGACAGGCAAAGATCCAGCGGACAGCCAAAATACCTCTTCGCAGGCAAATGATCACGACACGCGGGAACCGCACCCCGAAGACAAAAGCGGCGAGCTTTGCGGGTGCCGCATATTATTTGCTGAGGATGTAGCTATAAACCGCGATATACTGCTTGCGATTATGGAAGATACCGGCGCGGAGTTTGACTGTGCGGAAAATGGACTTGAGGTTTTAGATCTGCTTGCCAAAAATCCCGGAAAGTATGACATAATACTCATGGATATGCAGATGCCGCACATGGACGGTTTGGAAGCAACGCGCCGCATACGCCAAAACGATATTACGATCCCGATTGTCGCTCTTACAGCCAACGTATTCAAAGAAGATATAGAAAAGTGCATCGAAGCTGGAATGGAAGACCATCTCGGTAAACCGTTTGATGTAGACAAGGTCATTGAAAAAGTGCATAAATACTGGGATAAAAACAGAACCGCTGTGCACTGATTTTTTTGGTACGCCTCTTGCTTTTCCTTGATATATTACTTCACGTCACGAGTTTACACTGTGTATCCAAGCAACAGAGCCGGCCCTGCGTGCAGTTGCGTGCGGCGCGGTGTAAACGCGGGCCGTGTACCTGTATAGTAAAATTCTATTTTCCACAGGGGCTGTACACTATGATTGACAAGCGTCAAGACGGCAGAGTAAGAGTGGTAATTGAGAACGTAAGACCCTGTGCAGACGCGGGAGCTTTTCCCATAAAGAGAGTTTTGGGAGAAGCGGTTACTGTTTGGGCGGATTGTTTTTGCGACAGCCACGACATGCTCAGCGCGCGCGTTATATACCGCAGAAGCGGCTCATCAAAGTGGGAGTGTGAGCCGATGGAGTTTGTGGATAATGACAGGTGGCGGGGCGGGTTTACAGTCAGCGAACTTGGGTGCTATGAGTATGGGGTTGAGGCGTGGGTAGATCATTTTCAGACGTGGCGCAGCGGATTAAAGAAAAAGCATGATATAGACAGTACAGAAGAGGCGGATTACGCGGCGGGGCTTTCGCTTTTAGAGAGGGCGCATTCCCGGATTTTAGCTAAAGATTTGTCTGCGTTTGAGAGACTGCGCTCAATTGTAACCTTTTCCTCTGACGAAACGGCGCGTTTTGAGGCGGCATACGGCGACGAGCTTTTCCACATAATGAGGCGCGCTCCAAATACCGGGCTCTGTTTTCGCTCAGACCCCATTTTGCATGTTACGGTAGATAGAAAACGCGCGTCTTTTAGCTCGTGGTATGAATTTTTTCCCCGCTCCTGCACAGGAAATCCTTCCCGTCACGGCAGTTTAAGAGACGCCGCTGAGTACCTCCCTAAAATAAGCGCGATGGGATTCGATGTTGTATATTTGCCCCCGATTCATCCAATAGGCGAAAAGAAGCGCAAAGGCAAGAATAACACCACAGAGGCGCATACGAATGACGTCGGCAGTCCCTGGGCGATAGGTTCGGCGGCCGGCGGGCATAAATCTATTGAACCCGCGCTTGGAAGTTTTCAAGATTTTGAGAGATTCATAGCGGCGGCAGAGAAAAACGGGCTTGAAGTCGCGCTTGATTTGGCGTTTCAATGCGCTCCCGATCACCCTTATGTAAGCGCTCATCCCGAGTGGTTTGTTGTGCGTCCCGACGGCAGTATTCAGTTTGCGGAAAATCCGCCAAAAAAATATGAGGATATCGTTCCGTTTAACTTTGAGACGGGGGAGTGGGAGGCGCTTTGGGAGGAGCTTAAAAGTATTGTTTTATTTTGGATTGACAAAGGGGTTCGCATTTTTAGGGTTGATAATCCCCATACAAAGCCGTTTGCGTTTTGGCAGTGGCTTATTTCAGAAGTAAAGCGGGATTATCCTGAGGTGATTTTTTTATCGGAAGCGTTCACGCGTCCCAAGGTCATGAACAGGCTTGCGAAACTTGGCTTCACTCAATCTTATACTTACTTTACATGGCGTAACTCAAAAGCGGAGATCACCCGTTACATGACGGAGCTCACCTCAGGAGAGTTAAAAGAGTATTTCAGGCCGAATTTTTGGCCCAATACCCCTGATATTCTGCCTCAAATCCTGCAGTTCGGCGGAGAAAGCGCGTTTATTTTGCGTCTTGTTCTTGCCGCGACGCTCAGTTCAAACTATGGGATCTACGGCCCCGCTTTTGAACAGGCGGTGTCTGCGGGCAAAGAGGGCAAAGAGGAGTACGATCACTCCGAAAAATATGAAATTTACGCATGGGACCGCTCAAAAGGGGAGCGTATCACCGCTCTTGTTACCGCTCTTAATAAAGCGAGGCGCGAAAACACAGCTCTTCAAAGCAACAGGTTTCTTGAGTTTTATCATATTGACAATGACTACATGCTTTTTTACGGAAAGCGCACCGCCGATCTCTCAAACATTATTCTCACAGTTGTAAATTTAGACCCTTTTCATGTTCAAAAGGGGCGTCTTAAAATGCCGCTCTATGAGGTTGGGATAGAGGCGGGGGAGAGCTATCTTTTAGAGGATTTATTAACAGGCTGCCGCTATGTGTGGCATGAGGCGCAAAATGAGATAGCGCTTGATCCGGCTGTTTGCGGCGCGGCGGTGTTTAAACTTGACCGCAGGCTTAATAGAGAGGTGAATTTTGATTATTATTGAAAAGATGAAAGACAAAGGATAAAGTTAAAGTCAAATGCAAGGGGGGAAGTCTCCCCCTCGCTCCGACCAAAAATCGAACAAAAAGACGTTCGATTTTCGTTCTACGCTACCCCCTCTGCGGGGACACCCCGCAACGCCCCGCCGCATAATCACCCCCAGCCCCCTCAAGGGGGCTAAATATAGGAGAAATATCATCAAGTTATAGATCTTATCTGCGTTTCAAGCTCTTCAAGTAATTTATCTTCAGGAACTTTTTTTAAGGGTTTTCCCTTGACAAATATCAGCCCCTCGCCTTTACCCCCGGCAATTCCGAAATCAGCCTCCCTCGCTTCGCCCGGACCATTTACAACACATCCCATCACAGCGATTTTAAGGGGCGTTTTTAAGCCGGAAACCATCGTTTCAACCTTTTGTGCAAGCGATTCGACGTCAATCTCTGTACGGCCGCAAGTGGGACAGGCTATTACTACCGGGCCTTCCATAAGTTCCAATGATTTGAGGATCTCTTTTGCTGCGTAGATCTCCTGCACGGGATCCCCGGCAAGTGAAACTCTTATCGTGTCGCCGATTCCCTCGGCTAATAATGTGCCTATACCAACAGCCGACCTTATTGATCCGCTTCGCACTGTGCCCGATTCTGTTATGCCTATGTGCTGAGGAACATCGGTAAGCTCCGCAAGTTTTCTGCACGCTTTTATAGTGGTGAGAACTTCGCTCGCTTTTATAGATACGGCGATATCACCGAAATTTTCCTTCTCGAAATAACTGATCCACGATAATGCGCTCTCCGCAAGAGCTTCGGGGCACGGCGAACCGTATTTATCAATAAGATGCTTCTCAAGCGAACCGGAGTTTACCCCTATGCGTATGGGGATTTTGCTGCTGCGCGCAGCGTCAATTACCGCATTTACCCGCTCTTTTGAGCCGATATTCCCCGGGTTGATTCTGATTTTATCCGCTCCCGCTTCAATTGACGCTATCGCTAATCTATAATCAAAATGGATATCCGCAACTAATGGCATCGTCGTTTTTTCTTTGATTTTTTTGAACGCGCTCACAGCTTCCATATCCAAAACCGCAAGCCGCACTACTTGGCATCCGGCCGTTTGAAGCGCTTCAATTTGTGCGAGAGTAGCTTCCGCATCATGCGTTTTTGTATTTGTCATTGATTGTATGACAACAGGATTGCCGCCGCCTATTAAAACGCCGCCTACGTTTATTACCCGTGTGGTTTTTCTTTGAATCATTTTTTATTCCGCGGTTAAAAGCAAAAAAGCAACTCCCTAAAATAATTCAACTCCGTTCCCAAAGTTATTACTGCCTGCAAATACCACGCAATCAACAATAGCCTGAATTTGGGCTGCCGCTGACGGTTCGATATTGTCGGTGTAGACTTTCGCGCGGTTGTGTTTTCCTGTTATCGTTTTCATGTCTCTATCTCTATAAATTATTCGATCTTCTCAAATATCCAATTTTCAATTCTGCGTTCCTCATAGTCAAAATTTACACCAACCTTAAAAAGTGTTTTCCCTGTGCCTGTGTACGGTGTTAAATACTCGTTTTTGTTGATCTGCTCCATCACTTCTTCCGCGGTTTTATTTAGCTTAAATTCAAAACAATACACATATTGCGGCGTTTCAACAATTGAATCAATCCGTCCTGTCGCTATTGACACTTCACTGCGGCATTTTAACCCAAGCGCGTTAAAAATTATATGAAATATAGTTTGAAAATAATGTTCGTGGCGAATCGCCAAATTGTTAGGGATTTTTGCTATAAACGGTTTTAACGCCAACTCCATAGCAGAGGTTATATCACCTTTGAAAAGGTATTGGGATATATTTGCTATAAGAGAGTCTTTGTCTGATTCACTGACTTTTAAACACTTTTCAACGAGT
>Ga0123353_10002862_pt1 | contig 21590 bp, 15 predicted proteins | sample TergutLab28metaG_3_FD_92763 | JGI IMG/M metagenome (GOLD analysis project Ga0123353, IMG submission 92763) | Labiotermes labralis P3 segment gut microbial communities from Petit-Saut dam, French Guiana - Lab288 P3 | ecosystem: Host-associated > Arthropoda: Insects > Digestive system > Gut ... | reverse complement strand
TTCGGCCTCGCGCCGAACTACGGCTGCTGCGCGGCGAATCTGCACCAGGCCTTCCCAAAGCTCGCCGCCAACGCCTGCTACGAAACTCCACGGGGTCTGGCATTCCTTCTCTACATGCCTTGCACCGTGTCCATGCCGGGGCTCACGATACGCGAAATCACCGACTACCCCTTCGGCGATACTGTGCGCTTCGAAATTTTACGCTCAGACAGGCAGCCCCATACACTCATTTTTCGCATCCCAGAGGGCTCCACGGGCAGTCTTCTCTACAACGGCGAACCCTGCGATACTGAGATCGAGCGCGCCTGGGCAGTCGGCGATGTATTGGAACTGCGTCTGCAAACGCCGTTTCGCATCACCGAGAACCCGGACGGCAGCGTCAGCGTGCGCAGGGGAGCGCTGCTGTTCGCACTGAAAATCGAGGAGGAGTGCCGCTCGCTCGGCGGCGCATCTCCGCCTTTCCACGACAGGGAATACCTGCCGAGAAGCCCATGGAACTACGCCCCCCTGCTGTGCAATGGCGATTTGCAGATTACAAAAGAAATTCACCGGCCCGTGCCGGCCATCCCCTTCGATCCCGTCATGCCGCCCATCGAGCTGCGGGTCCTGGGCGTGCGGGTACACAACTGGCGCAAGCGCAAGAACAGCGCCGGGCCGTATCCAAAAGAGCCCATGTGCGGCGAGCCGGAGGTTATCACCCTCGTGCCGTATGGCTGCACGAATTTGCGCGTTGCGCAGTTCCCGAGGATAGAGCAACGCCTGTAGGAGCTCGCCGCAGGCGACACAACCGCAGGGAAGGCTTCTTGCCGCCCGCAACTAAAAGGAGCAGATAGCATGAAAGAAAACTCTCCCGGTCTGGGCGGTCGCAGTTGGGTTGCGTTGATTCTCTTCGGCCTGTTCGGGCAGATTGCCTGGACGATAGAGAACATGTACTTCAACGTGTTTCTCTACAAAACAGTGACTTACGACCCCAACGCCGTGGCCGTGATGGTGGCCGCCAGCGCCATCGTGGCTACGCTCACCACCCTGCTGATGGGCGTCCTCTCCGACAAGAAGGGCAGACGCAAGCCCTTCATCGCCTGGGGGTATATCGTCTGGGGCGTATCGATCATAGCCTTCGCGTTTATTTCCAAGGAAAACACCGCGCGGCTGTTCCCCGGCGCCAACGCCGTGGCCCTCACCGTGGCGATCGTCGTGGCGATGGACTGCGTGATGACTTTCTTCGGTTCTACCGCCAACGACGCCGCCTTCAACGCCTGGGTGACAGATATCACCGTGCCCAAGACCCGCGGCCGGGCCGAGGGCGTGCTCTCTGCGTTGCCCCTGCTGGCCATGCTGCTGGTTTTCGGCGCACTGGACGGCCTGACTCAGAGCGGCAACTGGGCGCTGTTCTACCTGGTCATCGGTGGCCTGGTGAGTTTGGGCGGGGTACTGGGGCTGTTCCTCATCAGGGACAACCCGAATATCGCCGTGACGAAGGTCGACCTGCTCCACGGCTTCCGCCCGCACGTTATCAGGGCCAATCCCCAATTGTATCTCACCCTCGCACTGCTGTGCATCTATTGCACGGCGCAGCAGGTGTTCTTTCCCTACCTGCTTATCTATCTGGAGTTTTTCCTGGGCATCAAGGACTACGCCATCCTGCTGGGCATTGTGCTGGTCGTCGCCGCGGCGCTGAGCATCCTGGGCGGGCGGCTGGTGGATAAATACGGCAAGCGGCGCTTCCTCGTCCCCTCCGCGTCGGTTTTCACCATAGGGCTTGTGTTGATGTACCTCCACGGCGCATTTTTAAAGGACACCGCCTCCGCACTGCCGATACTGGTGGCTTTCGCGGTATGGATGCTTGGCAGCGGCCTGCTCCTCAATCTGATAATCAACGCGGCTATCCGCGATTACATGCCCGAGGCGCAGCGCGGGCACTTCAACGGCATCCGCATGATCTTCTTCGTGCTCATCCCCATGGTGGCCGGGCCCTTCATCGGTGCGCGCATCATCAAAAGCGGGCCTACCTTCTTGGACGAATTCGGCGCGCAGCAGATCATCCCCAACGCGGGCATTTTCCTTGGGGCGGCCATCGTCGCGTTGGCGATGTTCATCCCCATGGCGATCGTATATAAAAAGATGAAACAGGAGGAAAAAAGCGCATGAAAAAGTCCAACGAGATCCTCACGATGAAACACACGTTGTTCTATGCCATGGGTATCTTCGGCGTGCAACTGTTCATCGGCTACGTCAATACCTTCCAGACGGAATTCTACAACAAGATGTATTCGGGCTTTGACCCTAACATTTTTTATGCCTCGGCTATCATTATCTTCATCGCCAAGCTTCTCAGCTGCGTGGGCGACCCCATCATCGGCTCGCTGATTGACCGCAGCGATTCCAAGGGCGGAAAGATTCGCCCTTGGATTTTACGCAGCGCCTTCCCCATCGCGGCGCTGACCACCTTGCTGTTCATCTTCATCCCCTTCAGCAACAAAGCGTTGCTGTACGCCTACATCACCCTGACCACCGTGCTGTGGAACCTCGCCATGAGTTTCGCCGACATCCCCTCCCAGGGCATGCTCGCGCGGCTTTCCCCCAACCTGGAGGAGCGCGACAGGGCGGCGGCGCTCTCCAACATCGCCAAGGGCGTCGCGCTGGCGGTGCCCGGCGTGTTCGTCACGATCATCATGCTGCTGCTGGACGCCGTAAAGGGCGCGGGGAATTATCCCGACAAGCTGTATTACCTCATCACGGCCCTGGTGATCATGATACTCGGCACCGGGTGCTACCTGCTGATTTATATCAAGAATCGGGAGGCCGTGAAGGACACCCCCGCCCCGAGCGTCTCTATGAAGGACATGTTCACGGAGCTGAAGGACAACAAGATGATCCTCATCGTCTTCCTCATCTATATCCTTGGCTTTGCCCGCACCATGACCCTTAATGTTGTCGTGCAGGGCAACGGCGCGTTGATCGGCAAGGTGAACTTCCTCGGCATGACCATGGACACCACCGCGGACGCCACCTGGCTGCCCGGCGTCCTGGGAGCGGTATCCGGGTTGGTGGGGATATCTCTCGTGCCTCTGATCAATAAAAAACTGGGCGAGAAGAAGACACACCTCGCGTTCAGTACAGGAACCTTCCTGGCGTCGGCGGCGATCTGCGGCTTCTACTGGAGCCTGCCCGCCGAAAGCCCCCTGCGCTATGGCAACCCCGCGCTGTACATGGTCATGCTGATTCAGCTTGTTACCGCGTTCCTCTTTGCCTCCATCACCTACATCCCGTTGATTATGACGGCGGACATCGTGGACTACCGGCAGTGGAAGACCGGGCAGCGAAAGGAGGGCGTCAACTTCGCCATCCTGAGCATGGCAATCAAGCTATCCAGCGCGCTGAGCGTGGCCGTGGGTATATTGATGATCGGCATATCCGGCTACACCCAAGTGATGTACGAGACCGGGCACATTCCCGTGCGCACACAGAACATCGCCATGTTCGCCTACTTCGGCTTCGCGGGGGTGTCGGCGCTGGTGAGTGTCGTGCCGATGCTGTTCTATAAAATCGACGCCAAAACCAAGCAAGCGATGCAAAAAGCAATGCTTAATTCTTAATGCTGAATACTTAATGAAACAGCCGCCGGTCATTGTGCGACTGGCGGCTTATTTCGTATCCCCAATTAAGCATATTCAGCAGTATTAAGAATTAGGCATTATTCGTAGCCCTTCATCCCGGCAAAAATCTCCTCGCCGTAGACGTTGTCCTCCTCGTTGCTGTGCAACGGATACCACACCTGGGCGAAGAAGGGGTTGACCTTCGCCTCGGCGTCGTAATTCCAGGGGGTCCATCCGTTGGACCAGTCGCCGTCCGTGGGTCCTGGCAGTTCCTGCGGGCACCAGTGGCCACCCAGGAGCACCAGGTTCGGGCTCATCTCGAACTCGTTGCCGAGGGCGCTGCGCCATGTAAGCTTAGCATAGGGGTCGCCGCTGTAGCTCTCGTTCACCAGCGCGCCGCCCCGGAATGCCGCGGCCTTCTGCAGGTCCTCTAAACTGAGCCCGGCCAGGGGCTTTCTCTCGTCCCAGCCGTGGTCGAGATTCCTGTTTTTGCCGAAGGCGTCCGTGCGTTCCGTGGCGGGGGGCTTTTCGATCTCGAAGGTGTCCCAGGTGCCAATGGCCTCCCATGCCTCAAGGCTGCCCCAGTAGGCGGCGATGCGCTTTTCATTGTTATTTTTGATCCAGTTCATGGTGCCGTAGACGGGCATCTCGGTGAGCTTCTGCATCATGAATTTCTTCACCAGGCCCTTGGGCGCGAACTTCGCCAGCTTCATGTAGCCGGGCATATCGGCGGCGATCTCGTTGAAATACTGCTGGATGGGCTTGTTCTCGCGGAAGTGCAGGTAGTCTTCGAGTATGTCGGAATCGGCGTACCACTGGCCATGGAAATTGCGCAGGGTAAACCAGTTGGCGCTGAATATCTTGCGGGGGTCGCCCAGGCCCAGGGCTCCCAGCAGGTACTGCTCGAACTCGAAGTTGGTGATTCTGTATTCGGCTCCGGAGCCAATGTTGTAGAACCTGCGCCAGAAATCCTCGGTCACCCAGTCCTCGCATACGTTCGCCAGCAGGCGGCCGCTGTCCTCCACCGTGGCCCACTCCAGCACGCCGTTGATGGGCACATGGAACATGATGGGGTCCTGGTTCCGGATGATATCGCCATAGAGGATGCCGCTCTGCCGCAGGGAGACCCAGTATTTCAGGCCGGATTCGGCAAAGATGCTCTCGGCGATCACCTTGCTGATGGCGTAGTGGTCCCACACGCTCACCTTGATGGGGTCGCCCGTGCGGGCCCAGTGGATAGGCGCGTCGCGCTCACCGGTCTCGGCTACGGTGCCGATGTAGACCACCTTCACGGCGTCGGGATCGGGCTGGGCCTTCACGGCGTTTACTATATTCCGCGCCGCTGTGACATTGGTCTTGATGGTCCCTTTCGGGTCGTAATCTGCCTGGGGGGACACCATACCGCCCACGTGCAACACTATATCCGCCCCGTCGATACCCGCAAGCACGTCTTCGTAGTTGAGCAGGTCGCCCCAGATGAGCTTCACGGCGTGATCGTTCTCGTAGGGAGCGAACTTCTCGCGGTTTTTCTGGCTGCCCCGGTTGAGCAGCACTATGTTATATTTGTCCCGGCGCTGATAGAGCTCCTGGAAGCCGTACCAGCCCATAGTGCCCGAGGAGCCCGTGAGAAACACCGTTTTCTTTGCCATAATTCGAATTACCCCCTTTTCTTATTTCTTCTTTGGCATTATAGCACACACCTTGCCGGTTATAATTATCATTTGGAACAATGCAGGAATTTACACATTGTTCATAAGTGTGAGCACAGTCAACGCCTGTTGACAACGCCAGCGCGGCAAGCTATAATAGAACTATGAATTTACGTATGCTCGTCACCGATCTGGACAACACGCTGCTGCGCGGCGATAAGAGTATCTCTGAATATACGGCCACAGTCTTCCGGCGCTGCCGCGAGGGTGGCATGAAAATCGTGTTCGCCACGGCGAGGCCCAGGCGGGCCGTGTTGCACTACATGAGTGTGCTTCCGGTTGACGCGTTGATATTGCACAACGGCACAGTGGCATACGAGGGCGAAAAAGTACTTTTGCAACGCGGCATTGTCCCGCGGAACAGGGATAGCATCCTGCATGCCATTTGCCGGGATTACCCGCTGGCATTGCTGTCTGTTGAAATTGACGACACGCTGTACGCCAATTTTGATGTTTCGCTGATCTGGAACAATACGCAGGCTGTCCTCAGCGACTTCACTGATTTACCAGATAAAACTGCCGACAAAATCATCGTTGGCATATCGTCTATGCAAGATATAGCACGCTACGCCAGCTATCTGCCGGAGGATGTCTACATCCAGTCCAGCGAAGGCGTAGTGGGCATGATCATGCACCATTCCGCCACCAAGGCAAACGCCATCGCTGCTGTTGCTGCTCATCACAGCATTCCCCTCTCTGATGTTTGCGCCTTCGGCGACGACCACAATGATATTGAGATGCTGCGCGCCTGCGGCACAGGCGTGGCTGTGGCAAATGCCATAGCCGAGGCCAAGGCCGCCGCCGATTTTATCTGCGGCAGCAATGAGGATGACGGCCCGGCACGCTGGATCGAAGAAAATATGCTGCAGGAGTAACCATCATGACCAGCAAAGAGATCGTAAAGAGCATCATTCATTTCAAAGGCGCGCCACGGCTGCCCCGCAACTTTCCGGGCCAGTACGGCTACGACAGCGACTTCCACGGCTGCGGGATGAACCCCTCCCCCGATAGCCGCCGCAGTTCCGGCACGGACGAATGGGGCTGCGTGTGGGCCAACGCAGGCGTCTCGAACCTGGGCGAGGTCATAGAGTTCCCCATCAAGGAGTGGGCCGACCTCGACAGGATGAAAATCCCCAGAGTGCATGAAAAAGACCGTTTCGACAGCGTTCGGAACATGGCGCCGACAGACAAGTATGTGCTGGCCGGCGGGCTGTCTATCTACGAGCGCGTACACTTTTTGCGGGGGCTTGAAAACGCCTGGGTGGATATCTACGAGGAGCCGGAAAACCTGTGCAGGCTGCTGGATATCCTAGTGGGCATGAACCTGGAGGCCATAGAGGAATATGCGAAGTGCGGCACGGACGGCTACATGTTCTGCGACGACTGGGGCCTGCAGAACACGCTGATGATCAGCCCGGCAAAGTGGCGGGAGTTCTGGAAGCCGAGATACGCAAAGATATATGCGGCCTGCCACGCCCGCGGGATGGATACCTTCCTGCACAGCTGCGGCTACATCGTTGACATCCTGGACGACCTGATCGAAATCGGTTTGGACGTGATTCACATGGACCAACAGGAAAACATGGGCCTGGACGCACTGGGCGAGCGCTTCCGCGGCAGGATCACATTCTATGCGCCAGCAGACATTCAGACCGTGCTGCCCTCAGGGGACCTCGATCGAATTCGCAGGTATTGCGGGGAGATGAAGCGGCACCTGGCAACCGAGATGGGCGGGTTCATCCCCTGCTGGTATGGAGACCCCGCTGCCGTGGGGCATTCTGAAGAAGCTGTGCGGGCCATGTGCGACGCGTTTTTGGGGCTTTAGAGCTCCCCCCGGCCCTCCGGGCCACCCCCCTCGCAAGCGAAGGGGGCCTATTCTGCTCTATACGAAAGATTTGGTTGAAGCATCAAAGCCCCCTTCGCTTGCGAGGGGGGCCCGAAGGGCCGGGGGGAGCAAAGAAAGTAAGTAAAGAAAGAAGGAACCCACCCATGCCTAAGACCCTCGTCCTCGCCGAAAAACCCTCCGTGGCCAAGGAGATCGCCCGGGTGCTGGGCTGCCGCCAGGGCGGCGCCGGCTACCTCATGGGCGAAAACTACATCGTCACCTGGGCGTTGGGACACCTGGTCACTCTGGCCGACCCCGAGACCTACGACGGCAAATACCAGCAGTGGCGCCTCGAAGACCTGCCCATGCTGCCCAAACAGATGAAGCTTGTCGTCATCAAGCAGACGGGCAAGCAGTTCAGTTCTGTCTCCACCCTGCTGCGCCGCGCGGATGTAAGCGATATCATCATCGCCACTGACGCCGGGCGTGAAGGCGAGCTGGTCGCAAGATGGATCCTGGCGAAGTCCGGCTGCAACAAGCCCATACGCCGCCTGTGGATATCCTCACAAACCGACAAGGCGATTAAAGAGGGCTTTGCCAAGCTGCGCCCGGGGAAGGAATACGACAATCTCTATCGCGCCGCGCAGGCACGCGCCGAGGCCGATTGGCTGGTGGGGCTCAACGTCACCCGAGCGCTCACCTGCAAGCACAACGCGCAGCTCTCGGCGGGCCGGGTGCAGACGCCCACCCTCGCCCTCATCGTCGCGCGGGAGGAGGAGATCGCGCGCTTCAGGCCGAAGGAGTACTATACTCTGCGGGCGAACTTTCCGGGTTTCCACGCGATATACCAGGACAAGAACAAGCAGGCACGCTTTTTCGACAGGGCGCAGGCCGAGGAATTGCTCAAGAGCGTACAGGGCAAGCCTGCCACAGTGGCTGAAGTCAAAAAAGAGTATAAGCAACAGGCGCCCCCCGCGGCATACGACCTCACGGAACTGCAACGCGACGCCAACAAGAAATACGGCTTCTCCGCTAAGCAGACCCTCGCGGCCATGCAGAGCCTCTACGAATACCACAAACTTGTAACCTACCCGCGCACGGACTCGCGATATATTCCAGACGACGTGGCCCCCACCCTGCCAGAGAGGCTGCGGGCTGTCTCAATTGGCGCATACAAAGAAATTGCCATGGGCTTGCTGCGGCAAAAAACGAACACGCGCTACATCGTCAACAACGCGAAAGTGACCGACCACCACGCGATTATCCCAACAGAAGAACAGGCAAATTTTGCAAAGCTGAGCTCTGACGAGAGCAGGATTTACGATCTCGTGGTACGGCGCTTCTTAGCCGTGCTGAGCGCGCCGCACGAGTACGACGAGGTCAGGACGCGGCTGCAGATCGGCCCGCACAGCTTCCACGCCAAGGGCAAAACCGTGCGTTCCCCCGGCTGGAAAGCCGTGTACAGCAGTGTCTATGACGATGAAGAAGGCGATGACGACGGCGACATCAGAGGGCAATCGCTGCCCGCCCTCACCCAGGGAGCAAAGCTGGACCCCAGCAATATTCTGATCGTCAGCGGAAAGACCAAGCCCCCTGCGCGCTACACCGAGGCCACCCTGCTCACCGCCATGGAGAACCCGCCGGACCTGCCGAAAAACCCCTCGGCGGGCTACCTGGTTCCCCCTGCCCTGGGAACGCCGGCCACCCGGGCGGACATCATCGAGAAGCTCTTCGATACATTTTATGTGGAGCGCCGTGGCAAGGAGCTCGTACCGACCTCGAAGGGCAAGCAGCTGGTGCGCATCGTGCCCCAGGAACTGCGTAGCGCGGCGCTCACTGCCAGCTGGGAGCAGCAGCTTGGGGGCATCGCTCAGGGCCGGGTGCGGGCAGAGCAGTTCACCGGCGATATGCGTACCTATGCGGCGCGGCTGGTTTCGGAGGTGATCGCCTCCTCGCAGGGCTACGTACACGACAATCTGACCCACGAGAAGTGCCCCGAGTGCGGCAAGCAGCTGCTGGACGTCAACGGCAAAAAGGGGCGCATGTATATCTGCCCGGACAGGGACTGCGGCTACCGCAAAAGCGTGAGCGTGGTCACCAACGCGCGCTGCCCCGAGTGCCACAAGAAACTGGAGATGCGCGGCGACGGCGAAAAGAAGAGTTTCTACTGCAAATGCGGCTACCGTGAGCGCCTGAGCGACTTCGAAAGCCGCCGTGAGAGCGCCGGGGCCAACAAGCGCGAAACTGAGCGCTTCATGCAGTCCCAAAAGAAGGAGGAGCGCTCCACATTGGGAGATTTGTTCGCGGTCTTAAAAGAAAAAGATTCGTAAATTTCGTCATTTCGCCTAATTTCGCTTGACTCGATTGTGCATATTGACCAAATGCTATTTGACGCTGTGAGCGAATCTTATGTGCTTCATAGGTGTTTATCTGTCCCATTTTCGTGATATTGCACAAAATCGTCCCTCTTGTTTGTGCAACATGCCTTGACATCTTTCTTCTTTTCGTATATAATGGCATTACAACAAACGAAAGGAGGAAAACGCAATGTACTTCCCAGACGAGTACACCCGCACCCTGATGGAGGAAGAGCGCAAGCTGATGCGAGACGTCAACACAGAGCGCTTCGGCTGGAAGAAAATTGGCAAGATGATCCAGCTCAATGCCCTGCTGCGCACCCGCGAACGCAATTTCTAAAAGCCAACAGGAAGGGAACCCAGATGGAAACAGAATACCGGTGTCAGCCGTAACTGCCATGAAACAGCAGTTGCGGCTGCCGCGCGTTTAAAAATAATACCGCTTGCGCATACTATACACAAACACTGAGGAGGTATAGCCATGTACAACAATGAATGGGACAGGATGATGTGGGAGGAAGAGCGCAAGCTTCTGCGCGAGGTCACCGACGACAAGCAACCCATGAGCTGGCAGAAGCTCGGTAAGATGGTCCAGCTCAACGCCATGCTGCGCTCGCGCGACCGCGGCCGCGGCAATTATTTCGGCAATCAAAATTATTTTTGATTTCTTGCAAAAATCGCTTGACATCCCGCACAGGCCGTGGTATAATCCCGCCTAGTTGGTTTAAATTATATGAAAGGAGCTGCGCTGAGAATGACCCATAAACTGTTCAACAAGCATTTTGGTGTTCAGCGGGATAATTCTGTCCTTAGGGTTGGTCTGCCCTGCGCGCGGTGCCTTTCGCCGATATTTGCCTGCCATAATTTGTAACCCAGCAGGCGAAATACTCACGCGGATGGCCCGAGCGGCTGCCCGCTGTTTTTTTTATATAAAATCACTTGCATTCCCCGAACATATGCGCTATAATGAAGAAAACATATATTCGGACATTTTGAAGCTCTTGGAGGACAAAAGCATGCCGAAACTGTCTTTAAAAAAGAAAGACACGAAGGGGAAAGACAAAAAGCCGAAACGGCTGCCCGGCCGCCTGCCGCAGGAGGTGCTCACCCTGCTGGAGGGACAGGGCCTCGTCACGAAGGATTTCGTCCTGGGCGTGACGGGGGACATGGATAACGAGGGCAACTACTGCACGGCCTGGCTGGCCTTCGACGAAAAAGGCCTCTACATCGCCTTCGGCCAGGAGGAGATCAAACTCAAGCGCCAGTGGAAAAAATTCGGCAAGAAGAAGCCCGAGACCACCTATACGCTTGAAAAGCTGCATACAATCCCCCTGGAGGACATCGAGAAACTCAAGGTGGAGCGCTACATAACCACCGCGCGGCTGATATCCACGGAGAATGGCGAGGACGTCGCTCTTACGCGCTTTTCGATTGGTTATTGCGGGAAGTTTCAGCAGCTGTGCGACTGCATCAATGCCCTGAAAGAGGGCAAAGACATGGCGCCCTTCCTGGCGGACATGGACGAGACACAGCACTGCGGGAAGTGCGGCGAAAAATACCCCGACGCGCGCAAAATCTGCCCGAAATGCGGGAAAATAAACTCCACCGTGAAACGCCTGTTCAGCTTCTTCGGGGGCTACAAGTGGCAAATCGCGGTGATACTGCTGTTCCTGCTGCTCGGCGCAGGCTTCACCGTCATACTGCCCAGGGTGAGCACACAGATGCTCTTCGACGACATCCTGGGTAACACCGTGGATACCCTCGAACAAAAGCTGGCTGCCCTCACCTGGCTGGTGCTGGCCATCGCGGGTTTGCGGGTAGCAAATATCCTCCTGCGCATGGCCTTCGAGTGGGTGACTGCCACCATTATGCCCCAAGTTGTTTATGACATCAAAAAGAAAATCTTTTCAGCCATGCAGAAGCTCAGCGTGGGCTTCTACTCCGGCAAACAGACCGGGCAGCTCATGGAGCGCGTGACCCGCGACGCCAACAACATCTACTGGTTCTTCCTGGACGCCATGCCCAACATTATCGTGAGTTTCGCGCAGATCGCCGGCGGCCTGACGATGATGCTCCTGCTCAGCTGGAAACTCACCCTGTCGGTGCTGGGCGTGGCCGCGCCGCTGATGCTCAGCATCTCCTCGTTCAGCAGGCTGTACCGGCGTATGCACCACAGGGAGTGGGCCAGCAATGCGCGCCTGACCTCCATGGTAAGCGACAACATCAACGGGCAAAGGGTCATCAAGGCCTTCTCCCAGGAGGACAAGGAACTCGAGCGCTTCTCCGCCATCAGCGGCAACCTGCGCGACGCCCAGATGTCCATGGCCCGCCTGGAGAGCGGCCTGTTCCCTCTGCTCACAGGTGTGGTGATGGTGCTGGGCACGGGCGTGCTGCTCGCGGGCGGCTTCGAGGTGCTAGGCGGCAGCATGACCACAGGCGGCCTGCTTGCATTTATAGCTTATCTGTACCTCGTGCAGGGACCCCTAGATTTTCTCTCGTGGGTGTTCAACTGGTGGGCGCGCTGCAAGGATTCCGCGCACCGGGTGTTCGAAATCGTGGACGCCGAGCCGGACATCGCCGAAAAGGAGGAGCCGGTGCGGCTCGAACGTCTGCGGGGCAGCGTTGAGCTGCGGGAACTGGAGTTCGAGTACGAGCCCGCGCGGCCTATCATCAAGCGCATGAATCTCAAGGTGGAGGCCGGGCAGATGCTGGGCATCGTGGGGAAAACCGGCGCGGGCAAGACCACCATCGCCAACCTGATCTCCCGGCTCTACGACGCCAAGGCCGGGGCGATCATCCTGGACGGCGTGGACGTGAAGGACTTGCCTCTGGATCTGCTGCGAAAAAACATCGGCCTGGTGAGCCAGGACATCTACCTGTTCACCGGCTCCGTTGCGGACAACATACGCTACGCCAAGCCGGAGGCCGGCCTGCCGGAGATCATAGCGGCCGCCAAAGCCGCCGCGGCCCACGATTTCATCATGAAGCTGCCAGATGCCTACGAGACCCGCGTTGGCCACGGCGGGCAGGAGCTCTCCGGCGGGGAGCGGCAGCGGGTGTCCATCGCCCGGGCGATTTTGCAGAACCCAAAAATACTCATCCTGGACGAAGCGACAGCGGCGATGGATACAGCGACAGAGCGCAGCATTCAGGAATCCTTAAGCGAGCTGAAGGTTGGGCGTACGACGATCGCCATCGCACACAGACTGAGCACCCTGCGGGACGCCGACGTCCTGGCTGTGATCGAGGATGGCGAGGTGAAGGAGTTTGGCAGCTTCGCCGAACTGATTAAGAAGAAGGGCGCGTTCTTTGACCTCTACCAGGTCCAGCAGAAGGCCCTTGCCACCATGGGCAGCATAGAGCTAAACGAAAAAAGAGAATAGATATGAACGAAGCGACACAGGCCAAGACACATTTCGCTGCCGTAGACCCCGGCAACCGGAAGCAGATGCGGGAACTGCGAAAGCTGTGGCTCCCCTATTGGCGCGAAACCACTACCAGGGGCGGCGAAAAGCCGGAAAAGCGGCGAAAAATTCGCAGCCGCTTGAAGAACCGAGTAAAGCACGCGCACAAGACGCCCCAATCGGGCTTCTATGCCCTGTATTCGGAAGGGCATGTGGTCGGCTTTACGTTTTTCGGGCTTTCCGGCGGCATCAAGTCCATCGGTATTCCGCCTGATTACGGGCAGGTGCTTGATTTTTGCGTCGCGCCTGCCTTCCGGCGAAAGGGGTTCGCGACGGAAATGAACCGGCTTATGGAGCAGATCTTCCGGGACTGGGGAATCGCTAACGTCTTCCTTACGCCCGACCCGGTGACGGGCAAGCCTTTCTGGCGGTCGGCGGGCTATCGCGATACCGGGTTGACGGACCCGGGCAATCGGAAGCCCATCTATGCTAAGACAATTTAAGGAGCACGATGTGAACGAAAAAACACAGGCCGAGTGGGACGCCTGCTCAGACGAATATTTCGACGGCAGCGACAGGCCGCTCGCGATTGAGCAAATCATACAGGACCCGTATTTTGCTTTTCCAAGGGAGATCCGGGGGATACTGCAAGAGGCATTTCCGGATTTCGCGGGCAAAAAAGTCCTCGTCCCATCCTGCGGGAATGCCTACGCTGCCTACGCCTTTCATTTGCTCGGCGCACAAGTAATAGCAAGCGACTTGTCCGCGCAGCAACTCAAGAATGCCTCGCAGACAACAAGAGAACAGGGCTGGGATATCTCCTTCGTGCAGGCCGATAGCATGACACTGGAGGGACTGCCTGACGGCGAGTTCGACCTGATACATACCAGCAACGGCGCGCACGTTTGGATCGGCGACCTGCCGATGATGTACGGCAATTTCCAGCGTGTGCTAAAGCCCGGCGGGGCGTACATATTCTTTGAAACGCACCCGTTCCACAGGCCGTTCGGCGATACGGGGTTCAAGGGCTTCAAGCAGGTAAAAGTGAAGAAGCCCTATACGGACACGCGCGGGGGCGAAATCGAATTCCACTGGCGTATAGAGGATTTTACACACGCGCTGTTGGGCACAGGGTTTACACTCAGTGATTTTCGCGAGCTCATGCCCCACGAGGACGATCATTATGGCTACATGTGGCACTATAGCTCTTACAAAGAACGAGTAAAAGACAAGTACGCGCGCTACGACTGGCGCAAGAACCCACTCGCGGCCCTGCCCGCCTGGCTGGCGATGCGCGCCGTTAAACAATGAAGGGAGACTTACATGAATAAATATCCAAGATCAGCGACATACGACCAAAGCTGGATCGAAGAAAACTGGATGGGACCCAACCCCCTGTGGCTGTTGGAGGACCTTTGCAGTCACCTGGACCTACGCCCCGGCATGCGCGTGCTCGATATGGGCTGCGGCAAGGGAATCACCAGTGTGTTCCTCGCGAAGGAGTTCGGCGTAACAGTGTTCGCCAACGATTTATGGATCAGCGCGACGGACAATCTGAGGCGCTTCGAGGCCGCCGGCGTGGCCGATAGGGTCTTCCCCATCCACGCCGAAGCCCATGCTCTCCCCTACGCCGAAGGCTTCTTCGATGCCGCAATATCAATCGACAGTTACGAGTACTACGGCACGGGCGACTCCTATTTTCCCGATGTGTTTTACAAACTGGTGAAGCCAGGCGGGCAGTTCGGCATCGTCGTCCCGGGGCTAAAGCGCGAATTTGAAAAGGGATACCCAGAAACACTGAAGGCGCTGTGGGTTCCGGAGATGTTTACGTTCCACAGCGGCAAATGGTGGCGCGCGCTTTGGGAGAAAACCGGGCTGTGCGAAATCACCGCGTGCTACGACATACCCGACCCGAAGGACGTATGGCGGCCCTGGGCGGACTGGTCCGTGGATAACTTCGCCAAGGAATTCGGGGATGAGGGCGATTTTGACCTGGAAATGCTGGAGGCGGACACGGACGGCGACATAGCGCTGGTTGTTATGGCGGCACGAAAAATTTAATGCTTAATTCGTAATTCTTACTGCTTAACTGTTTGAAAGGGGCACTATGATTACTCAAGAAAAGGAACAGGGGCTGATCACCGAATTCACCCCGGCGGCGGGCTGCCGCTTCTATCGCAACACAAGGGGTTTTCTGGGCCTGGAGCTGAAAGGCGAGGACCACAAACGCGTGCAGCTCAGCCGCGCGCTGCCCTTTTCCGACCCCGGGCGCTACATCTGCGTGGCGGACATGGAGGGCAAGGAGATCGCCGTGCTGGAGAGCCTGGATGACTTTGAGGACGAACAGCGCGAACTGCTGGAATCCGAACTGGGCATTCGCTACTTCTACCCCATCGTCACGCAGGTGAAGTCTATCAAGGAGAAAATGGGCTCGTACTACCTGGACCTGGCCATCGGGGAATACAAGAAAACCATCGCCGTCAAGGACATCAGCAAGAACCTCAAGCAGTTGGGCGGCGGCAGGATTGTCCTCACCGACGTGGACGGCAACCGTTTCCTGATCCCGAACGTGTACCTGATCCATAAGAAGAGTTTGCAAATGCTGGAGCCGTATTTGTACTAAGCAAAAACTGTAGGGGTGGCCTTTCAAGCCGCCCGATACACAAAACCTGCATTTCTCACCACGGGCGGCTTAGAATCATTTCACTGCGAGCGGCTTTGAAAGCCGCCCCTACAGACTCTGCAAAAGGAGAGTTTATGAAAATTACAGTACCATATGACCTATCCCCGGCGGGACAGCTTTGCCGGGGGGAATTGTGCTGGGAGGAGGGCCTGCTCAGCGCGCGGCTGGACGGGGAAAGCGTCTTCGAGCACAGGCTGGACGATGTAGCTGAACTCAAGCAACGCACGGACATCGGCTGCGGCAGGCTGGAGCTGAGCTTGAGAGACTCCGCAGACGCGGATAACATCCATGTATGCCGCTTCTCCATGAGCTGTGTCAACGACGTGGGGGAGTTCTGCAAAGCCGTCAACCACTGGCTAAAGGACGGCGAGGCCATGCATTGGCATGAGGATGAACTGCGCCGCTGCCCCATTTGTGCACGCAACTACCTGCCCGGCATGAGCACCTGCCTGTTCTGCGCGGACAAGAAGCAGCTCTGGCGGCGGGCATGGAAGATGGCCGGGGAATACCGCGCGCTGATCATCATCGCCGGACTGTGCATGGTCGTCTTCAATGCCTTCCAGGTGATCGCGCCCGTGTTGCAGCGCTGGCTGATGGACAACGTGCTGAACCCCAAGGACGAAATAGCCGCCCTCGCCATCGAATGGGGCCCCGAAAAATCGCTTTGGATGGCGGGCATAGCCATCGCGCTCAGCTTCGCGGTCGGGCAGGCCTTCCTGGCGGCAAGCAACATCACGATACGAAAATCGGGCAGCTACTTCACCGACAGGATGCGGCGCATCGTCTACGACAAGGTGCAGAACCTCTCGGTGGCCTCCATGCAGCGGCGCACCGCGGGGGACCTGATGAAGCGCGTGACCCAGGACACCGAGATGGTCAAGGATTTCGTCAACCACATGGGCCGCGCTGCCGTAGAAAAGCTGATCCTGCTCTTGGCGATCGCGGTCATCCTGTTCATCACCAACTGGAAGCTGGCATTGTGCGTAGTGATCCCCGTGCCGGTCACGCTATTTTTCATGCGACAGTTCTGGCTGCGGATCTACTCGCTATACGAGAAGCAGTGGGTATGCTCCAGCCGGGAGCGCCACGTGCTGCGGGACATCATCAAGGGAATACGCGTGGTGAAAACCTTCGGCGCGGAGGCGCGGGAAATCGAAAAGTTCTCCGCCGCCAGCCAGCGCCTCGCCCGGGTGCAAACCCGAAACGAGCGCTTCTGGGCCTGCGCCAATCCCCTTGCCCGGCTCTCCCTGCTGCTGGGTGAACTGATGATGATCTTCTTCGGCGGACGCATGGCGCTCAGGGGGGAGATCACACCGGGGCTGCTGCTGCAGTTCACCATGCTCGCCGGCTTCATGAACGAGCCGCTGCGCTGGCTGGCGCACTTCCCGCAGTGGCTTGCCGAGGTCAACACCAGCCTGGTCAAGCTCTTCGAAATCATCGACGAAGAACCCACCATCCCCCAGGCCAAGAATCCGGTGTTCGATCCCATCGACGGCGCGGTTTGCTTCGACAAGGTGCAATTCGGCTACAAGGCCTACGAACCCGTGCTGAAAGACGTGTGCCTGGACATCGCCCCCGGCGAGATGCTGGGCCTGGTTGGGCACTCCGGCGCGGGCAAGAGCACCATTATCAACCTGGTGCTGCGGCTTTACGACACCGACATCGGCCGCATACGCATCGGCGGGCGGGACATCCGCGACTACGACTACGCCTGGCTGCGGGAAAACATCGGCGTGGTGTTCCAGGAGACCTTCCTGTTCTCCGGCAGCATCTACGACAACATCGCCTACGCCAAACCCAATGCAGAGCCGGCGGAGATCTTCCGGGCGGCCCGGCTGGCCAACGCCCACGAGTTCATCATCGGCCTGCCCGACGGCTACAACACCCTGGTGGGCGAGGACGGCCACAACCTCAGCGGCGGCGAAAGGCAGCGCGTGGCCATCGCCAGAGCCGTGCTGCGCGACCCGAAGATTCTTATACTCGACGAAGCCACCAGCGCCCTGGACCCCGAGACCGAATCGAAGATACAGCAGGCACTGGAGCGCCTGGTGAAGGACCGCACCACCATCGCCATCGCCCACCGGCTGAGCACCCTGCGCCATGCCAGCCGCCTGGCGGTGATCGACAAGGGCCGCGTGGCGGAACTGGGCACGCACCGCGAACTGCTGGAGAAAAAGGGCATCTACTACGGGCTGGTGATGGCGCAGCGGCAGATGAACACGAAGGCGTAAATCATGTTTCTTCCCCCCCGCGCATAGCATAGGCGCAGGGGGGATCTCTATGACCATTTTTGTCCAAAGCATCCAGGCGAACCGTATGGAACGCTTCGAGCGGGACCCGCGCGAACCCATGCCTTACGCCAACGAGACCCTGCTGGTGGGCGAGTTCCGGGGCAGTTCGCTCTCGCAGCTGCTGTGGACCACCTCGCAGACCATGCATTCCTGGGTGACGTTCCGGCGCCTGTGGGGCGCGCCGATCTACCTGCCATACGCCTTCAAGCGCATCGGCGAGGGCGGGCACGCCGCCCAGAGCCAGCACTATGCCGGCACGGCCTTCGACTGCGCGCAGAACCTCACCAACGCCCAGCGCGCCCTCATGCGTCAGCTGGCCGTGCGCAGCGGCCTGTGGAGCTACGTGGAGCCGGTCTCGATATCGCCCACCTGGGTCCATATGGACCGGCGGCTGTTCCCCCCCGCCTGCGCCGCCGGCTACCCCATGGTGCGGCAGGGCTGCATCGGGGTCTATGTATGTGTTTTACAGGACGCCCTAAACGTCATAGGCGGCACGACTTTGAGCATCGATGGCGTCTTCGGCCCGCTGACCGGCGCGCGGGTGAGGATTTTTCAGGCGCTCAACAGGCTTGCGGCCGACGGAATCGTGGGCTGCGCCACCTGGACGGCGCTGGCCAGGCAGGCGGTTGGGAGAGGTTGAATACAACTATCTCGTTCTGTCCAGCAGCCAGTATTGCATTTCCCGGCGAAAACCCACGACGGGCAGCCATTCCGCCGCTTCCGGGGAGAACTCGGCCAACTGGAGCTTTCTTTTGCCGGAATAGATACGTCCTGTTTTGAAGGCGCGTATATACGACTCCAGGCTCTGGCGCAGGAGGGGGGGCTCGAAGCAGCGGAAGGACGCGCCGCTGCGCTCGGCCAGGGCAACCACTTCGCCATGGTAATATCCAACAGCTGTGGCGGCCACGCACATGAACGCGCGATTCTCCCCGTGCGGCAGCAAGCGGCCGGTGATTTGCAGGGGATCCGCGGCGGATATCCAATGAATCTCAGAATCACCCCGAGCCGCATGCAGGGAAGCGGTGAAGGCGGCAAGCTCCGGCGAGCGCACAAACTGCGCCCCGCTGAAACCCCGCAGGAAGTATCCCCGGCGCACGGTGCCCTGCCACTCCATGGTGCGCAGCAGGACAAGCGCCTGCGCCCAGGGCAGCCCGGCCTCCCGTGCGGTCTCGCGACACAGGAGGGAGTAACGGTCGAACGCGGCGTCAATCTGCATGGGCAGGCCTGTCTGTGCCGGGGGACACAGGGCCTCCCAGCGCCCGGCAAGCTTTAAATTGACACGGGCCGACGTCCTGCGTTTCACTGGTTGGGCGTCCATATCTTTCTCACGGATAATATAACGCACGGGGGCGAAAGAATCTGTTGTGACAAGGCCTTGCTTCGCCAGGCTGAGCAGGCCCTGTGTCTGGGCGGCGGGGTCGCCCTGGGGCAGGCTGTGGGCAAAGCACGCGCCCCGGGCGCGCAGGGTATCCCAGATTTCCCGTTCGGCATCGGGGAGGTCATCTGGAGGATTAACGGGCTGGCTGGATAACTCCGAACGGGGAAAGAAAACGAGATTTTTCTCTCTCTGGCGCTCGCCAGAGTGCAGCCGCCAGCAATACGCCCCCTGGGCCAGCAGGGTATCCAGCAGGCCGGGGTGGTAACCCGCCACACGCGCGGGCAAGAGAAGGCTCTCCCACTGGGCGGCGGGGAATTCCCGGCCCGCGAGAAAGGCCAAGGCGCGCTCCAGTTGCTCCGCGGCGGGGGCGTTGGGACGCACACGCCCGGCCAGGACTTGCGCATAAAGGCCGCCGGGCAGGGTTTCGATCTCGCTGCGGCGACGGGTCCGGAAGGCCAGGCGGGCGCGCTCGACATTCTGCGTGTGGTAGAACACGCCCTCAATCTCCACCGCGTGTTTCTCCGAAAGCAAGGAATACAGCAGCGCGAAGGCCTGTTCTTCGGGAAGAAAATAGCGTTCGGATACGGTCTGTGGCGTCTGGCCGCCCCGGTAACGCAACAGGCGGCGCAGGATATGCTTCAAAGCGTCAGGGCTGTTTTCTTCGAAAGCTGCGTTATATTCGTCAATATGCTCAGCGGCGACCCAGAGGCCCGGCTCGATGTAAGCCGTGCGGTCCCGTTTTTCGAGGGCCTCGAACCATTCGGCGGGCACGTCGATCTCCCCGGCGGCGAGGTCGCCCTCGGCCATGAGCAGGCTGTGCAGCTGGTCCGGGTCCTCCGGCGTTTTCGCGCCGAACGCGGCCTGTTCCAGCAGGTCCTTCGGCGGCGGGAGCTGCCCGGCGGCGAGGCTGTCGAGCTTCGCGAAGGCGGACGCGGCGGTGGCATCTCCCGTGGGATAGTAGTCGTACATGTTGTCCGCTATCAGGGTGCGCCGCAGGGTGATGGAAAGCGGCGACGGCTCGTCCGTGCTCACCTCCCGCAGGGTGATCTGGCCGCTGCGCAGGGCGGCTATAACCTCCTTTAGAGCGGCAAGGTCCCAGACGTCTTCGAGGCACTCCCGGGTGGTCTCGCGCAGCAGGGGGTGCTCCGGCCAGCCGATGAGGGCGTTGAGGGTCTCGGAGGCGCGCATTCGCTGCACCCACAGGGGATGGCGGCTCTTGTCTTTTATGCCCATGATAAGGGCGTGGGCGCTGTTGTAGCGGAAGGTCATGCCGAAGGCCGGCGTGGCGGGCAGCATGGCCTTGAGAATCGCTATGGCCTCGTCCTCGTCGAAGGCATAGAGCCAACGCACGTCGGCCTCGCCCTTGTCCTTGGGGAACAGCAGGAAGCCGTCGTCGTCAGTGAGCACGGTGATCTCGCGGCCCCGGCGGCGCGCGGCTTCGCGGCACAGCAGGGCCAGGGGATCATTCACGCGGCGGCCCAGCACGCAGTGGACAAGGCCCTGCCTCTCCCCTCCCTCGTTGCTGAAGTGCTCCAGCAGGAGCGTACGCTCGTCGGGCAGCACGCCGGTGGCCTCAAGTTGGCGCTCGATGACGCTCCGCACGTCGTCAGCCGCGCCCTCGTCCAGGCCGAGGGACTCGAGGGTCTGGGGCAAATAGCCCGCCTGCAAGTCCTCCACAAAGCCGCGCAGGAGGGCCCCCATAGCGCGGCCGGTCTCGATGTGCCGCCCGCCGCCCTCCCCTTTCCAGAAGGGCACGCCCGCCACCTCCCGGGAGCCGGGGGCGACGATCACGTCGTCGTGGCGTATGCTGAGAATCCTCCACGGGAAGGTGCCCAGCATGAACTGGTCGCCGGGGCGGGCCTCGAAGACCATCTCCTCGTCCAGCTCGCCCAGCCTGACGCCGGACTCGGTCTTCACCGCGAAGTAGCCCCTGTCCGGGATGGTCCCCCCGGCGGAGAGGGCCAGCATGCGCGAGTAGTTGTCCCCCGTCACCGTGCCGCGCATGCGATCATAAAGCACCCTTGGACGCACGGGGACTTCCCTGGCGTGCTCGTAGTCCCCGGCGAGCATGGCCAGGGTGGCGCGCAGGTCGTCCATCGTGAGATTTCTGTATGGATAGGCCCGAGGCAGGATTGCCATCACGTCGTCCTCGTGGTAGCCGTCGCCCACGGCCATGGAGACAAGGTGCTGGGCCAACAGGTCGTGGCAGTCCTCGGGCGGGGCGATGGGTTCCAGTTGGCCGCGGCGGGCCAGGTCGGCCAGGAGGGCACACTGCAGGGCCTCAAAGCCCTCCCGGGGGAAGACCACCATCTCGCTGGTCTCGCCCGGGCGGTGGCCCGCGCGGCCC
>Ga0123353_10002861_pt1 | contig 21591 bp, 20 predicted proteins | sample TergutLab28metaG_3_FD_92763 | JGI IMG/M metagenome (GOLD analysis project Ga0123353, IMG submission 92763) | Labiotermes labralis P3 segment gut microbial communities from Petit-Saut dam, French Guiana - Lab288 P3 | ecosystem: Host-associated > Arthropoda: Insects > Digestive system > Gut ... | reverse complement strand
TTTCATGTTACCGCCCATCATTCCGCCCATGCTTTCGATGATTTCGTCGATATTGCCCATCTTTTTCAAGTTGTCAAATTGCACAAGGAAATCTTCCAAGGTGAACGCGTTTTCGCGCATACGTTTTTCGATGACACGGGCTTCTTCTTCCGAAACGGCGGTTTGTGCTTTTTCGATTAGGGTCAGCACATCGCCCATGCCGAGGATACGGCTTGCGATACGGTCGGGGTGGAATGCCTCGATATCGCCGATTTTTTCGCCTATGCCGCAGAATTTGATTGGTTTGCCCGTGACTTCGCGTATGGAAAGTGCCGCGCCGCCGCGTGCATCGCCGTCGAGTTTGGTCAAAAGTACGCCAGTAATTCCAAGCTTTTCGTCAAATTGTTTGGCGACATTTACCGCGTCTTGACCCGTCATACTATCAACCGTAAGCAATATCTCGGTGGGATTGATTTCGCGTTTGATGTTTATAAGTTCCTGCATCAATTCTTCATTGATGTGAAGCCGTCCGGCTGTATCCACGATTACGGTGTCAAAGCCGTTTTTTGCGGCGTGTTTTAATCCGCTGGCGGCGATTTTGACCGGGTTGCCTTGACCTTCCTCGAATACCTCTACACCGGCGGTTTTGCCGACGACTTTAAGTTGCTGTATCGCCGCGGGCCGGTACACGTCACACGCAACAAGGAGGACGCGCTTGCCTTGACCTTTTAACATGTGTCCGAATTTGCCGCAAAAAGTGGTTTTGCCTGCGCCCTGCAACCCGCACATCATATATATCGACGGCGGTTTTGGGGATATGGTTAATTTTTCGTTGGTCTTTCCAAGGAGAGTCGTTAATTCCTCGTGTACTATCTTAATTACGTGTTGTCCGGGGGTTAGGGATTGCATGACTTCTTCGCCGGCGGCTTTTTCGGAAACGCGGTTTATAAAGCCTTTTACCACCATGAAATTAACGTCGGCTTCCAATAAAGCCAACCGGACCTCACGCATAGCCACTTTTATTTCAACTTCGGTTAGTTTACCGCTGCGGGTCAACTTCGCAAAGACGTGTTTTAACTTTTCAGACAGACTGCTACCGAACGCCACGGGATTAGGTACACCTCAACTTTTCCAAGATGGTACTATTATATACATTTATTAAAGTAAGTCAACTATTTTTCACTTTTTAATTCATCTAATACTTCTTTTGCGGACCAATAGCCGCCTGGTACAAAGCTTTTAATGTCGCGGTTCAATTCAAACATTTCTTCAAGTATTTGCTTGCGGACGGAGTCTGCACTAATTGCATCGCCTCTTTTGCCTTGTGCTCTAAGTTCCGTATTTCTGCTAGATAATCTATCAATTATCGTATTATAGTCCGCAATAAGAGTTTTTAACTTTTCTACTTCATTTGTACTTAAAACGGGTTGGGTCTCCGAGTCCTTTTGGCTTTTTTGGGCTTTCCTATCCTTAAATTTATTTAAGGCATCACGGGCTTGTTTTTCTTTTGCGCATATTTCTATCCATTCATGGTTATCACAGAGGCTCCAAATTTCCGCATTTGCTTCCGGGTTTGTCAAATAATCCGCACCATACCTTTTCCTTAGTTCCTCGTGAAACTCTTTAGCAAAATCAGTTAACTCACGCGAAGCTACAAAAGCGGCCTCCCCTAATACAATAGACTCCTTGCATGGTTCTGCTTCGGGCCGTTCTGCTTCTGAGGCATAAAATCTTTTTTTTGCCGACAGTCTTGTCGTATCGCGTATTTCATTGCGCTTAAAAGAATTCTTGTTTTGCTGCTCTTGCATTTCTATTCGTTCATTACCCCGAGTTGACGGCATTATTACATTGACAAGGAGTTTGAGGAGATCACCGAGTTCTCGCGCAAATTCTATGCCGACAGTACCAAAAAAAGCCTCAAACATTCCTTTTGGGTCTTGCTTGTTTCCATTGTTTTTGCCTTCCACATCTTTTCTCCTTTTCCACAATTATGTGATTAAGGATAGGTTACGTCGTCGTCGTCGTCGTCTATGTCAATCACTTTTTGCAGAAATCCTTTTTCATAAATACAATTTTCTCGGCAAGCGGTGCGTCGGGTTCTTGTGGTTCAATCCTGCTATAGCCTAGTTTTTCATACACGCTTATTGCAGATTTGTTTGGCTTCCAAGTGTCTAACATAATAGACTTGAATCCTTTGAATTTGGCTAAATTTTCAATCTCTTTGCTTAACAATTTGCCAAGACCTTTTCCTCTGTACGCTTCATCAATAAAGACTCGTTTAAGTTCTGACGTTTCTTCGTTCACGAAACCCAGTGCGGCGCATCCTGCTGCCGTCTTTCCGTCAAATGCCAACACGACACTTAAAATTTTGTCCAAACCTTTCAAGGAATCAAATACATTCGCCCTTTCCGGAACAAGACTGTTTTCGCTGTCATTCAATTTTTTACACAACATCAAAAAATCTTTGTCGTTTATGTCGGTGTGCTTTATCTGGAAGTCCATCTCAATCTAGTTCAACCCCACGATTGCCCGTGCGAAGGCTTGCGCGTCAAAGGGCAATAAATCATCAATCTTTTCACCCACGCCCACGAAGACCACGGGCAAATCAAACTTTTGTTTGATGGCGATGACTACCCCGCCTTTTGCCGTGCCGTCAAGTTTTGTCAAGATTATCCCGTCAAGGTCGAGTGCGTCATTGAAAACTTCGACTTGGGTTAAAGCGTTTTGGCCGGTGGTGGCGTCAAGGACAAGATATTTTTTGTAGCAGGGGGTGACCCCTTGCACCCCGGTAGGGGTGTCTGTAAACTTTCTTGCTACCCTATCAATTTTCTTTAATTCGTCCATCAGGTGGCCTTTGTTGTGAAGTCTGCCTGCGGTGTCGATAATCGTGATATCGTCGTCTTTTGCGCGTGCGCTTGTCAATGCATCAAAAACCACCGATGCCGGGTCGGCGCCTTGGTCGTGTTTTACTATACGGACGTCGGCACGTTTCGCCCATTCCGCAAGCTGTTCGCTTGCAGCAGCCCGGAATGTGTCCCCCGCGGCGAGGAGAACGGATTTTTTTTGCGCTTTGTAATGCGCGGCGAGTTTACCGATGGCGGTGGTTTTGCCGACACCGTTCACGCCGACGATGAGAATAACCACCCCGCCTTCTTCGGAGGCACCCCTCCATAAAGGAGGGGAACTTTTTTCACGAGAATCCAGGTTCCCCTCCTTTATGGAGGGGTGGACGCGCGGCAGCGCGGACGGGGTGGTTAAAATCTCCGCGATGCTTGCGGCGAGGGCTTCTTTCAAGGCTTGTTCGGTCTTGATGCCTTGTTTTTTTGCGGTGCGTTTGATGTCCTCGATGATTTGTTCCGCCGCCTCCATGCCCATGTCGGCAGATAGCAGTATCGCGGTCAGGTCGTCATAGAATTCTTCGTCCAATTCTTTACCCGTGAAAATTTGGGTGATGCTTTGCGTGATATTAGATGTGGTTTTGGCAAGGCCGCCGAAAAGTTTTTTGAAGATGCTCATGTCAATACATTAGACTTATGCCTCGCTTTTGTCAATGTCCAAATATACAGCAAAAGCCCCACGATAATGGCTGCGAGCAAACAACTTTCCAATATTATGCCGAACAAACTTTGTACGGCAATTTTGTAAATAATTCCACAGCAGGCGGTAAGGACTCCAAGTATCCTGTAAACCAATGGATTTTTTTGCCATATTGAAATCATAAAAATGAACGACGCAAAAAACGCAAACCAAGTCAAAAATCCCTCATGCACAAACAGCGTCACAACAAACGCAGTTGTCATCCACAGCGCTATCAGACCGTAATCGAGTTTTGTGGTTTTGTTCCTGTTTTCCGGTTTTCGTTTAAGGTACAAAATTAAACTTGCGCTGTCGCGACAAACCGCCACTGCACACACGCCCAAACCGACCCAAGCGGAAATCAAACCGTAACTTACGATTATCGCGATATTAGATGCCATAACAACGATAAGCATGACCGGCCGTTTTTTTATCAGGTACGAAGACCCGAACCCGATAAAGGAAATTATCACAAAGACTTGGCTTATGATATAGGTTGTACTTGTCCAATCGCCCATAGGTCGTATTATTCCTTAATATTCCTTAACTTGTTCGCGGAAACATTCACTTACTGTGCCCACGAAACTTATCATTGTTTTGCTTGTATCTGTAAGACCATATCGTCTCATGTCGCTTATTTGTTGCTGTAATCCTCTGTAAATCCCGTCTGCATTCACCACAAAAATTTCACAGTTATGTTCCATCGCCCTTTTTGATTCGTTTGCATATAGCAATTCAAGAAGTGTTCCCTGCCCGCCCGGCAAGACGATTATTTTGTCACTCTGCTGAGTGATTAAGTGCAGTCGTTCGGACAAATCTTTTGCTAAATGCACTTTTTTGAATGTAAGACCTGCCACGTCGCTTTTGTAAATTTCCGGTACTATTGCTTCAACATCGCTGCTATATTTCAAAAACTCAGTAAGCGTTAGTCCCATCATGCCAGCGTTGCTGCCCCCTTGCAGTAAAGTATACCCATTTCGGCCCAATATCGTGCCTGCGGCTATTGCTTCACGTTTCATTTTTTCGGTTGGATTGCCAAACATGCCGGCAGCGACAAAAACTCTCACGCGACAAGTATACACATTATACCAGTGGTTTCCAAGTGTTTAGTATCATTATTTATAGAAACAACGCAGTTAAAACAATTGTTTTTTTCTAACCATCATTTCCGGCTTGCCCAGATTAAGTTCTTCAGAAACTTTAATACCAAGGCCATCAATAAATCCCCGGATGCGTTTTTTCATTTCCTGCACGTCTATATCTTGGTCTGTACAGTATTCTACTTCCATAAAAAGCCCCAGGTTTTCCACTTTTTCCAATACTATTTCAAAATCACCATGGACAAAAGTCTTCTTGCAGTTTTTTATGGTAACAAGTTCTTTTAGGCCAAGCTTTTTCACTATGTTTTGCATCTGTTCAAAGGAATCGATTTTTGTTTCGTACTCGTCAGAAAATATCCATGTATCGTCTTTTTCAAAATGGTCTACCTTATAGGCTATAGAAGCTGTTCCATTTTTATCCCTAAGGCGAAAGCATTCCCTAAGGCGTCCGTTCTCTTGCGGCTTTAAAGCGTCACGCAGAGGGTCATAGTAATAAATATCCGTAGTTTCTTTGTCGCCTTTGTAATCGAATTTTTGAAGCTTTGCTAAGACAGTTTCTTCATTGCCATACACTTCAACCAGTATTTCTATTTCTTTCATATTTTAACTCCTATCCTTTTAACTCGCTCACGCCGTGACCCCATTTTTTCCATGTACCATTGCTTCAGGTAGATACACTTTCCGTTTGCGAGCTTGAATTCGTTGACGATGTCTTGTTTGATTGTTTTTGTTTCAAGTCTGAAATTGACTATCGCGTGGCTTTTTTGTGATGACAAAACCGAGTATTCTATTTGAAAATCGTTAAGGGCTTTGATGGCGTCCCATTCTTTTCGTATGTTTTCTATGCCGATGATTTGTTGAAACGGCGTTTCCCAATACTCGCAATTTTCGTCGAACATCGCGATAATGCGGTCGATGTCTTTTGCAAGCCAAAGTTTATGCAGCCGGTTTATCCATTTTAAAATACTCATTCCTTTGATTTCCTTTATTCAAATAAAAAATGAAGTTGGTTTTGCGGGATTCCCAATTCAAGTCCATGGTCGACCGCCGCTTTCCAGGTCGACTTATCGTGATAATTAAAGTTGAAAGTTTTTCCACCGGAAAATACCGCAGTCATGTTTCCCTGTTCATCCCAGAAGTGGGCATACCATGTACCCTCCTTTAAGTTTTTTGCGATAGTTTCAATTTGTTTTTTGTCTACCAAAACTGTATAAACATGCCATACACTGGTAATGCGAACCTTCGTCACTTTAAATCCATTAACTATTCGTGGGTCCTTTAAACTTTCTTCAATAATACAGCCTTTTAATTCACTCACGCCGTGACCTCTCTTTGCGGTAATTCCACGGCTACCCGCTCCGCAGATTCGGGCGCGGTTTGGGTATCGTCGTTCCATGCTTCCAATTTCACGCTGATGATTTTGGACACGCCTTTTTCCTCCATCGTCACGCCGTACAGGTTATCGGCAAGTTCCATTGTGGGTTTGCGGTGCGTTATCACAATAAATTGCGTGGTGGTTGAAAATTTGGATAGGTAATTCGCGAAACGCCCGACGTTGGCTTCGTCAAGGGCGGCTTCGATTTCGTCAAGAAGGCAAAACGGCATGGGACGAAGTTTCAAAATCGCAAACAAAATCGCGATCGCGGTAAGTGCTTTTTCCCCGCCGGACAAAAGCGATATGTTGGCAAGTTTTTTGCCGGGAGGTTCGGCTATGATGTCGATACCGCTGTTTAGCCAATCCTCTTTGCCTTCAATCGGCACAAGTTGCAACCGCGCGTGTCCCCCGCCGAACAATTCTTTGAACACTACCCCGAAATTATGATTGATTTTTTGGAATGCATCGCGAAATTTTGTTTCCATTTCTTGTGACAAATCGCGAATTACTTTTTCCAAATCGGCGCACGCGGTTGTAAGGTCGGCGACTTGGGTGGAATATTCGTCGAAGCGTGATTGCTGTTCGCGGCTTTGTTCAATGGCGTCGAGGTTGACGGGACCTAATGCCGATATTTGTCTTTTGAGAGAAGTTATCTCGGATAAAGCAGGTTCGAGTTCAAAACCTACCCCGTCTGCCCCTTTCGGGTCTGCCACCCCTGGCTCGCCTTGCTCGCACCGCGCACCCTGTGAAGGGGAATTCTTCTCTTGTAAAAAGAGGTGGCAGGCGGAATAGTTCATGCCGTATTCTTCGTCGATGCGGGTTTGCATTTGTTCAATGTTGACGTCAACGCGGGCAAGTGCCGCTTCGGTGCGGTAATATTGCCGCGTGAGGTTAGAAATTTGTTCGGTCAATGCGTTTTTTTCCTGTTCCTGTTCCGAGAAGCCGGAGCGCAGGTGTTCTTTTCGTTCGGCAAGGGAAGCAAGTTGCTTTTTTGCGGTATTTAGTTTCGCAAGGCTTTCGAAGTATTTGCCGCTTAATTCGTTTTGTTTATCTCCACCCGCTTCTTGTTCAAGCGTCGCCATTTGTGCATCTAAATCAAGCAACGATTTTTCGATTTGCGCCAAGTTATTTGTATGCCAAAGATTGTTGTTAAGCGCGTTTTTGGACCCGCCAGTGATTGAACCCCGTGTTTCGATTACATCGCCGTCAAGAGTCACGATTTTGAATGCGTACCGTGTGCTTCGGGCAAGGTCTATGGCGTCGTCCAAATCCTCGACGATGACGATGCGCCCCAACAATGCTTCGACAACCGGCTTGATTTGTTTGTTGTATGTTACAAGATCCGATGCCACCCCGACCGCATCGTAATTGCGGCATTCTTTCACTTCTTCGTAAGTGAGAGTCCGTGGTTTGGCGCTTGTAAGCGGCAGGAATGTCGCACGCCCCCAGTTATTTTGTTTCAACAAGTCAATCATGTTTTGGGCGCCCGCTTCGTCTTGCGTAATGATGTTTTGGGCGGCGGCGCCCAGGGCAACCTCGATTGCTGATTCCAAATAGTCGGGCACAACAAGTTCCTGGGCTACTATGCCGATGACAGTTTCCAATTCGGCTTGTTGGAATTTGGTCTTTGCGTTCTTTTTGGCTTCCAATATTTTTTTGACGGCAAATTTGTATCCTTCCCCGCTTTCGATAAGGTTTTCTATGGTTCGCTTTTTGGCAACAAGTTGCGCGCGTTCAAGTTTTAACTCGTTCAACCTTTCCATGCTTACCATTTTGCTTTCGTTTTGTTCGCGCTCCAAAAATACCGACAAATCCAAAACCTGGGCGCGCAGTTGTTCCGACTTTGAATCTATGTCGCGGATTTCCACCATCTCGGCGGCGGATTGCTGGCTTTGTTCTTCTACTTGCTGCTGCTTGGCGCGCAGGTTTCTGTCAATCGTGTCTAATTCGACTTGCAACTTTTCTTTGTCCGCTGCGGCATTGTCGTATTGGGTCACGTAGGCGTTTATTTCAAGCCATTTCAGCCGGTCGCGCAAAACAACATAACGCTGTGCCGCCTCTGCTTGCCTTATAAGCGGTTTTAGTGTTCTTTCGATTTCATTTATGACGTCGGTGACACGTACCAATTCCATGCTTGTGCGTTCAAGTTTTTTCTCGGCCTCAACCTTGCGGGATTTGAATTTGGATATGCCCGCAGCTTCTTCGAAAATGCCGCGACGCGATTCAGGTTTAGACGAAATAATCTCGCCGACCTGGCCTTGCGAGATTATCGTAAAGCCGTCGCGGTCGATGCCGGAATCATGTAAAAGGTTTGTAATATCTTTTAATCGTGCGGGAGAACGGTTGATGAGGTATTCACTCTCGCCGCTTTTATATAACTTTCGCGATATAACGACGTCGCTGTAATCCACGGGAAACAGCCCCGAGGTGTTATCAAAGTGCAAACTTACTTCGCAATAGCCCAAACCGGCACGCGTTTCGGTGCCTTTGAAGATGACGTCTTGCATCTGGGACCCGCGCAAAATCTTTGATGACTGTTCACCAAGAACCCACCGTATCGCGTCAGACACGTTGCTTTTTCCGCAACCGTTGGGTCCGACAATGCAAGTTACCCCGCCGCGAAAATCGACTTCCAACTTGTCGGCGAAAGATTTGAAACCGAAAACTTCCAACTTTTTAAAAACTTGCACCCATTACAATAGCACACGGGGCGTATTTCGCAAAATAGATTTGACTGTTTTTTCAAAAAAGCAGATAATACTTTATGCCAAAGAAAGTCTTGTATGGTTTAATCGCCGCAGTATCATGTGCGGTTATTACTTGTGCGACGGTGCTTTGTTTTGTGTTTGTTGGCAACGGCTCACCAGATGTTAAAGCCGCAACTATAGACATATCGCACGATTTCACGGGGGCGAACGGTTCCACCAATCTCTCTCCCCTAAGCCGTACTTTGCGGGCAAATGACACGGACGGTCAATACGGCAATGCCGATATTACGACCAATGAAAACTTTCCGGGAAGTCCCGGCGGTGCGCTGCGGTTTACTTATCCTGCGGGATGGTATGGCGGGACGGCTCCGGCTCATTGCGGAGTAAGTTTTGCTCCGACAGATGAATTATATGCCCAGTGGTCTTTCAAATACTCCGATAATTGGCAGCCGCATCAAACCGGCGACAAACAAGTATATGTTTATTTATACGATGCGAACAGCGGGTCAGGTGTTTCTGATTTTCCGGTGATTACATGGCGTGGAACCGAAGGCGAATACTACTGGGTAGACGGTGTAAGATACTGGCGTAATTGGAACACAGCAAACACAATGATGATGGGCACACAACAATATACCGAGCCCCGTGAAAACAATCCTTGCTATGCGCCGGATACCACTGTCATAAAAAACAACACGTGGTATACCGTGAAAATATATGCAAAAGTTAACCCGAATGGTCGCGGCGATTTCAAAATGTGGGTGAAAGAATACCCAAGCACAAACTTCACGTTGGTAATGGATTTACCAAATCAAAGATATCCAAACGGTCCGAAGTATACAAACGGCCAGACAGCCACGATTAACCGTTTCGCGTTTGAGCCCGTCTGGGGGGGTGTAGGCGGCCGAAAAGCACAAACCGATTACTTTTACGTAGACGCGTTAAAGATATCCAACGAGGATTGGGACAACCCGCCCGCCCCGCCGCTTGGGGCGCCTAACATCATGGACCACCATTTCAACAATTGGGGACCTTTTACACCTTGGGGAAATGCCAAAATTGACCCAACGAATTCCGCACCGGGAAGTCCGGGCGGCAGCGCACGGGTGGATTACAATGCGGGGTACGGAGACGGAGGAAGTCCGGGTTTTTTTGAGCACGCATTAAACCAATCGCTGGACGAAATATGGATGGAGTTTTCATTCAAGTATTCCGACAATTACATGTTTCACCATGTCGCCAACAAAGTGTTATATCTTATAGGCGAAGGTCCGAGTTATACATATTGTAACCTTGTTTTCAATTGCGATGACAATGAAATACGACTTATTTATCAAGGCAGTCACGGCGGCGGATATGCAAACATCGTTGAGCCCACCAATACAGTCAAGATAAAACCCGGAATCTGGTACACAGTGAAAATCCATATAAAGTTAAACACCGGGACCAGTTCCGACGGTGTTCTTGAAGTATGGGTTAACGACACCAAAACAATTAACCGCACCAACATTCCGTATCGGCAAGGCACCTCCGCGGGCATAAAGATGCAATATGTAAAATTCGACCCCGTCCTTGGCGGCGGTGATGGATTAATAAAGTCAGCAGACGATTACATCCTCTACGATGCCGTAAAAATCTCCACCGCGGATTTCCACAACGACAATCCGCAATCGCCTGCCGCCCCGGGGAATATTGTGAGGTAAAATGGCAAAAGTAAAACGAATGTCGAAAAAAGTTTTTTACTCGCTTGCTGCCATTGCAGCGTGCGTTATTATATCATGCTCGGCGGTTTTGGGTGTTGTGCTTTGGGGCGGAAACCCTCCGACGGCGCGAGCCGCCACTTTACCGTTTGTTGACCACTTCCACAATACCTCGGCCTGGGGAACAATGCCTTACTCTGTCGGAGGCGTTACCGCACCCGCTCCAACAGTAGACAACACACAAAACGCGCCCGGCAGTCCGGGAGGCGCTTTGCGATTTACACATCCGGCAGGCTGGCCGCCGGGATATGAGCCGGGCAAGGCTTGGACCGATTTACCGCAAGCCGAAGAATTATGGACAGAATATTGGTTTAAATATTCGGATGAATTTGAGTTCGACATGACCGGACAAAAACACCTTTATTGGAAACTGGATAATGTCGAAGCGAGCGATTTTTACCTTGCAGTAAGGAACACCGACAGAAAGTTGTGGTTGACTACACAACCAAGGCCACAGCCCCCGGGCTACTCTGCTAATTATGTATCCAATTTGGGCTACGACCCAACGATTCAACCGGGTGTATGGTACAAAGTAACCACATACATCAAGTTGAACACGACTACAAGTCCGTACAACGGAATATGCCGCGTGTGGCTAAACGACATTCCACTCATGGATCATACGAATGTGAATTATCGTACAAGTACTTACATAAACAGCAAGATGAATTTCCTTGAGTTATGTCCTGTATGGGGCGGTAACGGACCGAAAGTAGCGAAAACGGGCTATATGTGGTTTGATGCTGTGCGCCTGCAAAGCAACCCGATTATTGCGCCGCTTGACCCGCCCAATATCGCAAGCCACGGCTTTGATAATGGTCAAGCATCTCCTTTTGTATTAAGCAACGGTGCTGAAATTATAAGCACCGATTCCGCGCCCGGAAGCGCGCCAAACTCTGTGCGATTCACCCACCCCGCAGGTTGGGGTGACGGATATCAGCCCGGCAGAATATCGTATACCTTGAACCCAACTTTGGATGAAATATGGCTCCAATTTTCCTTCAAGTTTTCGGAAAACTTTTTCTTTCATCCTGCTGCAAATAAGCTGTTGTACGTTAAAACACCGGGGAATGTCGCTAACTGGGTCCTTAATTGCGATTGGGGGCGACCCCAGATCGTTTGGCGGAATTCCCATCATGGCGAAGGGCGGCTTAACAATTACATTACTCCTTACACTGTGTTGCCGGGGTTTTGGTACACCATAAAAATGCATGCAAAGATGAACACAGGCAACAACGCCAACGGAATCTTTGAAATGTGGATTAACGGCACAAAGGTAATGGATTATAACAATGTAACATTTTTTGGCGGGACATCCGCAAACATGAAAATGGGAATACTGGATTTTGATCCTATCTTCGGCGGCGCAGGTAATTATACAAAACCTTCCATAGATAATTTGTACATGGACGATTTCAAAATTTCAACCGCGGATTTCCACAACGACAATCCGCAATCCCCCACCGCACCGTCGAATATTGTGGTTTAGATTTTAAAATTACTCCCCAACTATCTTTGCCGCGTTTTGGATTGCGGTTTTGATTTGTTCGCCCAAATCCATATCGCCGGCACGTGCGCCAAGGAGTATCGCATTGGCAACGGCGGTGGCGTTGGAGTTTCCGTGCGCTTTTATGACGGGCTTTTTGACGCCGATAAAGATTGCGCCGCCCGTGGCATCTTCGCTTAAGGAACGCTTCATTTTAAGAAGTCTGCGCGCAAGCATGAGTTTTCCCAAAAGCGCGCCTGCTCCCGAAACAGCTTTTTTCAATTCGTGGGAAAACAAAGATCCCGCACCTTCCATAGTTTTCAAAAGCACGTTTCCGGCGAAACCATCGCAGACAATGATGTCGTATTTGCCGCTGAACACATCGCGGGCTTCGGCGTTGCCGAGGAAGTTAACCAGGGGGTGACCCCCTGGACCCCGGTCATTTTCCGTGCTTGATAGTTGTTTCAATAACTTGAAAGCGCCGAGGGTTAATTCATTCCCTTTTTCGTCTTCCGTGCCGACACTTAAAAGCCCTATACGCGGATTTTCGCGGCCTTGCGCGCGCATATAAACGTCCGCCATTAATGCAAAATGCACAAGGTTAATCGGCTTGCAATCCATGTTTGCGCCGACATCCAAGACCATAGTGCCGCGACCGTCTTTGGTCGGCAGAATCGGGCAAAGTGCGGGACGCGACACGCCTTCGATGCGTCCGATTTTCATAAACGCGGCGGTTAACACTGCCCCGGTGCTTCCCGCCGACACAAATGCGCCGCAATCGGGTCGGTCCTTAAGGGCGGATTGCCCGAGTACTATTGACGAGTTCGGTTTTTGCCGTATCGCCGCGGTGGGACTGTCGTGGCAGGTTATGGCTTCGGTAGTATGCAAAATCTCAACGCGACCTTCGAACCCCGCCGCCTTGATTCGCGGTTCGATGATGTCTTTATCCCCAACAAGGACAAGCTCGACCGATTTGTTGCGCGTTAATGCCTGGATTGCGCCATCGATGGTTACGTCGGGGGCTTTGTCACCTCCCAGAATGTCTACGATTACTTTTTTCATAATGTTCTCCTTTTTGCTATTGACACAAGGTACATTATACACTATACTACAAAATATGGCAGTCCCAAAGCATAAAGTTTCAAAATCTCGAAAAGGTATCCGTTCGTCGGCAGTTTTCAAGGCGCAACCCGCATCTATGACGGAATGTCCGCAATGTCACGCCGTACGAAAACCTCATACCGTTTGCGGAAATTGCGGCTATTATAAAGGTGCAAAAGTTATGGAAACACGCAAGGATGCGAAAGAGAAAAAAGCGGCGGATAAAAAGTAATAGCAGAAGGCAGCACACCAAGCAAACGCAGTAAAATAACAATAATTCACATTGGTTTTGCTAGAGATATAGGTGTAATATGTCATGAACACGGAAAGACTCTTGATTATGCTCTTAATGTGCTTCTTTTCTTACACTATGGTGGCAAAGCTGAAGAAGCAAAAGGTCCAAACTTTGCTGGAATCTTAGTTCGCGCATGCAAAAGAGAAGGCAAAAGTTTTTATGTTGCGTATAAAGCTGTTCATGCAATGCACAGAAAATACGGCAACGAAAGCAGTGTAAGATATGCAAATAAAGAATTGCTCGCAATAAAAACAGTCTATGCAATGTGCAATAGAAGCGAACCATAAGACACAAAGCGGTTAACCGCTTTTTTTATTTTTCAAGACTGCTTTTCATTGCGACAAGAAAGTCGCTTACTTGATTGCGGTTTTTTAGAACTACCAATTTTTGGTTCCAAAAACACAATCAAGCCACTTTCGGTAAAACGGTATCTTGTTAATTCATCGTCACGGCTGTGATTGCCGTCCATTATCCATTTATCACCGGCCATAGAAAGGATTCTTTCGACAAAAATATCCTTGTCTACCGGACTCATATCTGGATTCCATGAATAGTGGTCGAAATAAATAATAGGCAGATTGAATATCTTGCTAAGTTCGCCTGCGACAAAACTTTTACCGCTGCCCGTAGGGCCAAAAACCGAGATTTTGTTCATATCATTCCTGATTGTATCTTTTCTTCGGCTTGTAATGCGTGTGCAGTAACTTATGCGCCAGTTCACTATTGGGCTCGCCAAGATAGTCTTTGTACACTTGCACGACGGCGGGGTTTTCGTGGCTGCGGCGCAGGTTGTTATATTGGTCCATGTGGTAAAGCGTTTTGGCGCGGTTCATTGCGTTGCCGAAGTTGTCTTGGATATCGGCATCGTGCACCGGCATTCCGCCCCCGTTGACACAACCGCCCATACACGCCATGATTTCGATGAAGTGGAAGTAATCTTTGCCACTTGCAACGTCTTGCAGTATTTTCTCGGCATTAGATATACCGCTTACTACTGCGACGTTGATGTTTCTGCCCTGTTTGTCTTTCATTTCCGGCAATTCCGCGGTTTTTATGCCGCGTTCACCCCGTACGGCGTGGAAATCAATGTTATCCAAACGCCTGCCCAGGATTTTTTCCGACAGTGTGCGAAGCGCCGCCTCGGTTACTCCGCCCGTTGTGCCGAAGATAAGACCGGCACCGCTTGAAAGCCCCAACGGGTCATCGAATTTTTCATCGGGCAAGGTTTTGAAATCAATGCGGAATTCTTTTATCAACCGCACAAATTGGCGCGTTGTCATGGTCATGTCAACATCTTTGTATTTTTTGGAACTGTCGATGCCTTCGCGTTCGGCCTCGCTTTGTTTGGCGATACACGGCATAAGCATGACGGTGAAGATTTTTTCGGGTTTGATGCCCGCTTTCTGGGCGTAGTAAGACTTGATAAGCGCGCCGAAAATTTGTTGCGGGCTTTTGGTGGTGGATACGTTTTTTAAAAGCTCGGGATGGTACATTCGCACGTAATTAATCCACGCGGGACAGCAGCTTGTAAGCATTGGTAACTTAGCATTTGGGTTTTCCAATCTTTTGGCAAACTCGGTGGCTTCTTCCATTATGGTAAAGTCTGCGGCAAGGTTCAAATCAAAAACGCGGTCAAACCCCACACGGCGAAGCGCGGCGACCATTTTGCCTTCGCAGTTTTCGCCCGTGGGCATACCGAAGCCCTCGCCGATTGCGACGCGGATACTTGGCGCGGTTGCAACAACGACATGAATATCGGGGTCGGCGAACTTTTCTTTTAACAACGGCAACCGGTCGACCTCTACAAGGGCGGCGGTCGGGCAATTCGCGACGCATTGACCGCAGCTTATGCACGGCACGGTTTCAAGCGGTTTATCCCACGCACAGCCTATGCGCGCGTCAAAACCGCGGCCGTTGACCGCCAGGACTCCGACACGTTGGTTAACGGCACACACGCGGGTGCATCGGCCGCACAGGATACACTTGTCATTGTATCGGCGGATGTAACTATTGTTCGGGTCTTGAGAAGAAAACTCCTTATTACGTTCAAACCGTTGCGCGTTACACGCGGCGTCTTCGCTTGCGCGTTTCAATCGGCAATCGCTTGTCCGCGGGCATTTAAGGCAGTTCAAATTGTGGTCGCTTAACAAAAGCTCCAAAACGGTGCGACGTGATTTTAATACACGCGGGGTGTTAGTAAAAACTTCCATACCATCGGAAACGGTAGTGTTGCATGCGGTCACAAGGTTTTTGATACCTTTAAGTTCCACAAGGCACACGCGGCAGGACGAAATCACGCCGATGCCTTTTTCGTAACAAAGCGTCGGGATTTTTATGCCGACGTTGTGGCACGCGTTCAAGATTGATGTGCCGGGTTCAACTTGATATTCCTTTCCGTCGATTTTTATTGTCATAGTTTTAACTCCTCCAATACGCGTTTGAAGATTTTTTCATGTCCTTCGCTGTTTGGGTGCAAGCCGTCCGCCAAATCTTTTGAAGTAAACAAGTCAAATATATATATATATTGAACTTGCTGGCCGCGGCAGATTTGCCCGATGGCATTATCGTATTTAATTATCTTTTCGTTAAAGTAACTTTTGTATTGTTTGGTACTGCTTGAAAAGCGGTTTTTTACTTTCGGTTCGTCAACAGGGGTAAGCCCAACAAAAGTAATCTCATCTGTGAATTTCTTTGCCTTGGTTATTAATGCGCCGATGTTTTTTTTGAAATCTTCGATACTTGTCCTGTCTTGCCCGTCTAAATCTTGTGTGTCGTTTATGCCGATACCAAAGATAATAACAGTCTTCCCGTCTCTTTCCGGTCGGTGTCTGGGTTTGCATTCGGAATCAAATCGGGTTAATATTTCTTCGCTTACATGTCCGCTTATGCCAAGGCTATGGACATAGCTTTTGTAATCATATTTTTTGTCAAGGTACATCCGCAACCGATTGACCCAACAATCCGTTGCAGGAGTGCACTCGCCATATACGATGCTATCCCCAAACACCAAAATATTCATTACTTCACCTCGCTTTCTTGGTGGATTGCGTTCACCGGGCAAACCGGTTCGCATTTGCCGCAGCTTATACACTTCTCGTCAATATAGTATTTCGGGCGTTTGCGCATGCACGCGCCCGCGGGACATTTGCCGCCAAGGTGTTCAAGGTATTCGTCCTTAAAATGTACTAAAGCCGAAAGCACGGGGTTTGGCGAGGCCTGGCCCAATCCGCAAAGACTTGATTCCATCACGGTATTGCCCAATTCCACCAATTCATCAAGGTCGCCTTTTTCGCCTTCTCCGTTTGTGATTCTGTCCAAAATATTAAGAAGTTTTTTGTTCCCGATACGGCACGGAGTACACTTACCGCAGCTTTCGTCCACGGAAAACTTGATAAAAAACTTTGCCATATCCACCATGCAGGTTTTTTCGTCCGCGACGACAAGTCCGCCGCTGCCAAGCATCGCCCCCGCCGCACGCAGGCTTTCAAAATCCATCGCGATGTCAAACATCGATGCGGGAATACAGCCGCCGCTTGGGCCGCCGACTTGCACCGCTTTGACCTTGCGCGGGATTTCGATTATTTCACCCGTCGGACCGGCAGAGGTCTTCTTTTGTATTTTTACCGATGGCGCACCGCCGCCGATGTCGTATATAAGCGTTTTCAAACTCGTACCCATGGGAACTTCCACCAATCCGCCATTCATGATGTTGCCGGCAAGGGCGAAGACTTTTGTGCCTTTGCTTGTTGCAGTGCCCAGAGTATTCCAATACCCTGCACCGTGCAAGATAATCATCGGAATTACCGCCAAGGTTTCCACATTGTTGATAAGCGTAGGTTTTTTGTAAAGACCGCTTGTCGCCGGGAAAGGCGGTTTTGGCATGGGTTCTCCCCGACCGCCCTCGATGGATGCAAGCAACGCCGTTTCCTCGCCGCATACAAAAGCACCCGCACCCAATCGCAATTCAATATCGAAATCAAAACCTGTGCCGAAAATGTTTTTTCCAAGGAATTTGCGTTCACGGCTTTGCTTAATTGCGATTTCAAGATTTTTCACAGCCACGGGGTATTCCGCACGAACGTATATATAGCCCTTGTTCGCACCCACCGCAAAGCCCGCAATGGTCATGGCTTCCAAGATACTGTGGGGGTCGCCTTCCAATATTGCGCGGTCCATGAATGCGCCGGGGTCGCCCTCGTCGGCATTACAAACGATATATTTTTCGGGAGGGGTGACACTCCCCGCAGTATTTCCTGCGTCACGTACGAATTGCCACTTTTTGCCGGTGGGAAAGCCCGCACCGCCGCGGCCGCGTTGACCGCTGTCCAAGACCGTTTGGATAATCTCTTGCGGCGACATCTCGGTTAGTGCTTTTTTCAAACCTTTGTAACCGTCGCGGTCGACGTACTCTTGAATCGACAAGGGATTAATCTCGTCAACGTTTCGCAGGGCTAACCTAACTTGCCCCGGATACTTTTCCGCGGGGGGTATGGGGGGGGTCACCCCCCCCGAAAAATCCTTATTAACTTCTTGCATGTTTTCTTATCTCCTTGCAAACTTCGTTTAGGGTCGCTTTTTCTATCATGTGGTCGTTTATCATCACAACAGGCGCGGCGTCGCACCGTCCCACGCACCGGGTATTATGTTCGATTGAAAACATTTTGTCTTCGGTTACGTGACCCGCTTTGATTCCAAATTCGTTTTCGATTTTTGTCAATATGTCCGCCGCCCCGCACACAAAGCACGCTGTACCCATGCATACCGCGATGACGTTTTTGCCTTTCGGGGTGAAAGAAAACTGATGGTAAAAGGTAGCGGTACTGTAAACTTCACACCTTGATTTGTTAAACACATCGGCGATTATCGTGACCGCCTCCGGGGTGATGCAGCCATGCTTTTCTTGGCAGTATTGCAAGGCGACGACAACGGACCCTGTGTCTTTTTTGATTTTTTGAATGTCGGGTTTCACATTAATATTATAGGCAATATATTAGGTTTAGTAAAATGTTATTTCACATATTTCGTCGCGCGTGTAAGGTGCGTGCCGTACCTTTTAATGTCTTTTATGAGTTGTTGTTTTATGCTTACACCCCGCAAATCAATATTGGATAAATCTTCCACGTCCAAAAGCACGGGTTCGTACGAGCCAAACGGCTTTCCATCGTCCACGTTAAGATTTTCAGGGTTTAATATATATTCCTCGCTTGTTGTTTTGGATACTTTGCCGCGTTGATAGGTGCAAAGATAAAACGCTTCCATCTTGTCCCTATATTTGCTTTTGTACAAGACTCGCACAGCTTCTGCGGTCACATTGGCTTCGTCTTTAAGTTCACGGACAACAGCCGCGCGCGGGGTTTCGTCATCGTCCACATGGCCGCCGGGCAATACGTAGTATTGTTCGTCCCCTCTGGTACGTTTTATAGCAAGCAATTTTCCGTCAACAAAAGTAACAGCACGCACACCTTGCACGGGTTCCTTGTCCCATTTTTTAATCCGTGTTTTTACCTCGAACCCGTCCAAAAGTTCCGCCATGTCGTCCCGTAATTTGGCGGAAATTTCATTTTTGTCTGTATATTCATTAGTCCAAATAGTTTTGCCAACCTTGAACTTAGTCAGCTTGAACGGCCGCGGGCGGCGGTTAGTAACAACGGGCACGATTGGAACGCCGGCGCGCAGGGCTATAACCGCCGTTCCGTTTCGTACGGCAAGGGCGTCTTCCCCGCTGAAGTTGCGCCTGCCTTCGGGAAACATTGCAATGCTTTCGTTTTTCTTTAACTTGGCAAGACAATGGCGAATTATTGCAATATCGTTTTTGCCGGGGCGTATAGGAACTCCGTTAAGCGAACGCAAAAACCGGTTGATAGCGGTACGCGGTTTGAAAAGCGATTCTTTACCGACAAAGTGCAGCATGAATTCGGGAAATGCCATAAAAATGACAAAAACATCTGTGTTGGAACGGTGTTGGAACGCGAAAACCACAGGCTTGCCGCGATGTTGTTTGACTTCTTTTTTGTTGTACACACGCATCGGGAAAAGTATGCGGAAAAACGGATACGCAATGGTTTTCAAGAACCGGCGAAAAAAGGTTGACCCGCGGGGCAATTTGAAATCGTCAAGGGCTGCTTCTTTTGGTGGCTTATTTTTCTTTGCCATCTATTATATTTAACATATGCTTGACCGTTTCGTCAATTGTCATGTTGGTGGAATCGATAAAAACCACGTTTTTAATATTCTTAAGATTTCGCTTGTAATCCATCTTATCGCGGGCTTTGGTTTCTTTGAAAACCTGTTTGAAAGCAATATCTTGACCTTTTGCGGTAAGTTCTTTGTATCTTCGCATGGCACGGACCTTGGGCTTGGCGGTCAAAAAGAATTTGTGTTTGGCATCGGGTAAAACCACGTTGCATATGTCGCGGCCCTCGGCAATAAGGCTTGTGCTTCGTGCGATGTCTTGGGATATTTTGGTACAAAAGGCGCGGACTTGGGGAATTGATGCCAACCCGCCACCCGATATTTTGCTTATTTCATTGTCGCGCAATCTTGTGGTAACGTCTACTCCGCCCAGGGATACCCGCGTAACGCCATCGACAATTTTTGCGGTCATTTTTATGTCTTTCAAGAAATCTGCACCTACCCCGTCACCGCTATGCGGCGCCACCCCTTCGTTATACGAAGGGGAATTATCACGCACGTGAACCGCGATACCGCGATATAAAGCCCCCGTATCAAGGCACGGAATCCCCAATGCTTTTGAAAGACCGCGAGCGACGCTGCCCTTGCCGCTTGCGACCGGGCCGTCGATAGCTATATGAATCAATTTCATAGTGTAATACCCGCCTTTTCAAGAATCGGTATGAATTGTTCGTTGGTCAGATTCAACTTCAGCGGCGTTACGGTGATATAACTTTTTTTAAGCCAATACAAATCTCCCCGTTGTTCAAGCGCGTCCAAAGCAAACCCCATAATTGGGCTTTTAAGCCAATAAAACGTCAATCCGAACGGATTCACTTCCACGCTGTACTTGTTGTCCACCATTCCGCGCGTAAGGTGCGTACAAATGATTTTTCGCGTGGAAATCTTTTCGGGATAATTAACATTAAGCGTGACATTCGGCGGCATATTTTTGTAAAGAAAAGACAGGTTCCGTGCAAAATTGCTTGCAATCGCTTGGAAGTTTTTCTCGTCCGACGAGTCGCGAACATTCGCACTTAACGCTATGCTTGGAATCCCTTGAATCGTTCCCTCGATGGCGGCGGATACCACACCGCTTGAATAAATCGTTTCACCCCTGTTATGGTGGTCGCAAATGCCGGTAACAATAAGGTCGGGTTTGGATTTTAAAATCTTATCAAGCGCCAAAGTCACACAATCGCACGGTGTGCCGTTGACCGAGAAAATCTTGACTTTGTTAAGTACAAAGTATTGTTTAACGCGCAAAGGCCGTGCGCTTTTTGTAAATTGATGCCCTATCCCTTGTTGCGGATTCAACGGTGCGACGATAACAACGCGATGACGGACACTTAACGCTTTTGCAAGTGCCGTTATCCCGGGCGCAAAGCAGCCCTTTTCATTTACCAATAAGATGTTCATTTTTTCACCGCCTCACTTCCAAGTTGACGCATTTGTTGAATAATTCCGTTTTGCCATGCTATCACAGAAATATAATCTGTCGCATCGTAATTCAACGGCACCACAGTTATGTATTTTTGGTCAAACCAAGTACGCGCCACATCTGCGTTAGGCATATCGTTTAATCGCTTCACCTTTTGCGCCCAATAGTATTTGTTACCGTAAGCATCTAATTTTTCGTCATAAGAACTTAACTGCGTCATTCGTCCCATGCGCGCGATTTTCACGCCCTTGAATTGTTTGTATTTTTCCACCGCGGGCACGTTGATATTCAAAAAAGTATCTTTCGGATACCTCATTGTGGCAAAGGTTTCGACATTCTTTTCGATAAATTGCACAGCGTTTGCAAGCTGCGCTTCCCTGTTGCCGCCGACTTGGTGTTCGACGGCGATTGCGATTGTCGGTATTCGGAAAAACACCGATTCCATCGCCATACCGATATTACTTGAAGAATAAATATCTTGCCCCATGTGAATCCCGTTGTTAATTCCGCAAATCACAAGGTCGGGTTTTTGGTGTGCCATTATCTCCGACAACATTATCGATACCGCATCGGCGGGGTTTGAAAAAAACTCGTACGCC
>Ga0123353_10002860_pt1 | contig 21592 bp, 18 predicted proteins | sample TergutLab28metaG_3_FD_92763 | JGI IMG/M metagenome (GOLD analysis project Ga0123353, IMG submission 92763) | Labiotermes labralis P3 segment gut microbial communities from Petit-Saut dam, French Guiana - Lab288 P3 | ecosystem: Host-associated > Arthropoda: Insects > Digestive system > Gut ... | reverse complement strand
TCCAGCTTGTGGGCCTTGCCGTTGTGGATGAGCATGTTTTCGCTGGCGGCAGTGGTATCGCCGAAGCCGTAGCCCAGGTTCCAACCGAAGGAGCTGCCATCGGGCAAAGCCGTGTTGAGGCTGCTCCACAGCCAGGTGTTGTCGTAGGTCCACACGCCGCGCCCCCAGTCGAGCGTGGCGAAACTATCCGCCGGGCCGAAGACCCAGGTGCGGCCGCCCGCCAGGCTGGCCGTGCCGCTGACACGCATGCAGTTGATCTTCTGGTTGTAGTAGAAATGCCCTGGTTTGCCCAGGGGCGTGGCGACGACGGCGGTCTCCCCGGGCAGATCGGTGAGGGTGAGATCGATGCGCAATTCTTGTCTTTGTGGACCGAAGTTCTGCACGACGCCCCGCAGCACGCGCTTGTTTCCCCCGTGATAGAATCCCAGGTTCATCCCGCCGAAGCGGCGCTCCAGATGGCCCGCGCCGGAGGTGGCGGGCAGGTTCCATTTCCCCAGAGGGAAGGGGGTGACCACGGTCTTCACTGTGGTTGTTTTGGCGTGGAAATCCACGATGCTCACGAACAGGTTGCCCACCATGCCGCTGTCGCTGATGATGAGCACCATGCCGTAATCCTGGTTGTTGATGCAGTAGCAGTCCCACTCCTTGATGCGCCAGGCGGGGACGGTGATGTCATTGCGATCATATTGCCAAAATAGGCGCTTGGCGTAGCCGGGCTCGGCGATGTCGCCATTCACGAGCAGGCGCCGGGAGGCGGTGATCTCGTGTTGCTGGGTTGAGGGGATGTAGGGGGTGGTTGGCATGGGGGGGCCTCCTTTGTTAATGCTGAATTCTGAATGCGTAATGCTTAATTGTCGCGGAGCGACATGTTCTTATCTCACCCCAGCACGGCCTGCTTCGCCGGGCTGGCGCGGCCATCCAGGTCCGGCCAGCGGCGCTCGATGGCGGCAAGGGCGATCTCCACGTCCTCGTGGACCTCCCGGGCGCTGTGCGCGCCGAGGGTCACCATGTCGCAGGCACGGATCGTGTTGTAGACGAAATTCAGCCCCACATAGGGCGTGCAGCGCCCGGCGGCCATGGGCTTGATGGTCATCACGGGGCGCTTGGCGTGGTTTATTATTTTGGCTACGCTCTCGACTTCAATTTGCATCAGGAAGCCCAGGGGGTTGTATATCTGGATATAGGTCTCCACGTCGTAGCCCTGTTGGTCGCTGTAGAGCACCAGCTCGGGCATGTGGCAGGAGAGGCCGGGGCGCATGCCGGCGGCGCGGATCATGCTGGTGTAGTCGTCCAGACGGTCTATGGTGCCGTGGAGCTTGTTCACCAGTTGCTCTACCCTGGAGTGGTGCAGCAGGCAGAAGGCGCTCCCCTGCTGTGCGCTCCACTTGAAATAGGCCTCGCATTCGGCGCGGGCCTCCTTGCTGTCTTCCACGTTAAGGATGGGGGTATCGATAATGATCAATTTGCGTCCGAGCTTCTCCTGGACATACTCCAGCGCCCGGGCGAAGTTGGCCTCGCCCAGGGGACCCATCACGGCGTCTATGCCGTGGATGAGGTAAGCCTCGAACACGGGCAGGAAGTCCTCTGGCGCGGCGTAGCGCTCTTTGATCTGCGCGTCGGCGGAACAGGAGCGGTGGCTCCAGCCGAGGAGCCAGTTTGTGCCGATGAGCATGCGCGGTATGGAGATACCGGCGACGGTTGTGCGGGGGAAGGGCATGGTGAGGCCTCCTATATTTACCCCCTCAGTCACCCGAGGTGACAGCTCCCCCAAGGGGGAGCCAGGGGATTGTGACCGCAAGGATTTGCGTCAATCGAGGAAGGTGACATTTTTCACGTTGTAACCGGCTTGTTGCAGGAAGAGGCCGTATGTAGCATAGGAGCGATACGCCTTGCCATTTTCCCGCGCTGACCACATCATAGCATTGCAAAATTTCTGATTGCGTTTGCTGCCATTCATCCCTGGTGACAACAAAGCCATCTCCTGCTTCAACCCCAAGCATTTCAAAAATTTCAGCAGCCTGCGCCGCGATGTAGTCTGCCGTCCTTGCCTCGGACACCCTCGGCGCTGTCCACGCAAAAGAAAGCGTATCGGGGTCGTGCGTCATCGGTGAACTGTTTATGCGTATGCTTTTTTCAAACGGAATACTGGTTGTTTCTTCTTCTGTCGTGATTTCCGGCCCCGCCTGCCCACAGGTGGACAACAACAGCTGGCAAGCCAGCAATAGGGCTATCAATTTCTTCATGGCCTATACTCCCCGCATGCCTCAAAATACGCCATGATGTTCTCCCACGGCACCTCAGGCTCCACAACGTGCGTCGGGCACACGAACAGGCCTCCCTTGTCCCCGGCAATATCGAGATTATCGCGCACTGCTTTGCGCACGTCATCGGGCGTACCGAAGGGCATGGTGGTTTGGGTACCCAACGTGCCGTTGAAGGAGAGCCTGTCGCCGTACTTCGCGTATATCTCCGCGAAGGGCATGGATTCGGGCTGCACGGGATTCAATATATCTATGCCCACCTCGATCAGGTCCTCGATGAAGGGCTCCACAAAGCCGCAGGAGTGGTACTGGATGAGGACATCCGGCTTGATCTCACGAGCTATATTGATGACTTTGGCCAGCCGGGGCTTTAGGTATTCCCGATACATATCGAGGCCCATCATGGGGGCGCGCTGCATACCTATGTCGTCCCCCAGGTGTATGACGTCCACGTCCGCCCGGGCGAAGGCGGCCGCCTGTGCCACGGAGCGGGACGTCACGGCGTCCAGAATGAAGGCGGCCTTTTCGTCGCCCTCGGCCATGTCCATCAGGAGCTCCGCCATGCCGCGCATATACCAGGCCGTTTCCCAAACGGTGCAGGACATGTGGCCGTAGGCGGCGAGCCCGCGACTTTTAATTTCCCGGGCCTGTTCGCGCTGGGCCTCTTCATTGCCGCCGACGAGCTTTGGAAAGGGGTAGGCGTGCAGGTCATCCATGGCGATGTCCCCCGCCAGGGGGTGGCGCATGCGGGTGAAGTGCCGCGAGGCCTCGTTGCTGCCGGGCTCGTGGGCCACGCCCCAGCCAGTGGTGTTCGTGCCGGGCCGCAGGCCATCCGGGTAATAGCGCAGGAATTCGGCCTTATCGGCGGCGATCTGCCGCAGGCCCTGCACCCCTCGAAAGGGAAAGGCGAAATGGTCGGCAAGCTCCTTTTCCGGCCTGCCGGTTTTTTGCGTGAAAGTCTCCATCTGCGCCGGGCAGAGCATGATTTCCGCCGGGGCGTATTCGTATCCCTGGCGGCGGTATAGCGAGAGCAGGTTTTCGCGGGGGGAGAGTTTCATGGAACATATCACCTCTTGCCCATTTTATCACAAAAGACTGGATGGGGCAAGGTTTTTTTGTTTGACTTACATGAAAGAGAATGGTATGATAATATTCCCCCTCAGTCGCTGCGCGACAGCTCCCCAAGGGGGAGCCTTGGGTTGTGGGCACAGTCGCGCAGCGACTGAGGGGTAAAATCAAAGGAGACATCACAATGATAGCCAAAAACAAAACAGCCCTGCTCAAAATTTTAACCAACGCAGAACCCGCCCCGCAGGAGTCCTACGCGGCGGCGGAACTGCGCCACTACCTGAACCTGATGACCGCCGCGTCCTTCGAGATCACAAGCGAACCGGATGGCCCGGCGATCTCGGTCAAACTCGACAAAGCCCTCGGCAAGGACGCGTTTACGATCAAAACAAATGGGGACAGCATCGCCGTCACCGGGGGGAGGCGCGGGGTGATCTACGGGGTCTACGCGCTGCTGGAGGAGATGGGCTGCCGGTTCTTCACGCCCACGTGCGAGAAGATTCCCTGCGTGCCCGAACTGCCCCTGCCCAAGCTCGATATCGTGCAAAAACCTGCGCTGGAGTATCGCTGGCACAACTACAGGGACCTGGCGCAATATCCGCGATTCGCCGTGAAGAGCCGCGTCAATGGCACGGCCCTGTCCGAGGAATACGGCGGCGGCATGCCCTATGCTTGGTTTGTGCACTCCTTCGACCGGGAGATCATTCCGCCGGAGGAGTACTTCGACGAGCACCCGGAATATTTCTCGCTGGTGGACGGCGAGCGCCTGCGGGATTTTTCGCAGCTGTGCCTGACCAACCCGGAGGTGCTGGAGATCACGATAGCGAAAGTGCGCGCGGCCCTGCGCAAACGCCCGGAGTGCAGGATCATCTCCATCTCGCAGAACGACTGGATGAACTTCTGCGAATGCCCCGCCTGCGCGGAGATCGACGAGCGGGAGGAGAGCCACGCGGGCAGCCTGATTTGGTTCGTGAATCAAGTTGCTGAACAGATCGAGTATGAATTCCCGGACGTGGTAATCGACACCCTGGCGTATATGTACACCCGCAAGCCGCCGAAGAATATCCGGCCCAGGCACAACGTGTGCGTGCGGCTGTGTTCCATCGAATGCTGCTTCGCCCACAGCTTCGAAAGCTGCAGCTGCGACGAAAACGCAAGCTTCGTGGAGGACCTGCAGGCATGGGCCCAAGTTTGTGATCGGCTATACATTTGGGATTACACCACCGGCTTCGCGCACTACCCCGCGCCCCACGCCAACTGGAACGCTTTGCAGCCCAACATGCGATGCTTTGTGAAGAATAACGTCAAGGGCGTATTCGAGCAGGCCTGCGGCGCGCAGGGCGGCAGCACAGACCTCAACGAATTGCGGGCGTACCTGATCTGCAAGCTGCTGTGGGACCCGGACTGCGACGCCGAACAGCACAGGCGCGAGTTCTGCGAACACTATTATGGCAAAGCCGCGCCATATATTCTGGCCTACATTGAAGCGCTGACAGAGAAAGTCGAACGCGAGAACATCCACACCGGCTTCAACAGCAACTGCGACAAGGCTTATCTGACCGACGAGATGCTGGACATTTATGACGGGTATTTTGACCAGGCTGAGCAAGTTGTCGTCGGCGACGCGCTGCGGCATGCCCGGGTGGCCAAGGCCAGGCTTTCCATCCGCTGGGTGCGCATGAAGAACAAACAAATGCTCCGGCACGAAATCGAACCGGAGCAGATGAATCAGTTTTGGGCCGACTGGCGGGCCCATGGCCTGACGCGCATCGACGAATGGGTGAGCGCCGAGACCACGCTGCGGGCCTTTTTGGACGGCAAATGGCGGGGGACGGAGTTCTACAGGCACTGGGCGGATGAGGGGGGAGAGAGGTTATAGCCACGCCGCCGCAACGCTCTGCCCCACGCGGCGGCTCTTTTCGTCCGGCACATGTACCAGGAAATCGCAATCCGGGTATTCTTCGGCCAGAACCTGTTTGGCGACTTTCGCGATGATGTTCCCGCCTTCGCCGGACATCACGCGCCCCAGAAGCAGGACATACTTAAACTTGTAAAATTCCCAGTAATACGGCAGCGCGTGGCCCAGGTAACAGCCGATGGATTCGAAGATTTTTTCGCAGCGCGCGTCGCCCTGCGCCAGCAAATCCTGCACAATTTTGAGTTTTTCGCCGGGGGCAAGGGCCGGGTCCAGTTCGATGCCCGCGGCGGGGGCCAGCTTGATCACGCCATCCTGGGAGAAATACTTCACCCCGCAGCCAATGTCACCCGACCATTCGTCGGCCATGGCGGCGGGGTTTGCGTCCACGGGGGTGAAGGCCAGCTCGTTGAGCCAGCCGGTGATGTCGCCGCCCTCGTCCACGAAGCCGCCGGCCTCGCTGGTGCCCATGGCGATGCCCAGCACGCTGTTGTCGCCCAGCTCCATGGCCCCGGCCAGGGCGGTCACGTCGCCGTCGTTCACCACGCGCAGGGGAATGTTTTCGCCGATTGCCTTCGCCGCTCTGATATAGATATCTTTCACTTGGGCCTCGAACAAGTCCTGGGGGACCTTCAGGAACAGCGAGGCCACGGCTGTGCGATTGTCGATATATATCCCCGCGGAGCTCACGCCGATGGCGTCCACACGGGGCATTTTCGACGCGGCTGTTTTGAAGGCGCTGAGGATGCCCTCGTAGTGATAGGCCGGGTCGGCCTGGGTCTTCGGGGACCAGACGACCTCCTCGCTGTAGACTGCCTCGCCGTCGATCACTGCCGAGACCTTGCGGTCGCTGCCCCCCGCGTCAAAGCCGATGCGGCAGCCGGTGGCGTCGCCGCCGGCCTTCACGCTGCGCTCTTTCGCGGCAGGCTTTTGGTCCAGAGGCAGGGAGAGCACCTCGAAGGGGCGCTCGTATACCCTGGCCATGAAGGCGCTGTCGAAGGCGCGAGCGCCTGTTTCCCCGTAGGCCTCTTTGACGTATGCCGCAAGCGCGTCATCGCCGCAAATCGTCACGCGAAAACCGCCCTTGGCCCAGAGCAGGTTTTTCACCGTGCGCTCGATGTAATACTGATCTGCTTCCCGGTTCGTGCCGGTGATGAACGTATCATATACGGCGCATAGATTGTCATTGCGCTCGATGCAAATCGCGATGGGCTTCTTGGCCTGCTTGAGGAATTCCCGGCAGAACAGGGACATGGGGATGAAGCCGGGATCAAGCGCCGGGGTGTTTTTGATGGGGATGTCTATTCCGAGAAATTTCATGAAAGTATGTCCTCTCTGGGTTTATGTACATAAATTGTGGCCGAAAACGGGCACTGCTGATTCGATTCCATTTCGATAAAGTCATCCACGGCGAAGCCCGCGTCCGTCATCTCTTTGAAATAATCTTCCTTCGTCCTTGCGCGGCCGGGCACGAAGGGGGCGGAAATCTCAATGTCGATGCCGTTGTGCGCGGCGCTTAGCTTTCTGGGCGTGGTGAAATCGCCGCCGCTGATTGCCTGCCACTGTTCAAAGCTGCCGACTGCCCCTGCGTACGCGTCCGCCTTATAGCTTTCGCGGAATAACAGCATGGGCGCGCCGGGATGCAGGCAATGGAAGGTATTACGCAGGTATTTCCGCCTGTCGGAATCCAGCACGAGCATGTGGAGGCCCATGCAGTCCAGGGCGGCGTCATAGCTGCCCGGGATTGCATCGTTGACCATGTCCAGCAACGATATGGTTGCGTCCGGGTATGGCTTCAGTGCGCTCCTTGCCTTTTCCAGCGCTGAGGGCGCGATGTCCACACCGTGGTAAACGCAGCCCAGCCGTGACAGGATTTCGCCGCAGCCGCCCTCGCCGCAGGCAAACTCGATGATTTTTTTGCCGCGCAGCTGGTGATCGTCAACCCATTTCGTCAGCGTTTGCAGCAGAACCTCGTCGTCCGGGCGGTGTCCCCAACGCTCAATGCCCGCCTCGTAGACTTTTTTGTAACGATGCTCATAGGCCAGGTAATAGGGCTCTTCCATGGCTTGCTCCCCTATGACAATTTCGCGATGCGCCCATTCACCTCGTCCTTGAAACTTTGGATATACCCATTGATAAATTCCATTGGATCGATATTTTCCTCAATCAATCTGGTGATATCCAGGCCAAAGGCGAGGCTGTCGGTCTCGTCCACGCCGTGGCTGGCGAAGAAGGTGGCGTTGGCCAGGCGGCGGCCTATGGTGGCAAGGTCGTAGCGCTTGCCGCCGGCGATCTGGCTGTCGTAAACGCCGAGGAGCGCCGCGGCGAGGTTCGGGTGCGCGCCGGTATCAAAGGGCAGCTTGTCCTCGTCGCAAAGCCAATCCAGGCCGCGCCAGACCTCCATGGAGACGACTTTCTTCGGCCGCAGCGCCGAGGGAATCAGCCGCAGCGCCCGGATGACGTTCAGCGTAACCGCCACGTGGGTATCGTGCTTATCGGCCAGGTTGTGTGTATAGATGGTTTCAGGCGCGCAGGCGAGGATGATATCTTTCAGTTCATTGATCAGCACAGGATTGTCCGGCTGTTTGACCTGCCCGCTGGGGTAGTGCAGCAAAAACTGCGCGGCGTACTTCCCGATGGCGGCGGCCATCTTTTGTTCCTCGGCTCGGGCAACTTTCATGTCGTTATCGGTATAGTGCGCGTAAATGCCACTTCTGGGCGAGCCCCCGCCGTCGGTAACCACCACCCCGGCGAACCATTTCTCCGCGCTGTCATAGCACCGCACGATGGGCGCATAGGCCATGATTTCGACGTCGTCCTGGTGGGCGCCTATGCATAAATCTGTCGTACGCGCAAGGGCGGCGGGCGCCGGTGCGCCGTCCGGGATGTACAACTGCGCGTTTGCCTGCTGAAGCTTCATGGTGTTTCCTCCTCTGGTGTTTGTCTAAAAGCTGCATAGCAACGTGATAAGTTTAGCACAGCGTGCCGAAAATTGCAAGATGAAATATAAAACGCTGCGTTTTTCATCCGTCCTCCATCGGCCAGCCATCCGGAGGGGAGAACCCGGCGATATCGGCGAGGAAGATGAGCTCATCGCCCGCAAAGATAAAGTCAAACGACGCGCCGAGCGCGCCGAGCTCTTTCGCCAGCCGATACCACTGGGAGTGGAAGTCCGCCGGGCTGTGGTAATCGAGCATATAGACCGCACCGTCCGCGCCGGGCTCAAAAGCCCGCGCCGAGAAGCTCTCCGCCAGTTTGAACGTATACCGCGCCCCGCTGCCGTCCGCCGGGCTTGCCATGACATAATATGTTCTGCCCCGCCTGCCGACCTCTTCTACGGACAGGGTGAGTATACCGTCCGGGAGATCCGCCGCGGCGTTGAAGGCGGCCTTCCCGCAGGCGAAGAGCGCCAGGCAAACGGCCAGCGCCGCGATCAAAATGCGTTTCATGATTTTTCCTCCTCTTGTTCTTTGGCTCGTTTGCGCCGCTCGGCCAGCTCCGCCTGCACTTTATCCAGCAGCGGGCCCTCGAGCTTATAGAAGAAATAGGGAATCGCGCTCAGCAACGTGCCGATGGCGGGGAAAACGGTGTAGAACAGGAACATCCTATCCTTGGTGAACTGGCTGAACACCACGTTTTCGCCCGATTCGAAGCCTGCCCGCGCCAGCAGAACGCCCGCGACCAGCGGCCCCAGGCTGTTGACGCCCTTGTTGAGCATGCCCGAGACGACGAAGGTGGTGGCCTCGGCGCGCTCGCCGGTCTCCCACTCCGTATAGTCGAACGTATTGATATTGCAGATGTTGTTGGCCACGTCCGCCACGCCCCCGGGGATGGATGAGATGAGGAAGAAGCCTATCAGCACCGCGATGCCCGCCGGCGAGGCGTAGCCCAGCGCGCCGCATATGGCGTACATGGCCAACTGGCAGCCCGCGCCGAGCAGCTTGCTGAAAATGACTACCTTGCGCGGCGCGAAGCGCCTGAGGAAAACCGGCGAAAGCAGCATCACGAGGAAGGTGGGGACGCCGGTCACGGTCCAGACCAGGGTCTGTACGCCATAGTTGCCCACGCTGTGCATATAGAAGAAGGGCGCCGCCGTCCAGCCGACGGCCGCGATAATATTCGCTATGTTGGCGGTCCACAGCAGGAGAAAGTACTTGTTTTTGAAGAAGGTGGCGAAGTTATCCAGCAGCCGCGCGTTCTGCTTTTGCGCGAAGACGCGTTCCTTCAGGTTTTTGCTGAACATGGCGGCTATGCCGCCGATTGCGCAGAAGAACACGGCGCACATCGTATAGAACGTGCTCTCCCTGACGACCGGCGCGCGTGTTCCGCTGCCCTTGACCAGCAGCTCGAAGACGACGGGAATCAGCCCGGGCAGCGCCCCGGTAAGTTTGCCGCCCAGATTCCCGAAGGTGATGTAGTTGCTGCGCTCCTCCAGCAGCGGGCTCATCACCGCCTGCATGGACTGGAACGAGATCCCTGTAAAGGTGTTGAGGGTCTCCCATATCACGCCGCACACCAAAAAGAACGCGATCTTGCCGGACATGCCGCCCAGGGGCGGGTTGACGAACATCAGAATGCAGACGACCGTGAAAAACGGTACCAGCGGCGACATAAAGCGGCCGAATTTGCCGCGTCTGTTCGGCCCGGCCTTGCCCTTATCGATCACGGTGGCGACGATGGGGTCGTTGATCCAGTCCCACATGCGCATGGCGGTGAGCATGCTGCCCGCGGTTTTGATTCCTATGCCGATGCTGGCGTAAAACTGCATCAGATAGCCGCCGCTCATCACGCCAAGGCTGCCGAAGCCGAACTGCGACGCCGCGTAGGAGATATACTCCTTCACGCTCAGGCGGCCCTCCTCCTGTTCCCGGGCGCGGACCTGCTCGATGGTCTCCCTGAGTTTTATCTTTGCCATTACGCTACGAACCCCCTGTGTTTCTTCCGCTTGGCACCGCGCAGTTTGCCGATGCGCAGCGCGAGAATTTTGAACGCCGCGGCCGTGTTCAGCTGCGCAATGCAGAGCCAATCCCACGCCGGGCGCTTCGGCTTTGCGGCGGGCGTTCCGACCTCCGTGAATTCCTCGCCGATCTTGATCACCAGCCCCGGCTCCGAGAAATCCCCGGGCCGGTTTTGGCACAGGCTCTCCATCCACGCGCCATCAAAAACAATCGCGTTGGCAATCGATTTGGCATTGCCTTTCACTTGATCTGTCACATTGATAAACTCATCTTGGAGCAGATCCTTCGCGTAGATTTTTCTGCCTTCCATCGACTGATCGAAATAGAGCGTCAGCGATTGATAATGCCCGAACACGCCAATCGGGCCGCTGTTCGCGCCGACAGGCCAATGCGCATCCACCCGGGGGGTATAATAGCCCCGCTCCGGTGTGACGCGGCCCAAAGCGGCGACGCTCATTGCGCCGTTGGGGTTGCGGCTCGCGACCAGATAGGGCGGGATTATCCTGCGGGTTGTAACAAAAGGCGCACAGACATTGCGCGCGGTGACCAAGGGCGCGCGCTGAACTGTGACCTCGCCCTTGCACAGTGCTTTTTCCCAGGTTTCGTCCTCAGTGAAATTCCAGCTATCCTCGCCCGATTCATGCGAGACCGTCGTGTTGCCCAAATCGGCCTTGAACGCGGGAGCAAATTCCGTTTGCCAGCGTGTTGCTCGTAACACTTCATCGTGCTGCCGCCGGGCCGGGCGCGTGGCCGGGAAATTCCCCTCGCCGCCGAAGGCCCAATTCGGCCCACTGTTGACGGTGGCGGCACCGATATCAAAGCGCATCACGCCGAAGGCCAGGCCCAGCGCCGCGCTGAGATACACCTCGTCCTCGGCGTTGATGAGACCCATGCGGCCGGGTCTGATTTTCACCGGATGGGTCAGCAGCGCCGCCGCGCGGGAGAGCGTGGTGGGAATCGACAGCGCGAAGGCGACGTCGTAAAGGCGCAGCACATCGGAATAGGCCAGCCGGCGCCGGTGAACGGCCAGGGCAAAGCGGCTCTCCTCGCCGCCCTTGTTGTAGGCCCTGCGGTTGTACGTGTGTTCCATGATCAGTTCCGGGTAGATCTCCTCTTTGAGGGCCGACAGCAGCTTCCGGCGCCTATCGGACATGTCGCAGTCGCCCCAGTCAACCTTCCAGTAGGAAACGCCCGCGTACTTGCTCCACTCCATGCGTTTCCGGAAGAACACCTCAAAGCCGCCGCCGCTGCCCTCCACCTCCGGCGCGCGGGACACCGTGGGGCTGATCCAGACGCCCAGGCCCTTCCATCCCAGGGATTTCACCTTGCCCACAAGGGTCTTCAGGCGTTCCGGCGGCGTATCCCCGTAGCCCGGGAACTTCTCCTCGCTCAGCTCGCAGGAGCCTATGTAGGGCTTGAACCAGATCTCCTCCGGCAGCGTGCCGCCCCGGCTTGACCGGACGTCCCAGCCGTCGTCGAGCAACAGGAACAGATCTCTCCGCACCTCGGGGTAGTGCTTGGCGGCGACGCCGTCTTCGCCGAAGAGCAGCGCATCGCAGAGCACGTCGCGTGTCTGCAGGCCGGGGACGCCCCCATTGCCGGGGAACCAATACATCAGGTGCCAGGTGCAGAAATAATTCGCGGTTTGTCGCATACGATCCCTCTTCATTGCTGATTGTAAAGAACATGCCAATCATACCACACCTGCCGCCGATATGCAAGGGTTTTCATGCCGCAGCCGGCAGTCCCTCCGGACTGCCGGCTGTTTGTCGTTATGATCTTAGAATAACACCGAACCCGCTGCCACCCCGCTGTCCATGGCGTAGGCGGCCACCCCCTGCGTGCCCAGCACATACCAGGTATCGCCGATATAGGTGCCGCGCATGGCATGGTTCCCGTCGTAATAATAGCCGTAGTAGGGCGAGATTTCGCGCGCGTTGTTCGATCTGACGGCGTCCAGGGTCCAGCTGCGCGTGACCCGGTTCCCCTGTGCGTGGAAGGTGTAGAAACTGCTGCCGCCATAGTCATCCCGGAGGGGTAGGCCGAACAGCCCCTTCTCGGCGCACACCGTGAGAATCTTGTGGTTCTGCTGGATCTCGCTCCACGTCCGGGGGATGATTACGCGGTCCGCCTCAATGGGGCGGGCGGGGTCGCTGATATCGAACAGGGAGACCTTCGTGCTGCCGTCCGTGCCCCTGTCGTCCCCGCCGGGGCCTATGCCGATCAGGTGCTTTTCGTCCCAGGGGTGCAGATAGGCCGAGAAGCCGGGCAACTTCAGCTCCCCAAGGATTTTGGGGTTCCGGGGATCCTCCAGGTCGATGGCAAACAGGGGGTCCACCTCGCGGAAGGTGACGATATAGCCCCTGCCGCCGAGGAACCGGGCCGATTGAATGCGCTCGCCCGGGGCGATGTTCTCTATGCTCCCCACCTGCTTCAGGCTGCCGTCCAGAATCGTGATGAAGTTCACGGTCTCGCCGTCCCTATCACGGTTGCCCGTGGTGGCGATTCTGAAATAACCCCTGTATTCGTCCATGGAGAACTGGTTCAATGGCGCGCCGGGGGCCTCGCCGGCGCCGGCGGATTTGATCTTGCCGCCGGGCAGCAGATCGAATTTGTAGATCATCGTCTTGGCCGCGATGCCCCAGGCGCGCATCAGACCGCCGGAGTTCTGCCACTGCTGGCAGGCGACGAACAGCGCCGAGGGGTTGCAGTACACCTGGCTGCCCGCGCCCAGGATAGCGGCGTTCTCGGATTCGGATTTGCTGCTCTCGACGTCCAGGCTGCTCACAAGCAGGTAGCTGGGCTCTTCGATGTTCGGCATGATGGAGATACACCCGGCGGGCAGCATGCGCGGCTCACTGTCGTTGTACACCACCGGCAGGATGTCCTCTTCAGGGATTACGCCATTGCGCACACGGAAATCCAGGTTCGCCCATTGCGTGCTGAGCAGGTAGACGCGCCCGTCGATCATGCGGGAGCTGAGCAGGGAACCGGGCTGTGAGAAGCTCTTCACCAGCAGGGGCTTCTCTCTGTCGGCGATGTCGTACACCTGCACGCTGCTGGCCGGATCGCCCCCGGGGGGATACTCGGAGTACACCAGCGCCATGCGATTCTCCCGCACATAGAGTTCTGTGTTTTGCCGGTAGTTGGGGATGCCCAGGCTGGTGAGCACCTTCAACTCGGGCTGCAATTGCACGATATACAGCCTGCCCCCCTGCACATAGTAGAGGTGCTCGCCGTCGTTTTTCAGGATGTCGGCCTCGTCCACGCCGCGCACCTGGGTGTTGGTTTCGCCGGCGGCCCGTTTGACGCTGCCGGCGTACATCCTGTTGCCGTCCAGCGATTCGCCCGGCGCAGCCATAGCCGCGTTCATGTCGGCCGGCATCATCGTCTCTTCCATCGTCTCTTCCATCGTCATTTCTTCGTAGTCGTACATTCCCCAGGCGCGCTGCCGGTTATTTTGCATGCGCAGGAAGGCCTGCTCCAGTTCGTAGTAGCTTGTGTCGAAGCTTACTTCCTCTGTGGGCAAAGCGACGTACGGGCCGGAGGTAAACAGATTTGCCCGGTTGACAAGCACCGACGCCGATATCATCACGGCCAGCGCGGCGGCCAGGGCCAGCCCACGGCGCAGGGGCGCTGTGTAGCTCCTGCGGGCCGGCGCGGCGTCTTGCAGGACGTGCTCGGCCCTGAGGCTGTTTGGCAGGGGGCAGCGCTCGTCCAGAGTGGATAGAGCATCACGCAGCGAGTCAATTTCGTTCAGGCTATTCTTGGATTTCTTCATGGTCGTCAAGCTCCTTTCGCAGTTTTTCCATGGCGCGGGAGAGCCGCGAGCGCACCGTGCCCGGCGCGCAGCCCAGCATCCGCCCGATTTCCCGGCTGTCGTAGCCCTCCAGCACGTGCATGATCACGACCTCTCTAGCGCCGTCCGGCAATCCGGCAATGGCCTGGCGCAGTTCCAGGGCGCGGCCCAGGGGCGGGTCGCTCGCCGCAATGTCGGAGAACCGCTCCTCCAGGGACTGCGTCCCGCGCGCACCGTAGCTCTGCCGCAGAGATTTCCGGCAGGCGTTGCGCAGGATGCGGAACATCCACGGGCGGAAGGCGTCGTCGCTGCGCAGCGCCGCAATGCCCCGGAAGGCCGCCAGAACGGCCTCCTGCACCGCGTCCTGTGCCGCCGCTTCAGACCCCAGGGAGTACAGCGCGAAACGATAGAGATCCCGCGCCATGGATTCGTAAAGCGTGCCGAAGGCCCCGGCATCGCCGGCTTTGGCCTGTCGGATCAGGATGGTTATGTCGTACGCCATAAATGTCCCTCCTTACCACGAAAGAGTCACGCGGTGGGCGAAGTGTTGCATAAAAATTGACAGTCAACCAAAAAAATCCTCAATGCCTTACGCATCAAAGATTTTGAATGTCTAAAGGTATAAAATTTCATCCCACGTTAATCGCCGCATGAAATGACCCTCGCGCCCGGCCCGGCTCATACCTTCTAAGTAACCGATGCCCTCAGCCACCCCTACAGGAATTGCTTTAATCAGTGAGTGCCTAAGGATTAGTATACAGCATAAAAACGGATTTGTCAAACGAAAAATAAGCCCGCAGGCCCCCATGCCGGGGAAGCCTGCGGGGCTGTGTTGAGCAGGCCGAAATGGAAGCGGCCCGGCTTCAAGCGCGGCAACGGCGTCAACGCAGCGGCAAGAGTTTTGCATTTTTGCTTTCAGGATGTCTTTGAACAATATCTTTTCCCGTCAATTGCAGATAACGCGCGAGCAGCGCCTTACGCAAGGATTTGAATGCCTTCCAGCATCTCTGCCAGCGACACATAGAATTCCAGTGTGTCAGGGCAGCCGCCCCACAGCCGCATGCCGCCAATCAGATCGGCGTGGTCGCGTCCCTCGATGATAGGCATGACCTGCCACACACCGGGGCACAGGGCTGCGGGGTCATAGTCTTGGTGCGGTTCATTGAAGGGATGGAGGGCCGAGATCACGCTGACCTGGCCGTCGTTGGGCAACCAGGCATCGTCGATCGGGATGCCGCCCGCGGTGCAATACGGCGGGCGGCGCAGGCCCATGGCCGCCGCGCATTTTCGCAGGGTTGCCAGGTCGACATACGGGGATATCTGATTGCCCCTGTCGTCATCCTGCGTGGAACAGGCGGCATAGCTAAAATAATATATCCCCGGCTGGCAGAGGATGGCCTTGTTCAGGGCGGCCGCGCCGTCGACGGTCAGGTCCGTCTTGGCGCTGTCCGCGATCCCGTTAAAGGCCCCGATGAGGCGCACGATCCTCCAGGGGGCGTGCCGCACCCTCGCGCGGGAGATACCGAGGTGTTCCAGCCGGAAGGGATAGATCAGGCACGCGCCGGGTAACACATGCACCGCATACGCCAGACAGGAAAGCATCGTCTGCATGTCTTTATAGCAGCCGACCTGTGGTTCAAAGGCCGTGCTGCCGTTGTGAGGCGCGCCCAGGGTGGTCACAGAGAAAACGTGCCCGTTCAGCAGGCCGCCGAACAGGGGGGAAAGACTGCACCGTTGCGTTGCGTTGCGCTCCTCGGCGCTGCCCTTTTCCAACAGCTGCACGAAGAGCCGGATCGTCGCACCGCCGAAGCTGTGGCCAACCAGATGGATTTTGCGGCCATCGGCCCAGCCCGGCACAAGGGGCCTTGCGTATGTTCTCCCGAAGCGGGCGTGGCTGTGCGCGGCGGCATGGGCCGCGCCGTAATCCACGCGGCCACCGGCGAGCTGGGCGTAGAGCTCGCAGGCCCGGTCCCAGGCGCTGGAGGCCGGCCCCACCGATGCGGCATAGCATTCGAAACCCCGCCGGCCCAGCTCCTTCATGATGTCGCCGGACCGCATGCCCCAGTAGGGCAGTACGCGGTTGATGGCCGCATCCGCGCCCCAGCCACCCAGCCCGTGTACAAATACGATGGGGCAGATATCTTTTTCCTCCATTGTCACCATACCACCTTCCAATTCAATCCGTTCCTTTTACATTGATATCTTCTATTGTAATCCTGTGAGCCGCTGACAGGTCAAGCCTCTTTCGCTCAAATTTTGGGCACGAAAAAATCCCCTTGGATCACCTTCCCGAGGGGGATCTTTTCTTATGTTTTCCCTATCTAAAATAGTCCGCCGAACAGATTCGCAACCCAGCTCCAAGCGTCTTGCATCCCAAGGGTATTCAGGAAGAAATCAGATATCCATTCCCACGCCGAGACGATGCAGCCCCAGATAGCACTGAAATCCATTGCCATTACTCCTTTCGTTGCGTATTTTGCCCAAGTGCGCCTAATAAACAACAGCATATGCCGAGGACTGGCATACACCGATGTTTTCCTAATTGACTCCCCGCGCCAGGCCTTGCACCAGCGTTTCGCACTGTTTTCGGTTCATGATTTTCGGCACAGGATACAGCGGGTTCGATTCCTTCAACGCCTGGGCTGCGATAGAGGGGATATCCGCGCCGTGTATGCAGCCGAAGCCGGAGGGGATGCCCATGCGCGCATTCATATCCCGAACAGCCTGGATAAATGCCTCCGCTTTCTCTGCGGGTTCATGCAGGCCATGCGATATCCCGGCAACGCCGGCCAGCTCAGCCAGGCGCTTGTAGGCCGCTTCGCCGTAAAACGCCAGCACGTGGGGCAAGACGACGGCGCAGGCCAGACCGTGAGGAATATTGTACAGCCCGCCCAGGGCATGCGCGATCCCATGGGCGTAGCCGACATAGGCGCGGGTGAAGGCGGCGCCGGCATCATAGGACGCCTGCAGCATATTTTCCCGGGCCACCAAATTTCCGCCGTCCCGATAGGCCGTTTCAAGGTTTTGGAAGATCAGCCGCACGGCGCGCAAAGCGGCCTCCCCGGTTCGCTTCGTGTTGCTTTTGCCGATATACGCCTCCACCGCATGCGTCAGGGCGTCCATCCCGGTGGCGGCGGTGATATGCGGCGGCAGGCCAATGGTCAGCCCAGGATCAAGAATGGCGTATTTCGGGCGCAGCTTTGGCGTCAGGACAGTGTATTTTCTGTGGGCGCCGGGATCGGTCACGACAGCGGCCAGGGTGACTTCGGAGCCGGTACCCGCCGTTGTGGGGACGGCAAACAGGGGCGGCGGCACTCTGAGCATCGCCGGCTGTACGCCGCGCAGCTTTTTCAATTCTTTGCGCGGGTAGGCAAGCGACAGGCCGGCCATCTTGGCGCAATCCATGGGCGAGCCGCCGCCAAAGGCGATGATGGCCCCGCAGCGGTTTTCCCTGTAGAGCCGCAGGGCGTCCTCTACGTTTTGGGCGGAGGGGTCGGCACTGGTTTCGCTGTAAACAGCACAGAAAACCCCGGCCTGCGCAAGCCCCTGCAGCAGCGGCGCGGTCAGGCCGATTTCCGTCAGATTCGGATCCGTGACCAACAACACCCTTTCTAGTCCCCGGGATTTGACTAGCGCCGGCAGCTCCGCCACGCTTCCCGGCCCCTTCACGAGCGCGGGCTCCTTCCAACTCCAGAGCAATTGGCCGAGGGCGACGATCTTTTGAAATGCGCGGCAGTAGAATTCATATAGGTTCATGTTTTTCCTCCTTCTCAGCTCCAGTCCGGAATCATTGTAATCCTGAAAGCAGGTGACAGGTCAAGACCAATCCGAAAAAATTACACGGGGTTCAAAAAGATTGGTCCCCAACATGCCCGCTATGATGGCCGCGCCCCCGGCGACATGGTACCAATGCAGCGGCTCCCTCAAAAAGACGGCGCCCACGCCAAGGAAGAGGACGGCGGTCACATAGACAGGGTCGGTAAAGGGGGCGAAAAATGCGGGCAGCGTCCCCGCCGCCGCCCGGCCTGTCAGGACGATCCCGTTGAAGAGCAGGAATGCCTCTTGTTACTCCTTTTCCGCCTGCCGCTTGTAATCAGGTAAACCGCCGCGCAGATTCCCAACACGCTGCTTGCCGCAAACAGTATGATGTAAAACGTCTTGTTTGTGTCGTCCCCGGTTTTGGGTCCGTCTTTACCTTCGCTGTATTTATTGATGAAGGCCAAGGCCGTGACCGGTTTGTTCAGACCGTTTGTCACCGCTCTTGACAGTATGAGCCGGTCGTCCTTTTCCGTTACCGTATCCGTGAATGCGTATACTGCCGTGTCATAGGTGTACCCTGCCTCGCCGGCGTTCACTTCCGAGACCGCATAATAATAAACTCCCGGTTTGTCATAGCTCCAGGTTCCGAAACCTCCTTCGCCCGAACCGGTAATCTGGATTGTTTTCACGCCGTTCACGCTGCCCTCCGGCATGGGGTTGGAGGCGTCACGCGCCGCCAGCTTAAACGTGAACACGCTGCTGCGGTTTGGGCTGCCGGATACCGTCTTCTTGACAGGCGGATCCACCATCAAAGCCGGATCGCTGGGCAGGGCGCCATAAATATTCTTGAACGCAATCGCTTCGGCCTTTGTGCCGTCCGCGTTTAGCACGATCAACTCCACGCCCGACACCGTGTCCACATACGCCTCTGCGACATATACCCGGTTATCGTATGTATAGCCCGGTTTTCCTTCCAGGATCTGAAAGAGTTCATATCGGAAGACGCCCTGTTGGCTGTAGCTGAGGGGGCCAATCTTTGCGCTGCCGGCGCCGGTGATCGTAAACGTATACCCTTCCGCCGTACTGCCTATGGGCATCGGGCTTCCCGCTTCGAGGGGCCTGAGCCTGTATGTGAATGTACCGTCCGCCGTGGCCGAAGATGTATCAAACACCTGCTGGACCGTGATCGTAAGCGGATTATCCGCCGCGTAGGCGCTTACAGACGTTACGGCGGTCAGCGCCATAATGAGCATCACAACCGCATATAGCAGCCTTTTTTTCTTTGTTTTCCTATTCATATGTTTTTAGCCCCTTTTCCGTATTGCTTTCGTCTATTATAAATGGCCAGGAACAGCAGCATCAGCGCCGCGAATACCAGTATCAACGCCAGGAGCCAGCGGGGAAAACCGCCCGCAATCCCCACCCGGCTGTCCGCGCTTACCAATTTGCGCCCGTCATTTGTTTCCGTGTTTATGAACGTATCCTCGTAAAGCCCGTCCGCAATCCTGCCGACCAATATATCCCGCCCGTTTGTCGATACGGACGAACATGTGGTAAGTAATATGATATGGTCCTCTGTTGTTACGCCGATATCTCTTTTATGCAGCGTTTTCGCGAGCAAGCCGTCCAGATATGCCCGCCGCGCTTCGCCCGCAACATTCGCCGTGAATACCGCACTGTCATAGGCGTCCGTATGGACGAACGCAAAGAACTCGATGCCGTGGTCTTCGCCGTTAAAATACAGGTTCCCATACCTGCGGGATTCAAACATCCCCTTGTTCACGAAATTCTCGATTTCCCCGAACATCGTCTTTTTTTCCATGTGGTGCCCGTAGAAAATACTGTTGAAATCACTGAAGTCTTTGCTGTTCTGAAAATCCAAAAATATGGAGCCGGATAAGGAATACAGGCCCTCCGCATTGGTATTGACGTACTTCATGTTGTCCTGGCCCTGCGTGACCGGGTAGTCAATGTTCGTCCCGTATACGCTGAGCCACGCGAACACCTCCGCGTTGAGGGCCTGCAATTCTTTGAAGGTTTTCCCTTCATCAACCACTGTGGGTTTGTAAACCGCATACTGCGATTTGCCTGCTGCCTGATAGATTTCGTTTGCGTCCCACAGGGCATATCCAGCAAAGGCGGTGAGCAACAGGATAACCGTAAGCACCATGATGTTTATAGTGCGGCTGATCCATTTGATTGCTTTTTTCCCTATAGCCTTCGCCGGTATGCCCATGGTGAACTTCCTTTACTTTTAGCTAAATGTGCGTTGCTTCGCGCGTTTGCGGGCTTTGAACACCGCGAAACCTGCGAAGCTTGCCAGCACGACGCCGATCAATGCGAAATAGGGCAGGGTGTCCACATTGATGCCCGTGGGGGTCGTCGTATTGCGGGTGTTGGTGTAGGCCGCGCTGTTGGCGGCTTCTCCGATGTACGAGCTCGGAATGGTAAGGGGAGTGTTGACTGTGCCGGGATTTTGGGTCACCGGGGCTCCGCCGTTGAGCACGAGGCTGTAGCTGGGCTTGTAGTCCGGGTCACCTTTTTCCGTTACGGTAAAGCTTGCGCCCACTTCCAGGTCCATGAACGCCAGGCGCTGTCCATGCCTGAGGCTTACGTCCACCTTCGTGCCGGATGTGACCTCGATATACTGCTTGCCGCTGCCGTCCGTCTTCACGTTGGCCGCAGCCGTGATCTCGGTCCCGATTGGGGATACGATACCGCTCGCATCCACCACATAGGCCTTATAAGTCTTGGGGCCGGCCACGCCCACGGCGGGCTTGGTGACCGTCACTTCAAACGGGAAGTATTTCGTCGTCTGGTTGCTGCCCAGGCCCGTGACGGTCTTGCTGATCGAAAGCACGGTATGCGCCGGAATTTCCGGATCGGTTCCGCCGTTGGTCTTCGCGTACTCATTGATGAAGATCATCTGGGAATAGAAGTAATTCTCGTCGTCGCCGCCCGGGGTCGGGTCGACCTTGGGTTTGCCTGGCTCGGCGGTGCCGGCGTCGGTCTTTGTCCTGCGCGCTTCGATATACTGCACGTAATATCCGCCGCCGGTCTTATTCTCCACGTATACCGAAATCTCGTACTCCGCTTTGGAATAGGTCACCGTCTCGCCTGCGCCAACCGCGGGGGTGATACTCTGCGTTTCCGTCACTTTGTATACATAGACGCCGGCATGGGGCCAGGTGACTCCCGCCACGATATTGGCGGATTCCTTCCGCACAATTTTGATGCCTGTGGCGGCGCCCGCGTCTTCTGTGGTAAAGCCGGACGAAAAGTCGATGGCCTTGTCCAAAATGGGGGGCATGTTTGCCGGCGATGACACATATGGCGTGCCATCCACTTCGAGTTCATCAAACTCGAATTTGAAGGCGATCGCCGGGGTAATTGTGCCGACCGGCATCTTCAGGATCTTGGTGACCGCCGCTTCCGCGGGATTTGCCTCGGTGCCTTCCGAAAGGTTCGCGGCCAGCGTGGGCAGGGCGGCGCTGAAGCACAGCGCCATAACCAGCGCGGCGCATACCAGCAGTCTGGACATCAGGGTTCTTTTCGTTGTCATTTAAGACACTCCTTCGCATGTTTTATTTTTTGGTTTATATCCACATGGGCAAGCAACCGGGCAGCACGGCCCTTTTCCCACGCCAATATCTCAAATGCCTCGCCGACGGAGCACCGTCATCACCTTGCCAAGGGTGTCGCCGATTTTCACGCAGCCGTATACCCGGCTGTCCGTGGCGTCCGTCCTGCTGTCGCCCAGCACAAAAACCTGTCCTTCCGGCACGGTCAAGGGGAAATCCACGCCATCCTGATACCGCTCCGTTTTTTGATA
>Ga0123353_10002858_pt1 | contig 21593 bp, 22 predicted proteins | sample TergutLab28metaG_3_FD_92763 | JGI IMG/M metagenome (GOLD analysis project Ga0123353, IMG submission 92763) | Labiotermes labralis P3 segment gut microbial communities from Petit-Saut dam, French Guiana - Lab288 P3 | ecosystem: Host-associated > Arthropoda: Insects > Digestive system > Gut ... | reverse complement strand
TCCCTCACGTGCCGCTTTGTCGCGCAGTATTAGTTCGCGGTCTTCGGGTGTGCTTACAGACATAGCTATCCCCCTGTACGTTTCTGGCGGTCAAGGCTTTCAAACAAGGTCATTGTCACAGACCATTTTAGTCATTCAAAGGCTGCTTGTTCGTCATCGTAGTAGTCCTGGTCATCGTCTCTGCCAGGCGTTCTGCGGCTTTTCATAAACAGCAGCAAACCAACGGCTGCAATCGCTACCACAACAACTGCCACGACAACAACCAAGATGCCCCCGGTGATGGTGTCGGCGTTTTCGCGGGCGGTTGTCTGTGGCGGAACGTACTCGATTTCAAGTGAATAGGTCTCGCCGCCTTGGGTGTCTGCGAGGGCAAAGCCATAGGCAAGGTCTCCTGTTGGTCCTGCAACGACAAATTCTGCTCCGGGTGTGACGACGCTGCTTCCTGCAGGAATAAAGGCAGCCAGGCGCAGTATTTCAAGGTCGGTCAGCGGAGTATATTCCAACACAATCGCATGGTTGCCGTTCCCCACAGAGCGCACGGGCAGCGTACTCAGGTAAAACTCAATCTGAACCTGCCGCGAGGTCTCTAAAACGGCGGTGTAAATGTCAAAGTTCCCCTCGGTTTGCATCTGATAGGGCTCGGGGAATCCCTCAGAATCTGGACTTACTCCCTCGGCGGGTACCTCTCCAAACCAAAAAACGTCCACGCCTGCAGGAATAGCGACCTGCACCGTTACGGGCAACTCGACCTCTGCGTCAACAAAGGCCCACACGCCAGCGGTATAGCCGTCGGGCACGCGGAACAGTTTGTACTGCATAAAGGTGAAGGGCTCAAGAGGCGGCGCAGCTGCAGCAGGCGCAACAGACAGTCCCCCCAGACAAAGCCCCAGACAAAAGAGGAGGACAAGACAAGTAATAAATCTCTGTTTTTTGCTCATGATTGGTCTTCCTCACAATTATCTGTGTTCTTGTCGGCGACTTCTTCGTTTTCTGCTGTGTGCTTACGTTTGCTACGTGCGAACAGTGCAAATCCAGCAACGACAGCAACAGCAACAAGTACTGCTACCGCTGCAGCGATAATGCCTCCCTCAAGGCTGGTGGTTTGCTGCCCAAAGTTATCCGGTGGTTCGTAAAGAATCTCGACGGAATAGCTTTGTCCGCCACGCACATCCACAAAGGTACGCGCAAACTGAGGCTCGTGGGTCTCATCGGTTATACCGATGAACTCCAGATTCTCGTCAAAGACAATGCTGTCTTTGGGCAGATAGGTCGCCAGACGCAACACTTTCGCATCGTGTAGGGGCGTGTACTCAAGCCAGACGCGGTGGTTGCCATCAGGCAAAATTTCGGTGGCATCGTAGCCCAGCAAGTATTCAATGTGAATAACGTGGTCATAGGTGACAGCAGAATAGATGTCAAAGTCTCCCTCGCGGCGCACCTCAAAGGGTTCTGCAAAGGTGGGGTCTTGGTCGCGAGGACCACCATGCACCTCGCCAAACCAAAACACTTCGGCACCTGCCGGTATAGCGACTTCAAAGCGTACGGGCAGCGCAACGTCGGCGCTTACTTCACCGCCAATAAGGGCTGCATAGCCATCGGGCACACGAAAGACTTTGTACAGCAATACCTCGAGGGGCGCAGATGCGACTGAATCTTCGCCTGGATTTTCTGCTGACGCGATTTCGCTGGCACCGCCAGTTACTCCTGCGACACCCGCTGCAAACAGCAGCGTCAGCAGCAGGGCACAAGCACGCAGGCTAACAGAACGTAATGCTAGCCTGCGCAGTGATTTACTCGTCTTCGTCTTCATCGTCGTCTTCGACGAAGTCCTCTTCGTCCTCGTCGTACTCTTCATCGTCATCATCATAATCGTCGTCATCGTAGTAGTCATGCGCACGATTCTTTGTTCTGACAAACAGCCAAAAGACGGCTGCCGTACCCAATGCGAGGACAACAGCAAATATGGCAACAACGGCAGGATCAAGGTTTGATGTGGCCGAGCCACCACTAGTAATGGTATAGGTAATCTCTGTCGAATACAGCTGTCCACCCTGCGCGTCTTCGATGGTGCGCGCAAACGCTGGCTCGTTGTTGTTGGGGTTCATGCCGATGAACTCGACATCGCGCGCCCGTACAGCACCGCCTGCGGGCAAGCCAACGGCAAGCTGCAAACGGGGAACGTCATGTAAAGGAGTGTACTCCACCAAGAGAGTTGGTCCATCAGGCCCCTGACTAAAGGGGTTGTGGTTCAGGCGGTACTCGATCTGCATGCTGCGATACTGCGTCATGGTAGCACTGTATATATCAGTGTCGCCCTCGGTGCGAAATTCGTAGGGACGGTCGAACTGCGGGTCCAGATCAGGATTGCCGCTGCCACCAACTTGGCCAAACCAAAACACCGGAGACCCTGCCGGTATGCCAACCTCGATGTATGCGGGAAGCGGCGCGTGCTCTGCCAAAGTTCCTCCCACAATCACTATCCAGGACCCACCCGACTGCATGACTTTGTAAATCATGGTCTCGAACATAGTAAGGTGGCCGCTAGCGCTCAGATCAATCTCGCCACTGATTGCCGTGATGCCAGGGTCTGTTCCCGGAACATCGATAGGTTGCGGGTCAATGGTCAGCCCGTCCTCTGCGTCCTCTGTCGCCCCCGCTGTCAGGCCGCCTGCTAGCAGTGTAGTGCCCAGCAAAACAAGCACCATGAAAAGCATTCCGACTGTCCTAAAGCTTTTTCTCATCGTGTCTACCCATTTCTTCTCGCTAAACTAGTTTTCCCACAAAGTTGCCGTACTCTGCCGACTGGCGTCATCTGTAGACGACTGCCAGCTGTGCGTGGCTACTATTTTACCTCAAAGCTGCTACTAAGGGCTGAGGTCAACGACGATGATTTCGGGGAAGTTGTTCAGTCTGAGCGGTAGGTGGCTGTTGCCTAGTCCGGGGCTGACCACCAGTCTGTTGTCGTAGAGGCCGCGATAGTAGGTCGGAAAGATGCCTTGTCCCGGGGCGTAGAGCCCACCAATGCCGGGAATAATCCACTGACCACCGTGAGCATGACCAGCAAACATAAGGTCAAAGCCAAAGGGCTCAAAAGAGGCGGCTTCGCTGCGGCTGTATTCCTGCGGATAGTGAGAGAGCACAATACGCAAGCCCGCGGACGCTTCAAGTTCTTCTAGCAGCGGCAGATGGCGCAGGTGTTTGCGGCGCGTCAGATTATTTTCATCAAAGCCAAGCACCTGTACTCGCACGTTTGCTAGAGTAATATCTTTTATTTCATTGTCGAGAACGACCACACCTCTTGCCTCGAGACGTTCTTTGAACTCGCTGCGTTCGCCTGTCCGTGCTTCGTGGTTGCCAAAGACCCCAAGAGTCGGGGCGCTTTGGACAAGCTCTCCCATAAACGCAAGCACAAGCTCGACATCCTTTGGATTGTCGATAAGGTCACCCGTAAAAACGATAAGGTCGGGGCTTTGCGCGCGGATTTTTTCTAACAGGTCAGTGTTGTTCTCGCCAAACTGCTTACCATGAAGGTCAGAAAGCTGCACAATGCGCAGGCCCGCAGCGGGCGCTCGGTCGCTGCTGAGAGAGATTTCGCGCACGCGCAAGTCGCTATTTTGCTGGCGAACAAAGCCAGGAAGGTAGACGACCGCAGCACAAAGCACTGCCACCGCCACTGCCACAACAATTATGCGCCGATTCCCTTTCACAGCACAACTATTTTAGCAAAAGCCTCGATTGGTTTTGTGCTTATGTGGCGCAGCAAACTTCGTCTGAGGCTTCACGCAAGCGTGCCGCACTTAACATCAACTTAATCCGATTCAGCTGATTGACTTCGCTAGCACCAGGGTCATAGTCGATGGCTACGATGTTTGATTCGGGGTACAGGCGGCGTAGTTCTTTGATCATGCCTTTGCCCAGAGTGTGGTTGGGCAGGCAGGCAAAAGGTGAGGCGACCACAATATTGGGTGTGCCGCTTTCGATAAGCTCCATCATTTCGCCGGGCAGCAGCCATCCCTCGCCGCAAGAACTTGCCAGCGGGGTCAGTCGCTCGGTCAGGCGTGCGATGTCAAAAATATCAACGGGTGCGTCAAAACGCTTCGAGGCAGCTAAAGCACGCGTGGCAGGACGGCGCAATAACTGCAGTGCCGCAATTGTCACGCGCATTTGCAGGGCATACTTCAGGGGTCGTCCCGCAACTCTGCGCTGGAAAATTCCGCCACACATCGAATAGAGAAAAAAGTCGGTCAAGCCGGGTACAACGACCTCGCAGTTTTGTTCTTCCAGTAGCTCGATGACTTCGTTGTTGGCGGTTGGGTGAAACTTGACAAGGATTTCGCCGACAATACCCACACGTGTCTTGTCACGTGCTTCCCCTGTCAGTGGCAGAGTGTCAAAATCGTGCACAATCGCTTTGACTGCTCTGCGGTACTGCTTCACACTCATCCCGCGCAACAGTTGTTCTTTTAGTTGTGTTGCCCAGCGTTTGTGCAGCTTGTTAGCACTGCCTGCACTGTCCTCGAAGGGGCGCGTGCGTAGCAGACACTGCATCAAGACATCCCCCAGCAAAATGCTATAGGCCGCTTGCAGTAGCATACGTGGACTGACTTCAAATCCAGGGTGACTTTCTCCCACGGGGGTCATTTCAAGCGACACAACGGGAACATGGTTTAGGCCAGCGTCACGCAGTGCCTTGCGTGCAAATGCCAGATAGTTGGTTGCGCGACAGCCGCCCCCTGTTTGCGACAGAATGGCTGCCGTGCGATTAATGTCATAGCGACCCGACAGCAATGCCTCGAGAATCTGTCCCGTCACCAAAATAGACGGATAACAGACGTCGTTATTGACAAAACGCAAGCCCGTTTCAATCGCGTCTCGATCCACCGAGGGCAACACCTCGATGTTATAGCCCGCCCGCTGCACTGCCGGCTGCAATAACTCGAAATGAATGGGTGACATCTGCGGACACAAAATGGTGTAGTTACTGTCGCGCATCTCTTCGGTAAAAAGCGTGCGCTGAAACGAAGTATCCACGTCAGGCAACTCTTTTGAGCAAGGAGGAGTCTGTCCAGTACTTTCCGTATCAGCAATTACGCCCCGTTTTTTCAGGGCAGCCAGTAGCGACCGTGCCCGAATACGTGCTGCACCCAGATTTGACACTTCGTCAATCTTTATGATGGTATAGATGTTGCCGCTTGCTTCGACAATCTCTTGCACCTGGTCACAGACGGTGGCATCCAAACCACAGCCAAAAGAGTTCAGCTGAATCAAATCAAGGTCAGCACGCATAGTCGAGAACTTTGCAGCAGCAAACAGACGCGAGTGATACATCCACTGGTCAACAATACGCATCGGTCGGTCGGGTTGTGCGCGGTGGGCAAGGCTGTCCTCGGTAAGGACGGCAAGACCCAGCCCGTTAAGCATCTCGGGCAGGGCGTGGTTGACACCAGGGTCACAGTGATAGGGACGACCCGCGAGGATAATGCCGTGCCGCTTGTGCTGCTCTATCCAGGCAAGGGCAGCGTCTCCTGCTGCTTGTACGTCGCGTTTATAAGCGAGGTCCTCGTCCCAGGCAGCGCGCATAGCAGCAGCTATTTCTTTCATGCTGGGTGCTGCACCAGGTGGCACATAAGGTGCATAAAACGAATAATCCTCAGGTCTGGACGTGCTCTGCCGCCCCTGTGCCTGCTTGAAATAAGCGTTCCAGTCGCGCTGCTGATACAGCATCGACAGGGCTTCGAACATGCGCGTGGTCAGCGCGTCAAAGTCTTGGTAGGGGACAAAGGGGTTAAACAGGGTGACGGCGTGGTCGTGCAGCTGGTCAATGTTTAGGCGCAGCATTTCGGCGTAGTTGATGACAACGGGGCAGTTAAAGTAGTTGCCAGCATGGGGGTCTTCGGCGCGTTCATAGATAATGCAGGGCATAAATACCAGGCGCGCACCATTTTGAATCAGTCCCGTGACATGACCGTGTGCCAGTTTTGCCGGGTAACAGACCGATTCCGAGGGAATAGACTGGCTGCCAACTTCGAGTGTTGTGCTGTCAGATGCGCCCGAAAGTACAACACGAAAGCCCAGCTGCGTGAAAAAAGTGTGCCAGAAGGGATAGTTTTCGTACATATTAAGCATACGGGGCAGCGCGATTTCACCCCGTGGTGCCTGCGCTGCTTCAAGCGGAGTGTAGTTAAACAGCCGCTGATTTTTGTATGCCATCAAGTTGGGGGGACTGCCCGCCACCTCATCTGTTACCGTGCCCGTCGCCGCACGCTCGCAGCGATTTCCCGTAATAAAGTGCCGCAGCTGCTCTGTTCCCGCCACGTCGCTGCTGGTAAAGGTATTGATAGTCAGCAAGCAGGCATTAGGGCACGACAGACAGCGCTGTGCCTGTTGTTGAATACGGAGTGTGTCCAGTTCCCCGCGACCCAAAATCTGTGAGTGCTGGACGTGCTCCGCCGCCTTTGCTGTAGTGTCTTGTGCATTGTCTTTTGCCAGCAGTGCCGCGCCATAGGCACCCATCAGACCAGCGATGTCGGGGCGAATGACCTCGCGACCGGTCAGCAGTTCAAAGGCGCGCAGAACAGCGTCGTTGTAAAAGGTGCCGCCCTGAACAACAATCTTTTCGCCCAAATCACTGGTGTCGCGCATCTTGATGACTTTGTACAGGGCATTTTTGATGACCGAATAGGACAGGCCGGCAGAAATATCGGCGACACTGGCGCCTTCTTTTTGTGCCTGTTTGACCCGCGAGTTCATAAAGACGGTGCAGCGGCTGCCCAAATCTACCGGGGAACGCGAAGTCAGGGCTTCTGCGGCAAAATCTTCGATGGCAAGGTCAAGACCCGTTGCAAAGGATGCCAAAAATGACCCGCAGCCAGACGAGCAGGCCTCATTTAACATAATGTGGTCGATGACACCCTGCTGAACCTTCAGACATTTCATGTCCTGACCACCAATGTCTAAAATAAAGTCGACATCGGGCTGGAATTCTTCGGCACCACGCAGGTGGGCGACCGTCTCGATCTCTCCTGTGTCAACGCGCAGTGCTTCTAGCAGCAGTCGCTCGCCGTAACCAGTCACACAGGCATGAGCAATGTGTGCGGTATCAGGAAGTGCCTGATACAGGTCAAGCAAGACGCTACGTGCCGTGTTGACTACATCTCCTTTATTAGAGCCGTAGTGTGACCACAGCAGTTGCCCCTCAGTGCCAATCAAGGCTGCTTTAAAGGTTGTTGACCCAGCATCGATGCCCAAAAAGGCAGCACCGCTGTAGTCTGCCACATCTCCGCGCTTGATGCTTGCTTGGTCGTGACGCGCACAAAAGCTGTCGTAAGCCTCGCGCGTGGCAAAGAGTGGTTCTAGCCGGTCGACTTCCTGCGCCTGGACACCCTCGAGCTGCGCCAGACGACGCGCAGCGGCCTGAAAGGAAATCAGAGGCTTTGTGTCTGCCGTAGCAAAGCTGCTGCGACAGTCTTTGTGGGCAGCAAGCGCGCAACCCTGCGCCACAAACAGGTGTGCCTGCGGTGGGCAGAGTGCGTCCTCGTCTGTTAGTTCCAGCGTTTCGATAAAACGGTGGCGCAGCTGTGGCAGGTAATGGAGGGGTCCTCCCAAAAAGGCGACTTTACCGCGAATGGGACGACCACAAGCAAGACCAGCGATAGTTTGGGTAACAACGGACTGAAGGATGCTTGCTGCGAGGTCTTCTTTGCGGGCACCCTCGTTTAGCAGCGGCTGTACATCGCTTTTGGCAAAAACGCCGCAGCGACTGGCAATGGGATACAGCGTCTGCATGTCACGCGCCAGCAGGTCAAGTCCTGCCGCATCAATGCCCAAAAGAGTCGCCATCTGGTCGATAAAGGCACCTGTTCCCCCCGCACAAATGCCGTTCATGCGCTGCTCGACATTGTTGCCAAAATAGATAATCTTTGCGTCCTCGCCACCCAGTTCAATAGCAACGTCAGTACCAGGCAAGTAGTAGTCAACGGCTGTCATCGAAGATATAACCTCTTGGGTAAAGGGCAGACGCAGCCAGTTTGCCAGCAGCAGACCACCGCTGCCCGTCACACCCAGGGCAAGCACCGTATCACCAAACACCGCAGCTGCTTGGTCTAGCAGGGACGCCACGCTAGAGCGCACGTCAGCGTGATGCCGCTGATACTGCGACCACAGCACAGCACCCGCGCTGTCTAACACCACCAGCTTTGTGGTTGTTGACCCAATGTCAATGCCAGCACAAACGGCAGTGCTGAAATGGGGTGTACGTGTTGATGTGATGCTTGATTTCATACCATAGCTAGTATAAAGCAAAACTGCGCGCGTCAGCAGGCAGAGTTTGTCCAGTCCCTTTAGAACCTCGTGCTTTCCAGCTTTTTTGTTTGTGGTATTCCCTTTCAGTGGGGTAAGCTAGAGATAAGGGCAATAGCTAGTATCATTTAACCTTGGGGAGATCATGACCGCAGATAGAGAAACAATAGAAGATAGTGCTGTAGCAGCAGATGGCGAAATACTTAGCCTGATAAAGAATCTTCGCTCTGATCGGGGACATATGTGGGCTGTTGTGTGGACAACAGTTTGGGCTGCTTTTGCGATTCTGAACATTACCACATTTTTCCTGGACCGCCTTTTATTCCAAGAGGATTTTGTTATCAGTGCTGTGCTTGGATTTGTTCTGCTCAGTTGCTCGATATCGGTTGCTTTTCTCTCGTATGGGATGTTCACGCGTCCTAGCGGGATAGCAATGCTGGTAATAACTTTTGTTCACACTGCACAAGTATTTATTGTGGGCGATTCTGAGCTGTTTAGCTTTTCGGCAATGGTAACTATTACGCTTATCTCCTGCGTGGTGATGACAACTGCAGCACTTCTCTTGCTGTTCCAACCAAGCGTTAGAAGTCGCTATGATTACTTTATTACAACAGAAAGGGTGACAAAAGAAGAGGACAAGAAAAAGAACAGAGCACTTCTTTTGGCAACAATCGCAGAAGAAAAGACAAAAAATCCCCAATTCGCACGAGGATATGTTTTGATGCGAGCCATTACCGTAGTATGGGCAGCACTTGTATCGCCTATCATCATAATGAACATGGTTACTGCTTATATTGCCGAGGGATTTTCTTCGAGCATTTCTGTAGCAATGCTCTTTTTTGGATTCATGTGGCTGGCTTTCGTTGTTGCAGTACCCCTTGCAGTTACTGGGGGTTTTGCTCATCATGTTGCTACATCGATGCTGCTGGTAACGTCGATGCGTCTGTATGGCATATTTGACAACGCAGAGCTATTATTTGTTGATATGCGCGCAACTCTCTGGTTTATTTCAACGGCAGCAATGATTATTTTGACGCTTGTGGTCTATTCTCATCCTACTGTTAAGTACTATCGTACTCGCTCAGAGGAAATTTTCGACCAGTGTTTTCCCGACCTTGCAACAAAAAAGAAAAAGAGAAAGACAAAGACCTTATGAGTAACACAAGTCTGACAGTCAAATTTTCAAAACAATGGACGCGCTCTGCCAATTTTGACGCGGTAGCATTACAGTAGTGCAGAGATTCCAGGTCGGAGCCTGGAATGACGGGGATGGAGCAAGCATGCAAGCAGAAATAATCATCGATGATGAATTCAGTTAAGTCACTACCGAGGATTGCACTACAAGGCAGATAAAAAAGTACAGGGTAGATTCGCAAAAAGCGAACAAGTGTGTAAAAACCGTCACTCTGACGGTTTTTCCGAATCCACTGCAACACGCCTTGCTGAAAAGCGAACAAGTGCAAAAACCCCTCAGAGTGAGGGATTTTCCGAATCTACTGCAACACACCTTGCTGAAAAGTATCGTGTACCAACAAATCTAGAGTAGGTGATGCTGGACGTACTCCGCCAGAGAACCCTAGCACAAGCACAAGTCCTGCCGTTCCTGCTACTATAGTAGAGTGGCGACAAAAGCTGTGGTGACCGACCAAAGGTGTACAGTTGGGGGGTTGGCTGTGAACTGTCCAAAGTGTGGGCACGATGATAGCAAGGTTATTGATTCGCGGGCGAGTGAGGCGCGTGATGCCATTCGCCGCCGCCGTGAGTGTCTGACCTGCGAGATGCGCTTTACGACCTATGAACGCCGCGAAGAACAGCCGCTTATTGTTATCAAGCGAGACGGCTCGCGCGAGCCTTTCGATTTTCACAAGCTGCGCCGTGGCTTGATGGTTGCCTCGGCAAAGCGGGCGATTTCTTGCGAAGATATCGACCATTTAATCACTGACATTACTGAAAGCCTGCAAAACTCTTTTCGTGTCGAGGTCGAATCGGCGACTTTGGGGGACATGGTCTTGCTCCGCCTAAAGAATCTCGACTTTGTTGCCTACGTGCGCTTTGCAAGTGTCTACAAAGACTTTCGTACCGTTGAAGAGTTCACCGGTGAACTGGCAGAGCTAGCCTGATGACAGATGCTGCTGTGAACCTACCAGTTGCGCGCATCCACCCCGATGCCATACTGCCCAGCTATGGGCGCGCGGGAGACGCAGGACTTGACCTGCATAGCGTAAAAGACGTCAGCATCGCGCCGCTGCAGCGGGTTTTGATTCCCACGGGTATCAGCCTTGCGATTCCTGCAGGTTATGCTGGGTTCATCTTGCCGCGCAGTGGTCATGCCTTAAAGGCGGGTCTGACGCTGGTCAATGCTCCCGGGCTTATTGACAGTAACTATCGCGGCGAGATTTGCATTATTGCCTATAACAGTGACCCAAAGACAACAATCACCCTTGCTGCGGGAGACCGCATTGCGCAACTGGTCATTCAAGCCGTGCCTCAGCTTAGCGTAGTCGAATGTCGCAGCGATGAACTAAGCGATACCGCGCGCGGACAGGCTGGCTTTGGTTCTAGTGGCGACTAGCGCATGAGCCAGCAGCAAGAACAGCACAAGCACGTCGGTCGCTTTGGTGACTGGGCGCGCCACTACGACAAATCGCTGTTGCAATTAATTGTCTTCCGTCCCGTCTTCAGGCGAGTTCAGGCAGACATTCGTGCTGCACTGACTCCCTTTTTTGACAGCGAGGGCAATCCTGTAAGCACTACCGCTGAAGGAGCAACCCTCTTACCAGCACTGCTTGACCTTGGTTGTGGTACGGGGCAGCTGTTAGTGCGTCTGATGCAGCAGTACCCGCAGTTGCAGCTATACGGTGTTGACCCCGCAGAGGGTATGCTTGCTGTGGCGCATCAGCGTGTGCTGGCAGCGGCAGCCGCAGGTCAGCAACCCCACTTGCAGCAAGCCTACGCCGAAGACCTCCCTTTTGCCGACGACAGCTTTGACTTGGTCACCACAACGATCTCTTTTCATCACTGGTCTGACCAGCACAAAGGTCTTGCAGAAATACGCCGGGTGCTAAAACCTGCGGGTACGCTTATTGTGGCAGACATTGTTGACGAGGGTCTGATGCGCCCTCTTTTTGCGCCCAAAAATCATGGCAGTTTTCGTACCGCAGCCGTACTGGCTGACATGCTGCAACAGCACAATCTGCCCGTGACACACAGCCACAGCTTGCGCCATCTGGGTGGTACGGGACGCATTTTTGTCTGCAAGGCACCCGCGATTGCTTTCACCACGCTGGGCTGCCCCAAAAACGAAGTCGACACTAATCTGATGCGCACAGCCACCCAGGCAGCGGGCTATCTGACGACCGACCAAATCCCTGGTGCAGACGCCATTGTGGTCAACACTTGCGCCTTTATTAAAGAAGCAAGCGAGACGTCCATCGATGCGATTTTTGAAGCCTTGAACACCAAAGGGAACAGCAAAACAGCGGGAGAGCACGTCCAGATTCCCGTTATTGTTGCTGGTTGTCTGGTCAATCGCTACCCTGATGACCTGCCAGCAGAACTGCCAGAAGTCGCTGCCTGCATTAAAGTCGGTGACTGTGATGCACTGCTGACAGCATTGCAAAGCACTGTTCCTGTAGTGGACAAACTCCGCCAACCTGTAGTTACAGCGCGCACGCCTCGCAGCTACGAATATCTGCGTATTGCTGATGGTTGCGACCGCCACTGCAGCTTTTGTACCATTCCCCGTATTCGTGGTCCCTATACCTCGCGCCCGCCGGCTGACATTGTCAGTCAGGCGCGCGCGTTTGTGGCGGCGGGGAGTAGCGAGCTTATCCTTATCGCTCAAGACATTGGTCGTTATGGCAGCGACCTTGCCACGCCGACTAATCTGGTGTCGCTGCTGCAGCAGCTGGCAGAAATCCCCGGTCTGGGTCGTCTGCGCCTGATGTACTTGCAGCCAGAAGGCCTGAGCGACCAGCTGCTTGCGACCATGGCGCGCTATCCGGCGATTGTGCCCTATCTGGAAGTCCCCCTGCAGCACAGCTCCCCGCGCATTTTGCAGGCAATGGGCAGAAATCCTCAGGATGTCGAGGTCGCGCTGCGCCAGCTGACCCGTGCGCGTCAGCTGATGCCAGAGCTCAGCATTCGCACGACCCTTATCGCTGGTTTTCCTGGTGAAACCCAGGAGGAGTTTGACCAGTTATGTGACTTTGTTAGGCGCAATAACTTTGATTATGTGGGCGTGTTTCCCTACTCACCAGAAGAGGGCACCCCTGCAGCTGCCCTGCCCGACCAACTAAGCAAAGAGCTGCGATTGCAGCGCGCACAGCAGCTGCGTGATGTGGCAGACCAGGTGGGGCATCAGCGCATGACCAGACACATCGGCACACAAATATCGGTACTAGTAGAAGGCTACGACTGTGATGATCAGGTGACTATAGCACGCGCTGCTTTTCAGGCACCTGACATTGACGGTGTTGTCCGTATTGTTGCACCTGACAGTGATGGACCGTACTCTGCCCCCTCCACTTCCTCTGCCGCTACAGACACTCACCCCTTACCGGTGAACCGCTTGGTCAAAGTACGGGTGCACGATGTTATACTGTACGACCTAGAGGCAGAGATGCTTGCTGATGATGGCATCTGAATGGTCGTCGTCAGCGCAGAAAGAACAGGCGTATGAGTAGCGACAAGAACACGCAAAAACAGGCACCAGAGCGGCTGGGTCTGGCTAACACAATCACGCTGATGCGTGTGTTGGCGATTCCCGTGTTTTTGGTTGCTTTTCTGTCCAGCTGGCCGCTGCTTTTTGATAACGCCGACTTTGTGTTTGCGCTGCGTCCCTGGATAGCTGCTGCTGTCTTTATTGTCATCGCCGCTACTGATGCTGTTGACGGCTACGTCGCACGCAAACGCGGAGAAGTCACCACCTTTGGCATGTTCATCGACCCCCTTGCTGACAAGCTGCTGATTACTGCAGCTTTGGTTGCTTTAGTTCAGACGGCGACTCTTCCTGCATGGATTGCCTTTACCATCATCGCCCGCGAGTTCATCATCAGCGGTCTGCGTATGGTCGCCTCATCAGAGGGAGTGGTCATCGCCGCATCAAACTATGGCAAGGTAAAAACCTGGCTGCAAAGCATCGCCATTGTACTGTTTATTGTAAAAAACCACACCATGGTCTTTGGCATTGCACCTGCATCGCTGGCTGGTCAGGCATTTAACTTGGTCGCCTGGGGCATTATGTTAGTGGCTGTTTTGCTTACGGTAGTGTCTCTGATTGATTATTATCGCCATGCAGCGCAGGTATTGTATAATCCTGAAGAAAAGCGCACACCAGACGGCCGATCTTCGGCGGAGGAGTAAGTCCATGTCTGATGTCTTTAGCAATCCCCTTGTTGTTGGTGGCGCGTCAGCGGGCATCCTGTTTTATCTGGTCACCAACGTCATGCAGGCAATTGGCATCTGGAAGCTGTGTGAAAAACTAGGCTTTAAACGTCTGCGTCAGGCTTTGCTGACGGTAATTGTTATTATTCCTTTTGGGGTAGAGGTGTCGTTACTGATAATTGCCTATGATAAGAAGCGCACCAGACGTCCAACGCAAGCAAAGTGAGCGAATGATGCGTAGCAATCATTCTGGCGAACGGGGCGTAGTTCATGAGCAGTTTTATGTCATAATCACGTTTTGGACATCAAAAAAGCCCCTTGCGGGGGCTTTGATGACTAGACTGATAGCACACTTTCTTGCTATAATACGCGTAGCTCTCGGAATGCGCGGATGCGTGTCTCTGGGAGCTCTTTACTTAAACCAGTGAGCATTCCCAACCTTGGAAATAAACAACACAGGGTGTTTGGCATACCGCTCCATAAGCGACCAAATATAGCCAATGGCAATTTGGTCTGGCATAAACAGCGATTCAAAGTTATCAATCACAATCACATCAACACCCTCTTTGGTGTATGCGCTCTTGAATGCATCTTCTATTGTTCGCCTAGTTCTGCCACTTAGTATCGTCTTAAGCTCCCACCCCTTGCCATCCACAATCCCATCTGCCAAGCCAACAGTCTGCTGAAATCCACTAACTGGGCCAGCAAAATGCCTTTCGTCTACCTGAAAGTGGAATTTGTAGTCCAACTTACCCAATCTTTCGGCGGTTCTGATCTGGTGCGGATACCTACCTTCTATTAAGTCTCTCAGCTCAGGTGTTTCAAAGGTAGGCATATAACCTGTGCTGCTGAGCCTGTCTCTAGTCCTGCTGAGGTATGCCAACTGTTCAGGTGACATCAGTTGTGCTGCTTTATCAGTCCATCTATCAGCCAACCGCCTATGTCGCATAGCAAGCTCTGGGTCAAGCGTGCCATCAGCAATCCGCTCATGTCGATGTGCATGTCGCATTGCTGTGCGCTGCCTCTGCAGGGCATTGTACCTTTCAACTGCTTCTGCCTTATCTGCCTCTGTAGGCGGCACAGGAACTGTTGTAATGCCCTCGTAGTAGGTGCTATGTGTATCCATGCAGTTTGGATGGTATAGACCACCCTCAATGGCTGTAGAAAGCAGTGGGTAGTTGCCGTCTTTAGCAGTACCACCGCTGAAAACATCGTCAATGTAGACACGGTTTACCCACTCGATACACATGTGGCACGCCATCGTGCGGTTGTGTACGATAACTGCCGTTACGCCAAATTCACTGCGCTTGTCACCTTCGCCCATTGCGTATGCGCGTTGGCTGGCATACAATGAATTTGACTGGCGGGATGGCGATGTGACGCAGATAGCGATAGCTCAGTTTTGGTGTCTGTCTGCCCGCGCCCTATTAAGGCTTAAACCCCAGAATAATAGCTGCGCCCCCCAATCTGACTTGAACAACCAGCGAGGGGGGCAACTCTAGCTGCATTTAGCGTGTTCCGACAATCTTGTCGAGGTCTGCTTGCGTTGCAGGTGGAGTAAAAGTACCTTCGCCGCCTCCCTCAGGTGTCTGAGTAGTTGTTTCGCCAGACATATGCCTGTCTCCTTTCCGTTTTGGCTCGTCAGCCATATCCGTTACTACGTTTGCCGTGCGAGTTTTATGCCCTGCACGTTTAAGGCATCAAAAAAGCCGCCCCTTGGGACGGCTTGCTTGCCAAAGTTATTTTTCAGTCTGCTTATTTAATGGCAAGTGCTAGTGTCGCCTGTATAGCTGTTGCAAGGGCTGGTTTCCACGCTTCGCCTAAAAAATCGCGCACCTTTGCCATCTTGCCACTCTCGCTTAAGTACTGAGCGCCAGCTTGGGTAATGTTCACCTTGTCTATGTTGACGACATCTCCACCCCAGGCCTTTATGGCAACACCACCAACATAGCCATCATCCAGCATTGAACTTATAACAGCGGCGAAGTAGACCTTATTGCATCCTGCAACATCCCGTGCTTTATCGATATTTGGGCTCACGCCTTCTTTTAGGCAGGCGTATAGATACTCAAGTATCTTAAATACGATTACATCGAAATCATCTGCTGACATTTTTGCTCCTTAGTTCCCCAGATCTATCGTTTCCCACCACCACTGGTTGGAGGTATTGGGATTTGCGCTATCCCGCAGAAGTTGCTATAATGTATATGCGCCTGGTTGATCCCATTGCGGAACATCTTGGGTGCTACGAACCCGTCTAGACCTAGCGGTCTACGTGGGTTCTTTTTTTGCTAGAGATATCTCATAATGCCATTGCCCAGGAACAGCACTCTTGAAATCCCCCTTGAATACATATATTCCTCTGCCCACCTACGAACATCTTGGTCGGACAAGCGTGATTCGGTGTTATCCAAAACAAAAACATCTACACCCTCCTTTTTCTTAACGCTCTTAAATGCAGAGTTCACGCTGCCTTTCCCGTTCCCAGACTGGAGGGTCTTTAGCTCCCATTGCTCGCCGGACACAATGCCGTCAGCAAGTCCAATCGTCTGTTGCTGCCCCTTCTTGTGGTCGAAAAAATGCCTTTCATCAATCTGGAAGTGGAAGTGATACCCCCTCTCGCCGAGACGTTCAGCTGTCCGGACTTGGTGCTCGTTGCGCTTTTCCTTCAGCCAGGCCTCAAGTTCAGGAGTTTCGTATGATGGCTTTACCGCAACTCCAGTCCTGATCCAGTGCGGGTCGCGGCGTGCTAACTCATTGGAAACAGCCCTGCCCCATGACTGAGCACCACTCTCTGGTGCGCCTACTGTTCGCTGCGCACACTTCAGTGCATTAAGCATTTCTTCTGGGTCGTAATTGTCAGCGCGATAGTCACCACTAAACTCTGCTACGATGACATTAAAAAAGCCCCTTGCGGGGCTCTTTAACTCTAGGCTGCTTTAACCAGCAAGGCTTTTTGCTCTGTCAAGTATCGACTGGTAAACTCCATGCTTGCACATATTGCAGGCATAGGAAGATGCGGGAGCAGGGCAGTCCTTGCCTGTCAGTTCCCTCAACACGGAAGTACATTGCAGCGTAAACATGCCGCGTGCTTTGTCGAGGTCTGCCTCCAGCTTTTCCCAGTTTTTAGGAGCGCTCACTATCTGCTCTCTCCATCCCAGGCAGTCGTCTTCCTGGCTCGCCAATCTTGACAAGTGCCTCAAGTACAATCCCCTTGTCACCATTGCTCAGAGATCCGAAGTCGCACAATAGCGGGTTTTTCATCCCGTTAAAATAGTCGTTAAAAATCGCAGGGATGTTCGCCCCCATCTTGCGGGAAGTCTCTATAACGCGGCGCAGTGTGGGAGCGTCAATCCTGTCAAATGGCACTATAGAAACGTAGTCTGCACCATCATTCATTCTGTCGTATATAGTTGACCTTCGACCCATGTTACTCCTAGCCCACACTTAGCTTCTCACCTGCGGAAATGCCCCTTTTTCACATATGTAATTATACCACTAAACGTAGCCAAATGTGGCGATTCGTAACATCATTCTTGACAACCTCAAAGCGCGAACCAGCGGTCAGGAGAAACTCACCCTCACGCTTCGCGTCAGAGATTTCCGCAATGTGTGCTCCGCGCCCTATTCCACTGGGAACATCAATTGTCATCATGTATCCATGTCGCCTGCCCTGGAATGTACCGCTAAACTCATTCTCAGCGATAGCACTATCAAGTGATGTAGACATAAACCCAGGGTCTCTGAAGGGGTCGCCCTTGCGGAGCGTGGCAAGCTCAGAGGAAAATGAGCCATCGCCAACGCCGCGAAATACAGTTATGTCCTCCTCAAGGTGATACTTAGACAGTGCATTGCTTATGCTCCTCGCCACACCGTCAAGTCCTCCGCCACTCCGCAGGTGTCGGTTTATCTGTCTGTACTGCTCTCCCGTATAGAGCTCAATATCCTTGCGTTGCTGCGCTGTCAATCTGTTCATCCATGACTGTTCGCTGCCATCCTTTTTCTGCCTGCGCATCTCTGCCATTATGCGGCTGGTGTACTCCGCTTCGGTTTCGTCAAATTTGCGTAGCCCTATAGCCTTTTGTGCGGCGTTGAACTGCTCAAAGTACTTCTCGGGGTCATAGCCCTCTACTCTGGGAGGGTCACCCCATCCAGGAGCAATCAGGCAGCGACAGTTGCTGTGATACTGCCCCAGCTCACCAGCACTTTTCTTTGTTGCGTAAACGAACCCACGAGAAGCGAGCATGACACAAAATTCGCAGGTGTCAGCACCTACTGGGACACGAGCAAAGCGCGGTCTGCTTTTGTCCGATGCCGCGTTCTGCATTATTGTTCTGTGTGCTGGCAGGTTAGAGCATCTTGTGCCAAAGTCCTTTAGGCGAGACAGCAGTGCGCCTATGTCGCCAGTCTCGAACAGAGGGGTCATAGCCCAGCGTACGTTCCTTTCAATGGCAACACGTGGCACTGCCTGCGCAACACTCGCATGGTATGTTCCGCCGATTTGAGCAGCGCGGGTTTGCTCATAAAATCGTGCTGCAAGCTCCGCTGATGCCGCGCCGTACTTGTCTGTGATGGCAGACATACCATCTATGAGCACATCACGAACTTGTTCTGGCTCCAATCCCATTTTATGCAGCCTGTCAACGAACTTTTCTATGTTGGCCGATCTGTAAACGAGCTTTTCTATGTCAGCTGATGCTAGACGAGATATATTGTCTAGCTGGGTTGCATATTTATTCAGCTGTGTGCGACTAAGCATTGGGGTCATCTCCCCGAACTAGGGCAAAGGCTTCACTCCGCTCAACGCCAACGCTGACAGAGATAATGCCAGCAGCCTGTGATTCTGTTTTCCCCGCGTATGCGGGGGTGATCCCAAGAAGGGACTGACTATAGCGAGTGGAATTAGGTTTTCCCCGCGTATGCGGGGGTGATCCCAGGCAAGCGCATTCACGACAACCTAATCAAGGGGCTTGCTGCGAGGAAGTAGCCAGCTTGCCAGTCCCCTACATATTTCTATACACGTCTGGGTGTGAGCCTGTGTCGTACAAGATAAGTTCATCACCCACTACCGTATAAACCAAGACCCAATCATTTTGCACATGACAAGCCTTTTTGCCCTTCATGTTCCCAGTCAGATTGTGGTCGTTGTGTTTTTCGTCTAGTGGTTCGCACTTCACTAGCGCATCAATAACTCCAAGTAAAACCTCCCTTTTGAGCCCTCGTTTCTCCATCCTCTTGAGACCCTTTTTGAATCGGGTGGTCGGTACGCGTATTAACTTTTCATCGCTGCTCATGAATCTAGCCATGCCTCGAAGTCAGAGTTGTTGCCAAATCTCGGCAGGTCGATTTCTCCTGCAAGATATGCATCACCCTCCGCGATAGCTGCCAGTGTTCTGTCGCTGAACTGTGGCTGCTCTGCTATCTCAAACGGTATAGCCCTGCGCTTGACGACTTGCGCCAGAAAAACATTGATAGCTGTGGTCATATTAAGTCCTAAGCCATCAAGGATTTTGGCAGCTTCTTTCTTATTGTTTTCATCTACTCGCACTGTAACAGGTATTGCTCCCATGATTACCCCTTGTCTCTGTACTATTACTGTACATATATTGTACATCAATTCTCGCATTAGTGCAATCTGCATTGCCTGTCCCTGCCATCAGCCATGCAGCTGTTTCCCCCCGTATGCGGGGGGTGATCCTGTCACCAATTCATCCACTGGGAAGAAATACTTTGGCGGAGGATATGTGTTGAGCGAGGACTATTTGCGATATTATCGTTTCTAGAAAGCAAAAGTCCGCCTAATACACCCCCCACGAACTGGGGGGCTTCAGGCGGACTAGCTACATATGAGTGTACCACAATTTGCACGGCAAACGTAGTAACGGATATGGCTGACGAGCCAAGATTGTCGGAACACGCTAAGTGTAGCTAGACTGCCCCCCTCGCTGCTTGCTCAGATTAGATTAGGTAGGCTGTGCTATTATATCTGGGGTTTAAGCCTTAATAGCTATGATGGTGAATATTGTGATGACTAGATATGGCACAGCTTCTATTGTGATACCATCGTCTTAGCGACTCTAGCTTTTGGTTTTGGCTGGCAGACTGTTCACCTGCCAGCCCCGACCACGCAACAATCATGTAGCCAAAAATCACCTTTGTGCGTGCGGGGAGAACTCATCAACAACTTCTGCAGCTGGACGTGGGCAGACAGACACCAAAACTGAGCTATCGCTGTCTGCGTCAGTTTCAAAGGTAGCTTTAGGCAGTGGTTTGCCATCAAGTTGTTGTGATGCAATCCAAAGTTCTAGCGCGTCTGCTGCCATATCGACAGCATCTGCAAAGTCATCTCCACAGGTGCAGATTGCAGGAATATCGGGAAACGAGATGCTGTAGCCACCACCTTTTTCAGCTTCAAATATTGCTCTATATGTGTACCTCAATAGTAGCCCCCTTGTCACACTATTCCAAGTGCATTCACATCGCCATCCCGCCAGTCAAATTCATTGTATGCCAGCCAACGCGCATACGCAATGGGCGAAGGTGAAATACTGCATAGTTCCGGACATAGATGGATAATCGATAGGATAAGGCGCACCCATGATATGATACATGTCTACTACTTGGAGGTCTGACATGGCAGGATTCACATTTGAAGAAATGGCAAGGCACTTTGCCAACACTAATGAAGACGTGAAGGTCGGATCTAGTGGACAAACTCCTAAGAGCGTGTACGTTGCTGCGCTAAAAAAAGCTGGATACAGCGATGAGGTTATCGCACAACGAGTACAGTCCGCTTATGGTGAATCCAAGAAGCCCAGAGCATCAAATCCGCAGAAGGCATCCGAGAGGATAGCTGTCGCGCACTAGGTTAGTTTGCAAAAGTAGTCAAATCAAGGCCCCGCAAGGGGCTTTTTTGATGTCCAAAACGTGATTACGACATAAAACTGCTCATGAAGTTTTCCCCGCGTATGCGGGGGTGATCCTGGGTGGCGATTTTGGCGGATTTGGAACTTTTCAAAAAACCTCTGTTGGGTGCTTGACTTTAACCATAAACACGTTTATAAATAAGTAAGCGGAAAAGGAGGTGCCATGCCCTTATCCCTTAAAGCGGGTGACAAGACAAGGAGTGTGTGATGTATATTTATCAAGCGATTATCACCAAAGAGGAAGACGGCTTTTTTGCAGTCTTTGAAAACTTTGAAGAGGTGTTTGCAGAAGGTAACACGCTGGATGAGGTTGTGCTTGCAGCTGCAGAGACACTTCAGCTTACACTAGCAGAATACATTGATACTGGGCTAGGACTGCCAGAGGCTGTATTTAATCCAGCAAGGGGCGATGAAGAGCGCATGGCAATCGCTGTTGATGTCACAGAAGGCTTCATCGAACGCACCAAATGTCTCACGGTATCTGAGGCAGCCCAACGGCTGGGGGTCAGCAAGGGTCGAGTATCTCAAATGCTAACTTCTGGTGCGCTGCAAGCAGTACCCTTTGGCAATGAGCGACTTGTCACTATCGCATCAGTCAATAATCGCAAGACAAACCCCGGTCAACCAGGTCGTCCGCGCAAAGAGATTCGAGAACTTGTGGCTGTCTAATCACAAGAGCGTGCAGAAATCGCACGTACCGTGCGATCGTGGATGGATAATAGCACAGAAAGGCACATCATGAAAATCACAGTAGACCTAATGAATAAAAATAGCATGACCTTGAAAGAAGCGGCAGAGTACCTTGATGTTACGCACCAAAGAGTGTACTCCCTGCAAAAACAGGGGCTTATCGAAAAACTTAAAGGTGGCGGCTTTTTTAGACCGTCAGTGGAAGAGTATTTGAAAACCAGAAACCGAAAGGGCGGCAGACCGCCCCTGTCCTCCAGTGCAGACTAGCCCCCTTGCAGGGCTTTGATTTGACTA
>Ga0123353_10002857_pt1 | contig 21596 bp, 16 predicted proteins | sample TergutLab28metaG_3_FD_92763 | JGI IMG/M metagenome (GOLD analysis project Ga0123353, IMG submission 92763) | Labiotermes labralis P3 segment gut microbial communities from Petit-Saut dam, French Guiana - Lab288 P3 | ecosystem: Host-associated > Arthropoda: Insects > Digestive system > Gut ... | reverse complement strand
GCACCGGGTTATATGGACTCCGCCGCGTCGCTGGTAGTTGGAGAAACGACACTTAAAAGATTTGACCGCCCGGTTTTAACGGTTGATACTGCCGCCACGACCAGTACCAGCATAACGGTGAAATGGAATGCGGTTCCCGGAGCAAAAACCTACCTGCTCGAATGGAAGTTGGCTAGCGATAACGGCGCGAATCCGACTTGGATAACAATCAACATCCCCGGCACTGCCTACACCGAGTTCTTCTACACGTTTAATTTGTTGTCGGCGAATACGCGATATCATTTTCGATTAACGGCAAAGGCACCGGGTTATATGGACTCCGCCGCGTCGCTGGTAGTTGGAGAAACGACGCTAATTAGCTGATAAGATTTAGCGGCGGTATCTAGGACCGCCGGTTTTTTGTGATATTGACAGCGGTTTAAAAATATGGCATAATGAACGAAGGGTTGTTGGTATCGAATACTTTCACACGGAGCACAGTAATGAAAAATAATGAAGAAAATTTAGGTAATTCGAGAGGGGGAAGTTCCGCATTTACCCTCGTTGAACTTTTGGTGGTCATCGCCATTATCGGCGTTCTGATTGCCTTGCTTTTACCGGCGGTTCAGGCAGCACGGGAAGCGGCTCGGCGTTCTCAATGTCTCAACAATCTCAAACAACTCGGTCTGGCAGTTCAAAACTACCACGACGTATATGATGCACTGCCCGCCGGAGCAAGTTCCTACATTAGCAAGAGCGGCGGCGATGCTGCAAGATGGTCGCCTTTTGTTGTCCTTTTGCCGTTCTATGAACAACAGGCACTGTATGACAAAATCCGTGCTGCGAACTGTAGCCCCGTCACATCAGACGGTTTGGCAGCGGACAACCCGATGACCGAACAAGTCAAGATGCTGCTTTGTCCGTCTAATGCGGAATACGGCAAGAAACCCGACCAGACCGGTCGGACTAACTACCGTTTTTGCAAAGGCGATAGAGCGGTCAACGCTACTTCTAATTCTCCAAGCGACACCGGAGGCGGGCGCGGCTGTTTCGGCTATAACGAGTGGATGACATTTTCTGATGTCACTGACGGAACATCTAATACGTTGTTCATCAGTGAACGCTGTTTTTATCCTAATGAAGACGGACGCGGTGTCCGCTACGGTGTTGTCTGTGAGGATGGTGCGCCAAGTTTTATCGCTTCGGGCAATGTTAAGGCAGGCGGTGCGAAATGGTGTAAAGACCAAGTCGACCCATCTGACCCCAGACAATATAAAAACCCGCTGGACAGCGGCAACATTTGGGCTGTAGCCGGAAGAGCATATTCGGATGGTTTTCCGTTTCAATCGGGATTCTGTGCCGTATTACCGCCGAATTCTCCTTCATGTTCCGCTTTTTCCGGTATCGCCAGCAGTGGAACAAATACCGGCGGCACTGCCTTTATTTCTGCGTCAAGTCAGCATAGCGGAGGCGTAAATGTCTGTTTAGGAGACGGCTCTATCCGATTCGTTTCGGATACCGTTGATGCCGGTAATATCAGTGCTGCCGGTGTTGCTAATCCCAAAGTCAACTCGCCTTACGGAGTATGGGGAGCAGCGGGTTCCCGCAACGGTGCAGAGTCAAAATCTCTGTAGTCACTCCTCGTTTAACCCCGTACTCTAAGTACGGGGTTATCAATCAAAAAATTCAATTCATCAATATATCGAAAGGTTTCCCATGCAAAATCAAAAGTTCCGTTTTTTATCGGCGTTCACTCTTGTTGAACTCCTTGTCGTCATTGCCATTATCGGTGTCCTGATTGCTCTGCTTTTGCCGGCAGTTCAGGCAGCACGCGAAGCGGCGCGCCGTATGCAATGTTCCAATAAATTCAAGCAAATCGGTCTGGCAGTTCACAACTACCACGACACAAATCAAGCGTTTCCGAATGATGGAACAATTACCATACCGGCTCCTGGTGCAGACCTGCGTTTGGTCGGCGGATATTTCTACGGTTTAACAGTCCGGTTGTTGCCGTTCATCGAACAGACACAGTTGTTCAGTCAGTTTCCGCCTTGTTATGATACCAATCCCAATAATCTAGCAAAGGGAACAGACACGACATTTACGGATGGATATGCAATTTCCGTAAATGAAAAACCGGTATGGTATCTTTGTCCGTCCTTGTCCCGCGACAGAGAACTGAAAAGTGTAGGCGGTAATGCTAATGCAGATGGAACTTCTCTTCGCAAGGAGGGCACCGCATCATGGGGTATCCATTATTATGGTATCGCCGGTGCAGTCGGACAAAGACCCGACGCTGCTGGAAATTATGAACCGCTGTTTGCGACTCCCAATGCCACAGATGGTCTCGTCGGCAAGAACGGGTTCTTTTATCCCGGTTCCGTAACTTCATTCAGCACTATTACCGACGGCACCTCAAACACTCTTTGCTACGGGGAAGTGGCTTGGGAAGGCACGAATCATTACCGGGCTTGGTATCGCGGTGCGTTTTGGCGCAGTGCCGCAACTGGGTTTTCGATGATGTCCGCCAAAAGTGTCGGTCTGTATGTTCCCAAAAGCGGTTCCCCATACTATGACGCGGCGAAGCCAAACACCATCAACAGCGGCCAGAAAAACATATTGGATGCAAGATACAATGGTTGGAGCAACATCGGTGTATGGGGCAGCAACCACAGCGGCGGCAGTACCTTCCTGCTCGGCGATGGTTCGGTGCGCTTCCTTTCCGAAACGATTGATGGTAAAATCCTGCTCTCCGCCGGTTCGGCAAACGAAGGAGAAGAAACTAAACTGTAATAAACAACAAAGTAATTTAATATAAACTGTTGACAAAACAAGGATTATATCACATGAAACATGTATCGCTTTTTCTCGTGCTTTTGTTTTCTTTTTCTCCTTTCATTTACGCTGCGCCGCAGGGAGACGGCATCGTGCTTGACGGTACCAGCGGCTTCACAGTCAAGGACTTTCGCCTTGACGGCACTTCGTTTTCCGTTTCCGCTTGGGTGAAGTTGAAGACACCGGAGGACTCGCAGATTTTCGCTTCGCTGGGCGCACCCGGAAAGGACTGGACGCTTTACACTTACAGCGGCAAAGTCCGAATGTTAGTCGAGAACGCTCCAAAAGAAAATAATGCGCCGGGCGATTCATACTCGTTTGCACCTGCTCCTCTTCCCAAAGCGGAACAGTGGACGCATTATCTCGGAACTTACAACGGTAAAACAGTCAAGGTTTATCTTGACGGAAGACATCAAGAATCCAAACCGCTGCCGAGCAAACGGGACGGCTTTTCTCTGCCGCTCTACATCGGAACAGGTCCCGAACAAGGACGCTGCCTCAACGGAGCAATTGACGAAGTCAATATCTGGAAACGTGCCGTCAGCGATGAAGAAGCGGCAAAGGTATTCAAGGGCGAAACAGTTCAAGACGGACTCGTCTATTCCTTGAATTCAAAAACGGCAAATACCGCTGCCGTCTACAAACCGGTTCCTGCCGAAAGAGCAGTTAGAACCGTCGAATTACTGAATCTGAAAGACGACGGCTACCGCGGTATCTGGTACATGAATCAGCCGTCGGCTGATGAGTACGTCTATAAATACAGCGGCGGACTAGGAACTTACCCCGCCAATCATTATCCCTTTGCCGTTTATGCACCGGAAGTCAATAAAACCTTTTTCTGCTACGGCGGAACCGAAAAAGAAACGGAAAAAACGCTGCTGCACGAGGTTTCATATTTCGACCACAAAACCGGGACGGTGCCGCGCCCGACTATCATTCTCGACAAGAAGACGGACGATGCTCACGATAATCCCGTGATGAATATCGACAAAGACGGTTATATCTGGGTGTTTTCGACTTCGCACGGAACTGGTCGACCTTCATTCGTTCACAAAAGCAAGAAGCCGTATGATGTCAGCGAATTTGAACGGATTAACGCCGTGAAAATGCAAGACGGAAAGGAATTACCGCTCGATAATTTCTCATATTTACAGATTTATTATTTGACCGGTAAGGGTTTTGTTGCCGCTTTCACAACTTACGACAAGCGGGTTTTGAACGACCCGACGGCGATTTCGGCGCGGACACTGGTTTCTATGTCCAGTCCCGACGGTGTGAAATGGTCGGAATGGAGAGCGCATGCCGGTATTGAATTCGGACATTATCAAAGCACGGGAACTTACAAAAACGAAAAGGTCGGCTCGGCATTTAATTATCATCCCAATGACAAAGCAAACGGTCGGCTTGGCTTGAATTGGCGTACCAACCTGTATTACATCGAAACGAAAGATGCCGGTAAAACGTGGCAGAACGTTCAGGGCGAAACACTTGCAATGCCGCTGCGGGAAATTGAAAACAAGGCGTTAGTTCATGATTACGATTCCAAACGGCTCAACGTTTATGTTTTCGATGTCAACTTCGATGCCGAAGGAAAGCCGATTATCGCTTATCTGACGAGCAAGGGCTATGAATCCGGTCCGAAGAATGATCCGCGCCAATGGTACACAGCGTACTGGACGGGCAAGCAATGGGAAATCAACCCGATAACTGACTCCGATAACAATTATGATTTCGGTTCGATTTACGTTGAGGACAACAACGTTTGGCGCATCATCGGTACTGACGGTAAAGGTCCGCAGGAATATAATACCGGCGGAGAGGTTTCAATGTGGGTGAGCAAGGACAGCGGCATGACGTGGGTAAAAGAGCGGCAGTTGACGCAGAACAGCGAATTGAATCATTGTTATCCGCGAAGACCCGTCAATGCGCATCCTGATTTCTATGCAATTTGGGCGACTGGTCACGGACGGAAGAAATCGGAGTCAACGTTGTATTTCTGCAATAAAAAGGGCGATGTCTTTGAATTACCGCGGCTGATGGACGGTGAAACCGCAAAGCCGGCGTTGGTGAAATGAAATTCTCTATTAGTACGTATCAATTTTTGCTGTGGATGGGATTTTGAAGATATTTTTAGACAGGATTTACAAGATTTTCAGGATATTTGGGAATAGAAAACAAGGTAAAAATCTTGGCGGAACTTTGCGTTCCTAGTGCCCTTTGCGATTAAAATTATTCAACCGCAAGGTATGCAAAGAAAACGCGAATCCCCGTTGCGATTTTTTACATATCCCCCGTCATCGCTATTGCATCCGTCATTTGTTTGTGATAATATACCCTTACTTCAATGGTATTCCTTTTTTCTTACATGGTGCCATGACTGACCAACAACGCCCCTTCACCACCTTTTACGCCTTCTGTTCGCTCATTATTCCCGGCTTGGGACAACTGTTCCAAAAACGCGCCGGTACAGCACTTGGGTTCTTCGTAGTATTCTTGCTGAGCGGTTTTCTGCCGATGTTTATTCTAACTCACCTCTTCATGGACAGGTTTTCTTTCCAGCCAATGCGGGTGCATGTTATCCATCTCCTTGTCTTCGGCGGGGTCTGTATTCCGCTTATGTTGACCTATTTTTATGCGGTATTGGATGCCTCCAGGATACCGATAAAAAAACCAAAAGAAAAACCGGAATTGGAACCAGAAAAAAAGCAGAAAGTTCCTCGCTGCTTCACGCTTGTTGATTTTCTTGTAATCGTTGCAATTATGGGCATTTTGATTGCCCTCTTGTTACCCGCAGTTCCAGCGGCGCGTGAAGCGGCAAAACGTATGCAACGTATGCAATGTACCAATAACATGAAAGAAATTGTTTTCGCCTTTCATAACTACCATGATGTATATGGATGTCTTCCGCCTGTTTATACCGTTGACGAAGGCGGCAAACCGCTGCACAGTTGGCGGGTTCTGATTTTGCCCTTTATTGAACAGAAAGCACTGTACGAAAAAATTCGATTGGACGAACCTTGGGACAGCGAACATAATCAGCAGTTTCATGAGGCAGTTCCCGATACTTTTCGATGTCCGAGTAATCCCCATCACAAATCGGGGAATCATTCCCCCGCTGAAACTGCACCTTATATGCCCACGCTTTGCGGCAGTACCTATTCGGTCATTTACGGTGCGAAGGCGGCGTTCACCGGTTCGCAACCGACGTGTTTTGCGGACATAACAAACGGCAAGTCCAACGTCATTGTTTTAGTAGAGCGGCGGACACCGGTCAACTGGATGAATCCGTTGAGCGATATAACTTTTGAAGCCGCCTGCAAGGGTGTCAATGCCGATGCGATGGGTATCAGCAGTTATCATTCCGGCGGCACCAATGCCGGTTTAGGCGACGGGTCTTGCCGTTTTATCTCGGACACCATAGACGGTGAAACACTGCGGAAGATGTTGATGCGAAACAATAAAGAGCCGGAGATGTAGCGCAGTGTGCGTTGATACAAATTTTGACTATGTTTTACCTAATTACTCCTGACAACAAACTGCTGCATTACTTTCGCCGCAACGGTAAAGATGCGGATATAACGCAGTTCCGAAACGAAGACAACGCTTTCAAAAAGGCGGGGCAGAATCCGTCGGCGATTCTGTTCGTTCAGAAGACCGTCGAAGAAATTCCCGCTTTTATCGAAAAAATGCCGTTCTTGAATCCGCAATTTCTTGAAAGACGTTTTTACGTTTATGTACCGGACTTACCGAAAGTATCGGTGACCCTCGGCACGGAAATACGGTTTGCTCTGCTGCAAGCAGGAGCAACCGCCGTATTTGGTTCTCTGAGAGACGCAGGATTACTGTATTTCTGAAATACGCCTACGCTAACGATTATACCGGCTAGACCGGCAAAATTGCCGCAGAGTAGCGTTTTTATTTCCGCATTTCTTGACTAACCGTTTTCTGTGCCGTATATTGTCCATATTAGCCGCTGTTAGATTCCATCCCTTTACTCCAATTCCTGCTATGGGCAATATATTTTACGCTGTTATCACCGGCGGTGCAGTACTGCTGGCAATTACGTTCCTGTCGATTATCATTCTCGTCATCCGGCGTTATCGGCGTTGTCCGAGCAACCGCATCCTCGTCGTTTATGGGAAAAGCGGAAAAGGACAAACGTCCATTTGTATTCACGGCGGAGCACGGCTCGTTTGGCCCATCATTCAGGACTTCGCCTATCTGCATCTCGAACCGATGCAAATTGAAATTCCGCTGAGGGGTGCCTTGTCGATGGAAAACATCCGCGTCAATGTGCCGAGCGTTTTTACCGTTGCTATTGGAACCACACCGGAACAGATGCAAAACGCTGCCGTGCGTCTTTTGGGACTAACGCAGCCGCAGATTGCCAAACAGGCGGAAGACATTATCTTCGGACAACTGCGTCAAGTCATTGCATCGATGCACATCGAAGAAATCAACCGCGACCGGGAATCCTTCCTATCGAGCATCACCGCTTCGCTTGAACCGGAACTCCGTAAAATCGGTCTCGTGCTGATTAACGTTAACATCACGGACATCACGGACGAAAGCGGATACATCGAAGCAATCGGACGCAAGGCGGCTTCCGAAGCGATTCAAAAAGCACGCGGCGATGTTGCCGACAACGAAAAGATGGGCGAAATCCGAGTTGCCGAAGCGGAACAAGTTAAAGCGGTGCAGGTTGCCAATGCGGTCAAGATTCAGATGATTGGAACCCGCGAAGCAGAACGGGACAAGGAAGTGAAACTTGCCGAATTGACCCGCGACCAAGCGATTCAAGTTGCCGACTTGAAAAAAGAACAAACGGTCGGTGAACGGACTGCCTCGTTCATCTGCGATACACAGGTGAAACAGTCCGAGCGGGACATGCGTGTTCAAACAGCAGAAGCAAATGCGGCGGCAGTCGAAGGTGAAAACCGGTCGCAAGCGGTGATTGCCGCTTCGCAAGCCCAATTGATGGTGAAGAAAGCGGAAGCGTATCAAATCGGTGAAACGAAGAAGCGGGAAGCGGAAGCCGCCGTGCTGCAAGCGCAGTATGTTGCTCAAACAAAGGCAGCGCAAGCGGAAGCATCACTGACGGAAGCGAAACAGCGTGCAGAATTGGAAGCACCGGCGAAGGCGCAAAAAGCAAAGACGATAGTTGAAGCGGAAGCCCTTGCGGAGCAGTGCCGCATCGAAGCAGAAGGTGAAGCGAAGGCAATCTTTGCGAAACTCGAAGCGGAAGCGAGAGGGCAATATGAAATCCTGGCAAAGAAGGGCGAAGGATTGCAGCGTATCATCGAAGCGTGCGGCGGTTCGGAGCGGGCGTTTCAAATGTTGATGCTGGAACACTTCGATAACCTGATTGAGGCATCGTCGCAGGCAATCAGCAACATCAAGTTCGACAAGATTATTGTTTGGGACGGCGGTACAAAAGACGGCGGACAATCTGCGACATCGAGTTTCCTGCAAAGTATGGCGAAGACGCTTCCGCCAATGATGCAAGTGATGAAAGAAGTCGGCGGAATCGAATTCCCTGAAACGTTTGCAACGATAGCGGGAGTCGGCGGAGACGAAAAACCGCAAGCGTAAGAGAGAATGCCATTTAGCCGGTACTCCGGCTCTTTCTTTCTCTAAAAACTCCTGCCGCCGCCGAATTTAACGATTGTGCCAGTTTTACGGATTTCCCCTTTTTCTTTTCAATAGCGGTACTCCTATAGCCGAAAAGTAAGACAAGGGATGTTTCGGAAATAAACACACCACATTATTTCGGAGACGGTAGATGATTGCTGCGTTGCGGTTTGTTATGTGATAATGGTCGTCACGGCAAATGTTGAAACGCTGCGTCAGTTGGCTGGTTCAAAAACATACATAGCAGGACAAGGATTCATAACAATGATAACTTTCCTTTGCCCTAAAAAATATCATAGCGGCAAAACACAGCGGGGGGCTTTCAAATGGTTCCTGCTCATCGCTATGCTCGTTCTATCAACCGGCTGCATTGTTTCCCGAACTGCACTTTTTGACCCGAAACCCGCTGGCACACCGGCTTTCCGCGATGTTCCAAAAGAAGGAGCAAAATCGTCACTGCCGCAATACTTTCTCGAACCGCCAGACATTATCACCGTTGAAGCCGTTCATCTCGTTCCAAAAGACCCTTATCTTTTAAGGGTATTTGATGTTATTGCTCTCGATGTAGTAGGAACGCCGGACGACGAACCGATTTTCGGCAACTTTTCAATCGAACCCGGCGGAATGGTTAAACTCGGAAGTTCATACGGTGCAGTCCGTATAGAAGGACTTTCACTTGCGGACACAGAAATTACTATAGCACGGCATTTAACGCAGTCGAATGACAATCCGCAAGGACGGTTAAGCAATCCCACTGTCTCCGCCCGGCTAGTTCGAATGTCGGATATAGAGCAAATTGCGAACCAGCACATGATAGGACCAGACGGTTATATCACACTCGGTTCTTACGGTCGGGTTTATATCAACGGTTTAACAATACCTGAATGTCGGGAAGCAATCGAATTTCATTTGTCCAAAGCATTGGAACATCCGCAGATAGCGGTCGATATGTATTCTTACAACAGCAAAGATTACTACGTTATATTCCAGTCGTCCGCATTGGGTGAACAGGTCTTTCGGTTTCCCTATACCGGAAACGAAACCGTGCTGCAAGCGATTGCCAACACCAGCGGCTTAGCCCCAAATTCGTCAAAACGGATTTGGGTTGCCCGACCGGTCGGCAACACGCACAAGCCGGTAATTATGCCGGTGGACTGGGTAGCAGTAACCGCTTACGGAGTCCCGCATACGAATTATCAACTGCTGCCCGGTGACCGTGTGTTTGTGGTCGAAAGCCGCTGGGTTTCCGCCGACGGCACACTGGCACGGATGATGGCTCCGCTGGAACGGATAATGGGCTTCACGCTTCTCGGTACCAGCACAGCAACTCGTCTTTACGGCAAAGTCCTGACGGGCGGCGGCGAAAGAGGTATGTACCGCTGATATCAACGTTTGATTTTTCGGAGTTTGCGGTATAATTATAATCAGCTGTTGTTTTATGCCGCGGCTGTTGCATAATACTGTTGAAAAATAAAAAGGGAGGTGCAATATGCGTTTATGTTCCCTACTGACCATTGTTTTTATTATTCTGCTGTCTAATACGGTTTCGGCGCAGTTGCCGCCGCCGATTAGTCCTTGGATGAACATGTTCCAGAGTTCGCGTGGTAATCCCTTAGGCAATTATCATACCTACGTTAAACCGCAGATGAACATGATGAACGAATTCAGAGCGCAGGGAGCTGCGATTCAGCGGCAGTCAGCGCAGGGAAGGCAGTTGTCTGATTCGGTTGATAAAGTTCTTGATATGCCGCGAAAACGTCCTTCCATCGGCGGACAGCGGGGTGCTGGCTTCGGACAGCATATCCATTACTATCCAAATATGAGGTCGGCACCGGTGCCGAATTACAGTACTCCGCAAGTCGGCGGAAGAGTGCGTTAAGAGCAGGTGGAATCTATGACTGACTTTCCGCATATTATAGACAACGGAATCTTGCGTGCTGCTATCTCGGCAGTCGGAGCGGAACTGATGTCCGTTCAAAAATTGTTTCCAAACAAAAAACCGGTTGAATACCTTTGGAACGGTGACAAAAAACATTGGAGCGGACGCTCTCCGATTTTGTTTCCGATAGTCGGACGTGTTAAAAACGGGTCTTATCGTTATCGGGATAAGACATATTCCATACATTGTCCTCACGGTTTTTTGCAGTCGGTTCAATTTATTCCTGAAGACACCAACGATGCCGAACATGCAGCGTTTGTCTTTATATCGAATGAGACAACGCTTGAGCAGTATCCGTTTCCGTTTCGTTTTCGTGTAGAGTACTTACTACAAGAAAACGGACTGCTGGTTACTTTCGATGTTCACAATGCTGGCACTGAAACAATGCCGTTTTCGCTTGGTTTTCATCCCGGCTTTTTTGTACCGCTCGATTCATCTGAGCGGTTCGAGGATTGCTCTATCCGTTTCAAAAGCGATGAGATCCCGCAACAACTTTTGCTGGACGGTGTGTGGATGTCGGGGCAGTCAATTCCTTATCCGCTGGAGGGAAAACGAAACATTCCGCTGCGGCGTGAACTTTTCGCAAAGGATGCAATTATTCTCGATGCCGTACAAAAGAAGAGCGTTTCGCTTTGCAATGCACGAAGCGAACCGTACTTGACGCTGGATTATTCCAACTTTCGTTATCTTTTGTTGTGGCAGCCGCCGAAAGGAAACCCGCCGTTTCTTTGTCTCGAAGCATGGAACGGACTGCCCGACAAAGCTACGGTTGATGTTACTGACATCATGACTAAACCGGAGATGATATTGCTTGCTCCCGGACAATGTTACGCGGCAAATCTTGCACTTGCGGTACATTAGAGTTTGCCGGTAAAAACATTTAGCCGGTTCTACGAGCAGCAAGCGGCAGAACCACCTAACATCAAGCCCTAAATTAAAAAATTTTATTGATGTAACTACTTGAAAACAAAACACTTCTGTAAATTGTATCATTTTGCACATAGTGACTACCTATTTTAACGTTATTTTACCTATCTTGACATTTTTAATACTAGCCGCCAGTGATAACTGGCGAAGTTATAAACTGCGGAAATTCTAACATATCCGCAAATGCTGGCAAGAGCAAAAAGTGCCACTTGGGAGACGGCAGATTGGGGCGACGTTTTGTGTATCCCCTTTAGGCTGCCACATATTTCTGAAAAATTCGGCGACAGCGGTTCTAAAAATTACACCAAGAAGACATAAACACGCTCCCGAACAATACAGCCAAAGGTTATCTATCATAATGTCCTTCCTGCCCACTTCTCAAACGAGATTTGTTGGGCATTGATTGATTTGTGAAAAGGTATCTGCAAACAGTAGGGGAATCACGTCAACAGAGACCACTCTAGAACGGGAGCGGCGTGTTGAATAGATAGGTTTCTTCCCGCGGTCAAATGCGGTGCATAACTGCTTTAGACAGGAACGCTGAAGATTCCCATTGACAAGACACAGCACTCCCTCTACGGGAGCATCGTTACATTCTTGTCATCAGTTATCTTCACACTGCAACGCAGTTTTGACCGTGAAGTCAACCAATCCGTCTCTGCCCGTTTCTATGAAACGGGGCTAAACGGCTATTCAATGTTAACGTACTCTTAATTTATTCCATCCGGCACCACGCCGGACGATATTTTTAATTACACGTGGATCCTATCATGTTTTTTCGGGGATTGCAAGTCCCTGAATTTTTTTCTGCAAAAAACCGGCGGGTTATCACCCGCCGCTCGTATTGCTCCCGTCGGTTATCATCGGCGGCTCGTAATCATTGCCGACAACTCAACGAGACGACGAAGTTTTTCCGCTGCTGCACCGGAGTCAATCGACTGCTTCGCCAACTCGATTCCCGCTTCCAGCGTCTCCGCTTTCTCTGCGCAATATAACGCTGCCGCTGAATTGAGAAGCACAATGTTTCGCTTCGCTCCTTGTATCTTTCCCGACAATATGTTCTTGAGCGTTTCGGCGTTCTCGGCTGTATCGCCGCCTTTCAAATCCTCTGCGCTTGCCAGTTCGCCGCCGAAATAAAGTTCAGGAAACAAATCGTAAGTCCGCAAAAATCCGTCTTTCAATTCCGTGACTCTGCTTCGGGTCGTCAGCGTTATTTCGTCCATTCCGTCATAACCGTGAACGACCATCGCTCTTCGGCAGTTGAGTTCCCGCAATGCCGCCGCAAACATTTCCGTCTGCTTCGGCTCATATACTCCGATGACAGAACAGCCCGCACCGGCAGGATTAGTAAGCGGTCCCAAAAGATTAAACAGCGTTCGAAGCCCGATGCTCTTGCGGACTTTTGCTACCCGCCGCATTGCTGGATGAAAGGTCTGCGCAAACAGAAAACCGATGCCGATTTCGGCGATAATTTCCTCGATATACTCCGGCGGCGTGTTGAGTACAACGCCGCAACTTTCGAGTACATCGGCACTTCCGCATCGGCTTGAAACCGCTCTGTTACCGTGCTTTGCGACAACAAGTCCCGCACCGGCAATGACGAAAGACGATGTTGTGGAAACATTGAAAGTATGCAGCACATCGCCGCCCGTTCCGACTATATCGACAACCGGCGAACCGAGAACCTGAATGCGGCTGGCGTGCGCTCTCATTCCCCGTGCTGCGCCGACTAATTCCTGAATGGTCTCGCCCTTCGCTGATAACGCAATTAAAAAACCGGTCAGCGCAATGCTTTCTTCAATGCTCAATTCCGTTTCGACTGATGACAGCACAGCGTGAAAAAACGATTCAACCTCACCGCCGGTTAAATTCTCCCGTTTGAGAAGACGCTGGGTATATCTTCGGCAAAGCGATGTCAGTGATATATTAAGGTTCGGCATTGTGTTCTTTCGTTAAATCATATCCAAAAAGTTTCGTAAAAGACGTTTGCCGATAATGGTCATTATCGATTCAGGATGAAACTGGATACCTTCCATGATACATTCCTTGTGCCGCACGCCCATTATCTCATTATCGTCTTCGGATTCCGCCGTTATCACAAGTTCCTGCGGCAATGTCTCCCGCTTTGCAACAAGCGAATGATAACGCATAGCTTCAAACTGACCGGTAACGCCTTGGAACAATCCTTTGCCGTCACTTTTTATGCGGGAGGTCTTGCCGTGCATAATTTTTTCGGCGCGAACTATATCACCGCCGAGTGCCTGCACGATGGACTGATGACCAAGACAAATGCCGAGTATCGGAATCTTGCCCTTGAAGGTTTTAATAACGTCAAGTGAAATACCGGCTTCACTTGGATTACCGGGACCTGGCGAAATAACGATTGCACTCGGCTGCATATCCTGAACAGCGGCAAGGTCTATTTTATCATTACGGTAGACAACGACTTCTTCGCCAAGCATCCGAAAATATTGTACCAGATTGAATGTGAACGAATCGTAATTATCGAGCATTAAAATCATTGTGGTCTCCTAACGTGTTAATAGTGAAAGTGCGCGTGAAATACCCATCGCTTTGTTGACGGTTTCTTTTCGTTCCAGTTCCGGGTCGGAATCATACACGATGCCGCCGCCCGCTTGAGCAGTCAATTTTCCGTTGCGGATTTTTGCGGTGCGGATTGTTATCGCAAAGTCGATGTTGCCGTTGAAAGAAATATAACCCGCTGCACCGCCGTAAGGTCCCCGCGCTGTATCTTCTTGCTCTGCAATAATTTGCATCGCACGAACCTTCGGCGCACCGCTCAATGTTCCGGCGGGAAATGCCGACTCAAACAAATGAAAACCGTCAAGACCGTCTTCGAGTTGTGCCGTCACATTGGAAACGAGATGCATAACATGAGAATATCTTTCGATAAACATTAAATCGGTAACTTGAACCGTTCCGGTCTTTGCGATGCGTCCCAAGTCGTTGCGTCCCAAATCGACAAGCATAAGATGTTCCGCTTTTTCCTTCGGGTCCCGGAGCATTTCGTCGGCAAGTTCCCTGTCCCGCTGTTCGGTATTGCCGCGCTTTCTTGTACCTGCAATTGGGCGCAGCGTTGCCGTGCGTCCTTCAAGACGAACCATTGTCTCCGGTGATGATCCGACAAGAACCGTATCGCCGAGATGCATGAAAAAAAGATACGGCGAAGGATTCGCAAACCGCAACGCCCGATACAGTGAAACCGAGTCCGGCGCGCTATCCGTTACAAAGGGCTGCGAAAACACACATTGAATAATATCGCCGTTCTTGATGTGTTCCTTGATAATACCGACTCGTTTGCGGTACTCATATTCGGGAATGATTGCCGTTAAATTCAATTCGTCTTCTGCGGACGGCTGCTTTGCATCGAGCGGTTCTTCCAACTGTCCGCACACTTTTTCGATATGTTGAATCGCTTCGCGGTACAGTGTTTTCAATTCGTCTTTTGGCGCATCTTTTTTCGGGAAAGCAAGAACGCAGACCGTCAATGATTGTTTTGCATTGTCGAGTATTAAAACGACTTTCGGAATAACAAATCGTGCAAACGGTTCATCTTTGAGTTTATGCGGAATGTTTTCAAAAAACGCCGTCATTTCGTAAGTAAAATAACCGACAAGTCCGCCGAAGAACCGCGGCAGGTTCTCACTTTCCGCCGGCTTGTACCGCTGCATGATAGTCCGCAAAACATCGAGCGGTTTGTTATGATGCGGTATCGTTTCGGCGTTGCCGGTGTTGGTCTCGGTAATAACAACGGTATCTTCAAGTACATCAATGAAGGTGTGTGTCTCGATTCCGAGAAAAGAATATCGTCCCCATTTTTCACCGCCTTCCGCACTTTCGAGAAGGAAGATACCGTTCTGATTCGGTTCTTTGTAGAACCGGCGCAGCAGTGAAACGGCGGTGTGATGGTCGGCGAGGACCTTGCAGAAAACCGGAACGACATCGGCATTTCGGCAATCGTTCAAAAATGTTTCCAAATCCGGCTGATATTTCAGCATAGTTTTGACCTAATAGAATGGTGATAGTTAGTCATAAAAAAACAGCCGCAAGCGTTTCCGCTTACGGCTGTTGATACTTGTTTAGTCGGGAAATCTAAATCGAGTACACATCTTTCAAGCGGACGATTCCGGGACTTTGCCGCCAACGCCAACTGTTTTCAAAAGATGCGGAGAAAATATTTTTCATCAATCTGGATTTTGAATTTCCGATATCTTAACCCGAACTTGAAATCAATTATAGTAAAATTCCTGAAAAAGTCAAAGGGGGCAGAAGTGTTGACTTTCGTTTCATTTAGTATAAGATTAAGGCAGTAATGCGTAAGATTAACATCTCGCGCCGGCACCGTTAAAATACAATTTAGGGAAACTATCATGAAAAAATTATTTCTCGTTCTCTTGTCGTTTTTTATTTGTTCCGTTGCGGTGTCTGCGGCGGACATTGCGATACCGCAGTTATCCGATTGGAAACTCACCAGTACCGGCAAAATCGTTGACAACAACATATTTGAAGTTACCGGTGACGGCAAAAGTACGTCACAATGGCTCTCGCCGGACATCGAATTAAAATCCGGTGTGCAGTACCGCTTTAGCGTAGAAATCAAAGGCGTAGACGCTTCCGGCGGCTGCCTGCCCTGCGGTGTCAGCGGCTTTTCCCGTGATTATCGTGCCGAAAAAGACAACTGGAAAACACATTCCTTCTGTTTCCAAGCTGGCAGCAATCAAACGAAAGCAAAACTCCGCGTCGGACAATGGGAGTCAACCGGCACATTTCAATTCAAGAACCCTAAACTCGAAACCGTTGTGCCGGTATTGAAGCGAACCGAGTTTCAACTCGGCAGCGAAAAAACATTTCTCATTCTCGGCGAAGGCGAAAAAATTCAGGACGGCGTTTATACATTCAATTCCGCTTTTGGCGGCGAAGGTGCGAACATTCATCGTCCGTTTGTTTCCGCGAACGCCAGTTTCAATTCAGACCGTTTTCCCTTTGGCAGCAATTCAAATTTAACTTACTGCTTCTCGCTTGTGCCGGAAGGCAAGACCGCTCCGATTCCCTTCGGCAGCGCAAAAGTTACTGTCAGTGCCAACTATTTCGTCCGCGGCGAAGGTCTTGTCGAAGTAAGCAAAGACGGCGAAAACTGGACGGAAGTTGGTCGTATCACAAAAATCGGCACAACAGATTGTCAAGTGCCGCAGTCACTGTTTCCGCTTGATAAAATATGTGTCCGCGTCACCGGTTTGCAAGGCGCATCATTTCAGGTTAACAGCGTGGGTATTGAAGCACCGCTTGGAAAATATCAGGGACTCGATGCTAAACAAATCGATGTCCGCGGTGAAACAATTTACGCAACTGCCAGCGGAAACCCGCCTGCTGCGGCGGACAAGTTGTATCTGACGGACAGCGAAGTCGTCGTTATAACTCCGCAGGAAACGAAGAAATTTCCAATAGAGAAATCGACAACACCGGGAACGGCAACGCAAAAAATTGAATTGCCCGGTCGTTTCTATACATTTCAGACCATAACCAATTCCTTTGAGCGCACTGATTACGGTTATTACATCAACGAACAAGTATGGTGGGCTGAAGCCGACTGGAAAGTGCCGCGCAAGAGAATCGTTCCTGCACCGGAAACTAAAAAACAAATCCTTATAACAGCGGCAAAGAACGATTTCGAGGACTTTCAAATTGTCGTTAAAGCAGCCGATAATGCACCGATACAAAATTTAACCGGTTCGGTCACTGATTTGAAAAGCGGAAACAACATCATTCCCGCAAAGAATGTTGAATTACTTTACGCTTATTATCATTTTGTTCATAGCAAAACAGACGCAACGGCAATGATTGCCGATTATCCTGACGCACTTCCGCCGCTTGATAAGCCGTTAACGGTTGCAGCAGGAAATAATCAACCGGTCTGGATTTGCGTGAAAGTACCAGCGGATGCTGCGGCGGGGACCTACACTGGTACAGTTGAATTGACTGCCGAGAAGGGAATGAAGCCGCTCGTAATTCCTTTTGCCGTAAAGGTTTGGAACTTCGCCTTGCCGAAGGTAAACCGGCATGAAACCGCTTACGGTTTCAATCCGGGGCTTGCTTTCCAATATCACAATGCGAAAACGGATGCCGACAAGCGGAAGGTTCTCGACAGTTATTGGCAGTTGTTTGCCGACCACCGCATCAGTATCTACGACCCGACACCGCTCGATAATTTTTCTGTGAAGTGGTTGCCGGACGATAATGAGCCCGAAAAATCAAAGTGCGAAATTGACTTTTCAAGATGCGATGCCGAATTGAGCCGGGTGATTGAAAAGTATAACTTCTCTCATTTCAGAGTCAGAGGATACGGACTCGGCAGCGGAACTTTTCACGCAAGAACTGACCCGGCTATTCTCAAATACGGTGAGGATACGCCGCAGTACAAAGCAATGATGGCTGACTATTACACGAAGTATGTTAATCATCTCAAGGAAAAGAATTGGCTGGAAAAAGCGTACGTCTATTGGTTTGACGAACCTGCTCCGAGGGACTACGAATTTGTCGCCAACGGTACTGCTAAATTGCAGAAATACGCGCCCGGATTAAGCCGAATGATGACGGAAGAACCTAACCCCGGTTTCCTCGAAGCACTTAAGAAAGCAAATACTACTCTCGATATCTGGTGTCCTGTTTCCTATAACTTCGATTATGATGCCGCCAGGAAACGAATGGACAAGGGAGAGCGGTTCTGGTGGTATGTTTGCACGGGACCGAAAGCCCCGTATTGTACGCTGTTCATTGACCATCCGGCAACAGAGTTGCGGGTGTGGCATTGGCAGGCATGGCAGCGGGAAGTCATCGGCTCTCTGGTTTGGCAGTCGAATTACTGGACAAGCAATGCGGCATTTCCCGACAGTTTCCAGAATCCTTACGAAGACCCGATGGGTTATGTCAGCGGTTATTCAACTCCGAAAGGGTCGAAAGCAAAATGGGGCAACGGCGACGGACGTTTCATTTATCCGCCGCTTTCCGCCGCAGTGCCGGGAATGAACGACGGCAAGCCGAATTTCGATAAACCGGTTTCGAGTATCCGCTGGGAAATGATTCGTGAAGGAGTTGAGGACTACGAAATGTTCTATAAACTTCGCGAATTAGTGAAAGACCTGGCGGGAAAACTTTCGGACGCAGAGCGTGAAGCCGCCAACAAGTTGCTCGAAGTTCCTGAATCGGTATCGAGAACGATGACCGATTTCACTATCGACCCAAGACCGCTTTATGAACATCGTCAAAAAGTTGGTGATATGCTTGAGAAATTGATTGAAAAAGCCCAAAAGCCGGCAGCCGCCTCGACAAATACAAAGGGCTGGCAACTTGTCTGGGAAGATAACTTCGACAAACTCGATGACAAGGTGTGGAGTAAAATTCCCCGCGGTCGTTCCGATTGGAATAATTACATGTCGGATTATGAACCGCTGTACGATGTCAAAGACGGCAAGTTAATTCTTCGCGGCATGGTGAATCCCGGCTTGCCCAATGATGACGTGCCATTTATCACGGGAGGTGTTTATACGAAGGACAAAAAGGGATTTTTAGGCAAGATTGAGATTAAAGCCAAACTGGGAAATGCAAAAGGTGCCTGGCCTGCTTTTTGGCTGCTGCCTTTTGATAAAAATGCAAAATACCCTAATGGCGGTGAAATTGATATTATGGAACGTCTCAACGGCGAAGGTATTGCCTATCAAACCGTCCATTCGTTTTACACCCTTAATCTCAAGCAGAGTAAGCCCCCAAAAGGGGGAACCGGACCGATTCACAACAACGAATACAACGTCTATGCTGTCGAACTGTTTCCCGATAAATTGGTGTTCTCCATCAATGGTAAGCATACACTCACTTATCCTAAAATCGAGACAGACCTTGAAGGACAATTCCCGTTCAATCAACCTTATTATTTGATGCTTGACATGCAGTTGGGCGGCAATTGGGTTGGCGCAGTTGACCCGAAAGACCTGCCCGTTGAAATGTACATCGATTGGGTACGGTATTATGAATGGAAAGAATAACACGATAAGAGCGGCAGGTGATAACCTGCCGGTTCCCAGTGTATTGACAGCAATGAGCGGCGGAGTCGATAGTTCCGCCGCTTGCGTTCTGCTGAAAGAACAAGGATTTACTTGCGGCGGCGCAACCATGATAATGTTCAACAGCGAAAACATTGACGCAGCATCACCGCAAGATGATGCCCGCAGTGTTTGCGTTCAACTCGGCATACCGTTTTACGTTTTCGACTTCACGGAGTTATTTCACAAAACGGTGATTGAGCATTTCGTTGCTTCGTATCAGAAGGCGTTGACACCGAATCCCTGCGTTTTCTGCAATCGGTTCTTGAAGTTTGAGCGTTTCCTGAAAAAAGCGGACGAATTGAATTACGATTTCATCGCAACCGGTCATTATGTCAGAAAAGAATACGATGCTGCCGCTGACCGGTATCTGTTGAAAAAAGCGGCGGATGCGGCGAAAGACCAAAGTTATGTACTCTATGCGCTCACGCAGGAACAACTTCGGCGGTCACTGTTTCCGCTTGGCGGTTTTCAAAAGAGCGAAACACGGAACCTTGCCGAAAAGTACGATTTAATGAACGCTCAAAGACGGGAGAGTCAGGATATATGTTTCATACCGGACGGTGATTATGCGGGTTTCATTGAACGCTGCACCGGCAAACAATGGGCGGACGGCGATTTTATCAACACGGAAGGCAAAAAGGTCGGTGTGCATCGCGGTCTTATCCGTTATACTATTGGACAGCGCAAAGGGCTTGGCATTGCCGATAAAACGCCGTATTATGTGAAGAAGTTTGATATTCCAAATAACACGGTAATTCTCTGCAAGATAGACGAATTATATTCCTCTTCGCTTGAGGCGGCGGATATAAATCTGATTCCATTTGCGCGGATTGACAAACCGCTGCGCTGCAAAGCGAAAATCCGTTATCGGCAGGTTGAGAAACCGGCGGTTGTCGAACAGATTGCCGAAGACCGCATCAGGGTTATTTTCGATGAACCGCAGAAGGCGATAACCGCCGGTCAAGCAGTTGTGCTGTATGACGGTGATGTCGTTCTCGGCGGCGGCACAATTATAACAGAGACGTAATCGTCCGATTGTGAAATACTTGTGAAACGCCGGGCAAAGAAATCATTGGGACCGCCGTAAAAATTGATTTTTCAAGACAATCTAAATATCTTTACGAAAAAAAATCGAAATTGTTAGAAAAATTCGACTTGAAGGCGGCGTGCTTTAATCGGTTGACATTATGCAAATCTGCCGATAAAATGCGTTCGATGTATTGCCGCTTAAAATCGAAGCCGAGATGCTGCCGAAACTTTTGCTCACCCATCTGAAAGCCGTCTTGACACCGCTGCTTGACCTGATTTGTCCGCCGCTGTGTCCGCTTTGCGGTCAACATCTTTCGGAAGATACCGTTGGATTGTCAGCCGGTAGAACGCTGATGCCGTGTCCGGCTTGTGCCGAGGCGTTAATTACTCCCAACGGCGGTTATTGTTTGCGCTGCGGCGGTCGGCGTTTTTTACATCCCGATACACAGCAATATGCACCGCCTTCACAGCGAACCGGCTGTATCCGCTGCCGAAGTACCCAATTTCGTTTTACCAAAGTCATTGCGCTTGGAGAATACGAAAATGAATTGCGCCGGTTGATTCTGCAAATGAAAACGGAAAAGACCGGCCGCATTGCCGACGCACTCACTTCGCTGCTGTTTCAAGAGCGCAAAGAAGCGATTTTGGCGGAAAAGCCCGACTTCGTCATTCCGGTGCCGAGTCATTGGAAGCGGTATTACTTGTCCCGCGGCGGCATCAATCCGGCAGAGAAAATTGCGCAGAATCTGGCGGATTTTTTGCGTATTCCGATGAAAAAACATTTACTCCGCCGGATTCGAAGTACGGAATTGCAGCACACGCTTTCGCCGAAGAGCCGGCATCAGAATGTCTATGGGGCTTTTGTCGTCCACAAAAAAAGTATAACAGCGGGAAAAATTGCGGGAAAGAACATTCTTCTTGTCGATGATATTTTCACTACCGGCGCAACTTGCAATGAAATTGCGAAGGTATTGAAAAAAGCGGGCGCAAAATCAATAGCGGTCTGCGTTATTGCGAGGGCAGAAGGACAATTCGTTTCACATTAATAATAACCGCAAACCGAAGGGCTGCGGCGTTATTTACCGAAAAATCCGCATCGGACGGGATTTTTTCATTGACTTTTTCGTTTTTTTCGATTG
>Ga0123353_10002856_pt1 | contig 21596 bp, 12 predicted proteins | sample TergutLab28metaG_3_FD_92763 | JGI IMG/M metagenome (GOLD analysis project Ga0123353, IMG submission 92763) | Labiotermes labralis P3 segment gut microbial communities from Petit-Saut dam, French Guiana - Lab288 P3 | ecosystem: Host-associated > Arthropoda: Insects > Digestive system > Gut ... | reverse complement strand
CCACTTCTATTGCACAAAAACTGGAGTTCTAGAAAGAATTTTGAAAATGCAGAACGGTGACTTTCAGGTAAGAAATATTCCAGTATTCTTCGCGCAGGGCAAAACAGACGAGCACAAATATCAGCACGTTGTGCTTGAATTTACTCGCGACGGAAAAATCAGTGATTTGTATATTGCTATTACTACCCAGCAATACATAAAAATAATGGAAAGTTTGATTAACGATGTTTCCGACGCACGACACAGACAAATGATTGTATATTTGGTTGAAAACTATCGCACAGCGTATAACAGCAAGGACTTATCGTTTTTGAATGCTATTTTCAGCGAAAACGCTTTGATAATTACTGGTAAAGTGCTGACCCCTCAAAAAAGAGGCGATGCACCAATAGCAATAAATAATCAAAAAATCGAATATTCTGTTCTAAATAAAGAACAGTATTTGACAAAACTTCAAAACGTATTCAATAATAATTCATATATAAATATTAAGTTTGAAGATATAGTAGTTAAGCAGCATGAAGAAAATTCGAATATATACGGCGTTACTTTGAGACAGATTTGGAATGCAGAAAAATATAACGATGAAGGATGGCTATTTTTAATTTTTGATTATGAAAATGAAGATAAACCGAAAATATGGGTGCGAACATGGCAACCATTGGAAGTTAATGGGGTTAAGTATTACTATGGTACGTATGAAATTTTTGGATTGGGCGATTTCAGATATAGATAAAAATTATGAAGCAGTATTTGATTTTGATGTTATTTATGTTGCTTGCAATAGCCAAATCTTTTTCGCAAGGAGTCTTGCAGGAGTTTGTGATTAATAAAGACGATAGTCCGCAAGCATTCTATAAAAGTATTGGTTGTACCCCAGATGATGGCGTCATAGTATTTAACACTGTAATCCGAAATTTAAGATTTAGTATGCCCGATACGCCAAATCGTTTAAAAAATGTGCCTTATTTCAATGAGAATGACAATTTTTATGTGCTTTGTGTTCAGCCAACAGATGGAGTAATTGGCGGTATTAACAAATATTCTATTGACATTACTGCCACAGGGTATAAAAAAATAACCATTGATGTAACAGAGGTGATTGCAACAAAAATTCAGGCTTTTGAAATTTACACTAAAATTCTACCTATACCTCCATCTCAAAGAATCAAAATTATTGCAGGCATCGGAAATGGCATTACCTCCGGAAAAGGTATGGGATTTTACGGTGAACTAAGGCGAAATTTTAGTAATAATAGTGGCTTGGGCATCATTGGCGGAGCCGGTTCAATTGATGGAAGTCTTTTTGATCATTGGTCGGCTGGAACAATAATGCATTGGAGATGTTTTTTTGTTTCCGGTCATTATGGAACCGTTACGACAAAGGAAATTCCCTTTTCGTCTAATAATAGTGGTTCTTTTACCTTACCAGGCGAAAAAATACTATATGGTATTTCAGCGCTGACAGGTTATGATTATGTATTGGGGAAGTGGTTTCATGTAACTGCCGGCATAGGAGGTTCGTATTGTTTTGATGATAACCCCAAATTTATGTTTGCATGGAATGTGGGAATAGGGATATCTTTTATTGATTTTTTTAAATAAACTTATGTTGAAATGAAAAGAATGGCTTATATATTATCGTTATCTGCGATTTTTCTACTTTCTTCCTGCAAAAAGTATCATGAAGAAACCATCAACATTGAGGTACTTACAAAAGGAATAACCGACATAGCGGGTAACACCGCTATCGGCCATGGTTCAACCATAATTGATGATAAATACGCTGTTTTTAATGATTCATACATTGTTGCGCATTATAAAAATGGCAGCTTCTATTTGTCTGTCAAAGGGAAAGGACTTATCGTGAGCACCGATTCATCAAGTGTATCAATGCAAATAGCGTCCTGTAAATATCATGGTATAGAAGGTTTTTTCGACAGTGGAGATTATCATTATTTTGCATATTCATACACATCAGAATCATCAAAGTCGAAAGTATTTATACCTATATCACTGTACGGCATTGTAAATTCTGCTTTCGGCTGTTATTTGAGCGACTTGCAATTCAACACTAAATATTATGCGCGTGCTTTTGCTCATTTTACGTTTGGACCAAACAAAAGAGATTATGTGTATGAAAGTCACGGTGAAGAAGACTATATTTATGGCGAAATAATAGAATTTGAAACCGGTAGCGACCCCAGAAATCCTGATGTATTTGTTGCCATTGGCGCACTAAAAATTGGCGTTATGAAAGAGGATTTGCCTTCTACTACAAATAGTGGTTTGAATGCCATTATATATGTGGATCATGTAAATTTTGATGGTGGTATTGGCGGATATAAAGATTGGCGTTTACCAACATTGAACGAATTAAGGGAAATTTATAAATTGAGAGATCAAATCGGTAATTTTAAAGCAGCAATATATTGGAGTAGTAAAATTCACAGTGAGGGTATTTACTACTATTATTTTGACTTTGCCAATAATAGCCAAGGTAACGCTTCTTTACATAATTGGTCTAACGGCTATATTCGTTTGGTGAGACCGCTACCATAAAGAGAGTGAAAATGAAAAAGATTGTTTATTATTTAGTATTTTCAATGTTGATGATGGTTCATGTTTCGTGTAGTAAACAAGAACCTGTTGTTTCCGGCAAAATTGAAACCGTTGATGTAAGTGAAATTACAAATACCTCGGCAGAGTGCGGCGGTATCATAACTTTTGATTCACAAAAAAAAGATGTCTATAGTCAAATTATTCAAAAAGGTATCATCTGGAGCGATAAATCCATCATATCTGACCAAAATCTAAAAACTATTCGGGATGCTTTTGAATCTAATGGAGAAGTTTTTGATATAAAAGATATTACTAAAATAGATGGGATAAGAATAAATGATATTCCGTTTCAGGATGATTCCGGAAATTTTTTATGTCGAATGATCAATTTAAACCCCGAAACAAAGTATTATGTCAGGGCATTTGCGCAAATCAAAGACCTCAAAGATCACTATGTATACGGCAATATAGAATCATTTACTACCTCAAAAACGCTTGTACTTCCCACATTGACAATGCGAACAACTACAAATATTGGTTCTACAACCGCCACGTTCAACGGCGAAATCTTAACCGACGGAACGCCCGCATATATTGAACGTGGATTTGTATGCTCACTTTCTTCTATGCCTACACTTGAGAACTCTATTGCAAAAGTACCGGCATTGCTTGCTTCAGAAAAAATATTCTCTCAAAATATTAGCGGACTGACTCTTGGACAAGTTTATTATGTGCGGGCGTTTGCGATTAATGAGGCTGGTACGGCATACAGCAACAACCAAACTAACTTTGTAACGGCAATGATTTTACCCGAAGTTACCACGCAGGATGTAACCAACAAAAGTATTGCCATGGGGACGGCTACATTCAACGGAACGGTTATCAGCGTTGGCGATCCTGCCTATAACGAACGTGGGTTTGTATATGGTTTGCAACGCAACCCAACTGAGAACAGCGGAACAAAAATAATAGTGGCAGGAGTTGGCACAGGCACATTCAATACAACTGTTACCAGTGGATTAGTCGAAGGAAATATTTACTATGTTCGAGCGTATGTCAAAACCGAAAAGGGATATTCATATAGCGATACTGATGTGGAATTGAATTTTCATGCAGTAATGCCTCAAATTTCTACACAGGAAGTAACCGTAATTAGCATTGCTGCAATGACGGCTACATTCAACGGAACGATTGTCAGCTCGGGCGATCCTGCATATAGCGAGCGCGGATTTGTATATGGTTTGCAACGCAACCCAACCGAGAGTAGTGCAACAAAAATAAAAGTGGCAGGAAGCGGCACAGGCAAATTCAATACAGCTGTTACCAGCGAATTAGCCGAAGGAAATACCTATTACGTGCGAGCGTATGCCAAAACCGAAAAAGAATATACTTACAGCCCCACAGATGTGCAATTGAATTTTATTGCCATTCCTCCCGAAGTTACTACACAGGAAGTAAGCAACATAAGTATTGCTTCAGGAACAGCAACATTTAATGGAACGATTATCAGTATCGGCGATCCTGCCTATACTGATCGTGGATTTGTTTATGGATTTCAGCATAATCCAACAGAGAGCAGCGGAACAAAAATAGAAGTGACTGGGAGTGGTACAGGTTTATTTAACACAACCCTTAGTAGCGGATTAGCCGAAGGAAATATATATTATGTACGGGCGTATGCCAAGACCGAAAAAGGGTATACATTCAGTAATGTGGATGTGCAATTAAATTTTAATGCTGTTATACCTGCACCTACTATGCAAACAACAAGCAGTATTGGTGCAACGGCGGCAACATTCAATGGAAACATAACATCGGTGGGCGATCCTTCCTACATTGAAAAAGGATTTGTGTATAGCACAAATGTTAATCCTACCATTGAAAACGGAACAAAAGAAGTGGCTCCAGGTAATGGTACAGGCGTATTTAGCAAAGTAATCACAGGTTTGGCTGAAGGAACAACCTATTTTATGAACGCTTATGTCACTTATCCAAAGGGAACGGTATATGGAAGCGTACAAAGTTTCAGTACACGTATTGCACAAATAACAGGTACAGTAAAAAATCAAACGGGTGCAGGAATAAACAATGCTTCGGTTATTCTAAGGCAAGGAACCTCTACTGTTCACCAAGCAACAACCAATAGTACGGGCGCTTTTACCATTACGAACGTAGCAACTGGCTCTTATACAGTTGCTACTACGTCTATGGGATACATTGACAACACAAAAAGCGTATCATTATCCGCTTCACAAAATACGATAGAGATTGTCATGACACCGTTGGGTAGAATACTTGGGACGTTAAAAGATGATGACGGTATAGCGATGAGTAATGTAAACGTCAGATTGTTTCGCGGTTCAACACAGCAGGCAAACGTAAATACCAACACTAACGGAGAGTTTACATTTTCAAATTTAAATCCGGATAACTACTCTATTCGAGTAACTGTAGACAACTATGAAGACCTTAACAACACCATTACTGTTGCTTCAGGAGAAAATTCCAGAGATTTTATGATGAAAATTAACAATCCATTTGATTTTGATGATGGCAGTGGTGTTTTTAAACCTTTCGGAAGTCCATTTGACTTATATTTCGAATGTAATAATCCAGCATTGGTAGGACAAAAAACAACAAAAAACATTCGTATAAAAAATAACAGACAAATAACCATACCGTGGTCAATAACTGGTATGCCTTCGCAGGGAATTACACTCAGCTCTTCAAACGGGAACATTGCAGCAAGTGCAACGATAACAATTACAGCAACTTTTACTTATCCAGGTACTTCAGCAACTATATTAAACTTGACAGGATGTGTAATTGGAACTAATACATATTCAAAGACCTATGTGTGGAATTGGGCAGAAATCGGCGCAGGATTGTATGCAGATGTGATCAACCAAAGGTGGATAGAATATAATTGTAGCGCTGCTTCTCATCATATGCCCAATATAACTGTTGGTGGATTTAACGATAGTTTTAGTCTTGTTTTTAATCAATTTGTAGTATGGCAATAGTTGTCATCCTGCAAGCGATTTTTACAACCTTTCTAAAAATCAACAGTGAAAACATGAGAAATAATAAAGTAAAAAATATTGTTTTATATCCAATGTTAATGTTGGTCTCTATTTCATGCAACAAAAACGAATTTTCCGGACATATCTCGACATCGGAAGTTTCTGAAATTTCTGAAACAAAGGCAATATGTGGTGGTAAAGTAACATTTGAAACACAAGGCGCTGATGTTCGCGTTTTGCAAAAAGGTATCATCTGGAGTATATCAAAAGATAACATACAGGAATTTTCGAGCGATAACGAAATGAATAATACGCCTTATAAGGATGACTCAAATGGTTTTCTATGCAATATGACCAGATTAACGCCAAACACAACATACTATGTAAGGGCTTTTGCGCAAATCGGGTTGAATGAAAAGCAGTTCGTGTATGGTGAAATAAAAGAGTTTTCAACCACCAGATCGTCAAAAACGGATGCGTTAGTACAAACCAGACCTGTTTCCAATATTACGACAAAAAATGCTACATTGAATGGATTTGTTACAAATGCCGGTAATCCCGTATATTCTGAACGCGGCTTTTGCTATTCAATATCCTCTATGGAACCAACTATCCATGATACCAAAAAGTCTGTTGCTAATCCAGTGGCGATTTTTGCGGGTCAATATAGCGTTGATATTGACATTAAGGATTTTACTGCCAATTCACGATATTATATACGCGCTTATGTCATTCAAAGTGACGATGTGTTTTATGGTGAAACAGTTGAATTAACGGCAGTTAGCCCTGCCATTTCAAGCGGAATCGTTAATAATATTACTGCGAACTCAGCCCAATTTTCCATCAATCTTTCTAATTTAGGCATTCCGGCATGTTCTGAATGGGGAGTTTGTTATTCAACAAATAAGGATTTTTCCACAAAAAAATATTCAAAATTAACCACATCAATTCAAACAGGAAGTTATACATTTACATTTAACAGTTTAGAACCCAATACTTCTTACTTTTATTTTGTGTATGCCATCAACTCATTTGATTCGATTTGCACAGATACAAGAAATTTTATTACACTAAAAAAAACGCCTGAAATGATAACAATGAAAGCAACCAACATAACGCCAAACAGCGTTACTATTGGCGGACAAATACTATATGCAGGCACTCCCGTTTATACCGAATTTGGTATTCTGTGTTCGTGGAGAAATAGCGTTCCAACAATTAATGATTTTGATTATAAAGAAGTTAATCCTAATTTATATACAGATACCTACACCGTAAATCTTACAGATTTGATAGATGGAAGAACCTATTATGTTCGGGCTTATGCCGTATGGGATGATGGAAAAGTTGTATATGGTGATATTGTTCGTTTTATACCGTATTCATATATTGCAATAGGGAATCTTGGAATTCAAAAAACCGATTTTGAGACACGTATTTGGCTTTGGGATGAGTTAGCAAGTGCATGTGACAATAGCATTCTCGGTGGAAAAAAGTGGCGTTTACCAACATTGACCGAATTGAAAATAATGTATGATCATCAAACTTTTATTGGAGGATTTCATGCAAATACCGATGATTGGATTATTTACCGGTCATATTGGAGCTCAACTACATCCGGAAGGTATAATTACAATATGGACTTTTCAGACGGCAAATCCTATGTTGGCGAACCATATACTGTTGCACGAGTTCGTTGTGTTTGCGCTATTTCTGATGAATGAAACAATAATATATTTAAATATGCACAGGATTACTTTTATATCATTGATATTTATTACCTTTTTATCCTGTAAAGTAGAGGATTACGAGACAGGTTATGTTTTTACAGGCGATGTTACCGAAATCAAGGGCAACACTGCCATAGGACACGGCGATGTAAAAATTGAGAACAAAGGAAATAAGAAAGAACTAAGCATCAGGTGTAAAGGAATAATCTACAGTACTGACCAATCTGCTTTGCAAATCAGTTCACATACGTATTACAAAGAAGGATTGTATGATAACCGGTATGGGCTTTTTCGTTATGAATTATACCACCCTGTTTCTCCCAAAGCATCTATTGAAGATTTTGGCTACGCACAATACGACGGTTGGGCTGATTTTCATTACATAGGCGGAGAAGGAACATTTGATTGTCTTTTGAAGAATCTGCAATATAATACTACATATTTTGTCAGAGCATTTGCGCATATTACCGATGACATTGAAGATACTGAAAAGAAAACATACGTCTATGGTGAAATTAAAGAATTTGTTTCTGGCGAGAACAATATAGATCCATCTGTATTTATTTCGATGAACACAGTTGGAATAGGAGTGTTGAAAGAAGACTTGCCAGGGCTATATGATCCTATGCCATTTAATTTTCTTTATTTAACAGGTTATTTTACTTTTGGCGGCTATCGTGATTGGAGATTACCAACCCTAAACGAACTACATGAAATCTATAATATAAAAGACCAGATGGGTAACTTCAATGCCGATAAATACTGGAGTAGTAACTATCATGATGATATTTATTATTACTATTTGGATTTTTCAAATGGCAATACCGGTAGTATGGTCTCTTCTTACGGGGCTTATGTTCGTCTTGTACGTACTTTACCATAAAATAAAAAAGACATAACATAACATAACATAAAATAAAATAAAATAATTAAATATTCAATGATGACATACGAAGATTTTGGAAAACGTTTCGAATATGACGAAAGCAAACCTCTTGACAAAGGGAGCGGAGGAACTGTGTTTGTAGCAATAGATACAGATAATCAAAATAGCCAAGTAGCGTTAAAAATACCAGAACTTCAGTTTCAAAACGATGCAAAATATTTCTTAAAAGATGAAATTAAGCAGAAAAATAATACAGGCAAACGTTATATTGCAAATTATTTAGAATTTGGTGATTTTGTTGATAAAGATGGAGTAACAAAAGATTTTATAGTGATGCAATATTATCGTTTAGGCAATTTGGCGAAAAACACTTTCTCTTCGCAAAAAGAAATTGAAGATTTTCTTTTACATGTTTTGGAAGGCATTAATTTTATACACACACTTGAAAAACCGATTCAACATCGCGATTTAAAACCACAAAACATTTTAGTTGATAGTCAGTTAGGAGAAAAAATACCTAAAATATGTGATTTTGGTTTCAGTAAAGAAAGAAATCATTCAGGAGGTTTCACCGAAAATTCAGGTCTAAATGCGGCAAAAACAAGGAAATATGCATCGCCGGAACAATTAAAAAAAATGCCTGTTTTGTCTGATAATACAGATCTGTGGAGTTTCGGCGTAATTGCTTTTGAATGTTTTACAGGGAAACTACCATTTGATCCTGAATGGGAAGAAGGAAAACAATATTCGGAAAACGAAATGAAAAAAATCCATGAACCATGGCAAGGACTAATACGTAGATGCTTAACTGAGGATTGTTATCACAGAATAGGAACTGCAAATGATTGTTTGAGAGATTTGGATGCGTTTTTACGAAAAGGACAAAGCGAAATTCCGAATGATGAGCAAGAAAAGGTAATTGAAGAAGATGAGCAAAAACTAAAAGATGAACAAATAAACAAACAAAAAGAAGAAAAAGAAAAAATTGAAGAAGAGAAGCAAAAAATAAAAGATGAAGAGAAACGCAAGACAAAAAGTAAGAGAAAATGGCAAATTGTTTTGGGAATAATATTTTTAGTGATGATATTGATTGTTTTGGGAATAAATTTAATAAATGATAATATTTTAGAACCTGTTGATGATCCCTCTGAAACTGCTATTATTGATAATACTGATATTGTTAATACTGAACAAGTATCAGAAGAAGAACACGATAAACCAGATATTACTCCACCAAAACAACCAGATGAAACTCCTATAAGAGAACCATCAAATGGCTCAAATGAGCCAGTTATCTCACTTCAACAAAATATAAGTTCAAAAACTTATTCTGTCGGAACATACGTTGGCGAATTCAAAGACGGTTATCGTGAAGGATATAATGGAAAAATGTATTATACTAAAAGGACAAGAATAGACAATACAGAATATTATGCCGAAGAAGGCGATTCTTTAGTAGGCAGGTGGGATAATGGTCACATTAATCATGGAACATTATATGATAAAAACGGAAATGTAAAAGAGACAATATTCCATGGTAAAGAACCTAATCCTTTTATTTTGAAATGAAATATGTAATTATATAGATAAACGTAATAATAATAAAAAATAGAAAAATGGAAAACTTAATTGATATAATTGTTGGGTTAACGAAAAAAACAGATATGAATCTGTATGAAAAAATTATAGATAGCGCTGAAAAGAAATTTGTTAAAAGCATCAGGGACAAATCGGTGAAAAGGGGAAAAAATAAAAAAATATTTTTCCATCGAATAATCACAATTGAACTAAACAAAGAAGATTATCAAGAAAGCAGGATAGACTTTTACTCACTTAATGGGATCATTTTAGATAATTGTTATGATGCCATCAACAAAAATTTGAAAAAATACAGAATTATTGAAAATAATTTAAAAACCGGATGGGAAATAAAATATCTGCCTAACGATAAAATACCAAAAGGAAAACCTGCTATCAAAACAGAAAAAACGGATATTGACTGGGTAGTAGTGCCTAATGATAATATGCAAGAAAATAGAAATAAAGTTAAACCTACAGATGTTCGCGACGGTAAGGGAAGGGCTATTAACATTAAAACAGATGTATTACGTGTTTGCCATGAAAAAGCGCAAGGAATTTTTGAAATTATATTCGAAGAAGACCGAATAGGCATTGATAAGATTCCGGATAACCCAAATTGGATTCAAAAACTGTTTCAACTAATATTCAGTCAAAAGAAATTTGCTAAACTCTCTTACGATTTGAGTGAAGGTAAAGGCGTTCAAATCTACGAAATGAAAACAGATACATTAGAAATTTGCGGCGCTAATGATACCCGAACAAACAATGAAGTTAAAGAACGTTTCAAAATTGATATTGAAATGTCGCATGTGCCATATTCAATAATAAAATACGACAGGCAAAAAAAACTATTTCAGATAGTAACTTTTGGAAAACTAAGAATAGATCAGGAAGAAATTAAAATAAGTCAGGGAAGTACCTTCCATTATAAAGACTTGGAAACTGTTTCAAAACTGACATTCTGGTCACGTTGGGGAAAAAGTATAAACATTAAATTTGAAGCATTGATATGATGTCGTTAAATAAAAAAGCAGTTATAGTATTAGCAATTATTTTTGTAATATTAATATGGCTCATTATTTTTATTATTAAAAATTTTTATCCGTTGTTGTTGTTATCGCTTGTGATATTTTTGTGGATTCTGCATTATATGTCTCTACCACAGCAAAATGAAGAATAATATGTTAACATTCGAAATATTTGGCAATACTGATATAGGCAAAAAGCGTTCCAACAACGAGGATGCTTTTATAGCCCAAACCTTATGGGACGACAAACATTTGTTGGCTGTTGCCATTGATGGCGTAGGAGGAGTTGAAAGTGGCGAGGTTGCTGCTCAAATAGCACAAACAACAATCATAGAATATTTGAAAGAATACTCCAACGGCGAACGTTTGTCGTTACTTGTCCAATCTGTTATTCGGGCGAACAATACAATTTTTGAAGAGCGAAAAGTACGCAGAAATTGTGATCGAATGGCATGTGTACTTACTGCCGCATTGTTTGATTTGAATCATGGACAATTGCATCTTGCGCATGTAGGCGATACACGCCTGTATTGTTTTGACAACCACAATCAAGATATTATCAAACTTTCGCTCGACCATTCTGAAGTTGGTTATCAGGAAGATAATGGGTTATTAAGCGAAGTAGAAGCAATGAGTCACCCTCATCGAAATATCATTGATCGTGCTGTTGGAATGGATTTGCATGGAATAAGCGATTTAGATTTTATTGATTCGCAAACATTTTCACTTATTCCGGGAGCAACGTATTTGCTATGTTCCGATGGACTTAGCGACATGCTCACAAAAGCGGAAATAGTATCGGTTTTAAATCAGAATATTTCAATTGAAGAAAAAGTACCGAAACTTATTGACTTAGCCAACGAAAAAGGGGGAAATGACAATATTACGGTTGTGTTGGTTGATATTTATGGAGAGATTCCTGCAGTTCAAAAAGATGAAGATGTTTTTGATAGCGAACAAATTGAATCAAAACAACCAAAAGAAACAAAGGGATGTCCCAAATGGTGTTGTATCGCTCTTGCCTTTTCATGTTTACTGAACGGTATGTTTTTGGGTTGGTATGGACACAGTGCCTATATCAATTGCAGAACACCTGCGGAAACTCAAAAAGATACTTTAAAAGTCCCATTAAATGATACAGTTAATTTCATAAACAGTGATACAATGATAATTAATACAATAGATCGAAATGAATAATTATAGAAACAGTAGAATCGGATTTATCGCACTTTTGGTTGTTACCATTGTTTTGTCCTTTGGCTTTTGTTCTCTTGGCATCATGCGTGAAAAGTTTTTTGAGCAGATTGAAGCAGGTTACAAAGCAGGCGCCGTTGTCAATTTGAAAAAAATCAACGAAGAAAGTACAACTGATAAAGTTGAACAGTTAGCAGAATTGCTGACCATTGGAAATTATGTTGAAACACCAGATGATGCAATGTCCATTTCGCAGCATATTTTTGACAAACTGGAGGAAGGCGCTAAATTAGACAATTTGGGCGCACTCAATTTGATTAGATTTGCTATGATTGCCGACAGTGTGGATAGAAAAGAATATCCTGATTTGCAAAAACAAGTAAATGCATCAAGAAATAACTTACATCTTCCTGACAATTTAAATGAATTGGACATTCTTTATAAAACGAATACAGATTCAGTTGTGAATTTAGGAAAAGGGAAGGGAAAAATATCAGTCGGAATCTATGATAAACCGACAGAGAAAGAAGTGTTTAAACGATTTCTTTATGAATTTAATATTAAGAGAAAACCATTATCGGGACGACTTGTCAAATTGACTCAATTCAACAATATTATAATTGATTCACTAAAGAAAAAAAATGAAATTGAAAGAGAATCAATGATTCTTCATTCTGTTCATTATGCTCAAACCAACTCTAAAGGAATTGTAATCTTTGAAGGTGTGGACGAAAAAGGATATTACAGCATTGTGCCACTTAAAAAAGGTTATGAATACGGAACTTTATTAGGAACAACTTCTAATGGAAACCTTGAGGAATATTATAGTAGTGTTTCTTACAAATTAAAAAGAATCATAAGAGATGCTGATTTCGAATTTAATGAACGTCAGCACACTATAAAACCTTTCGACGCTTTGACATACCAACAACTGAAAGTTGACGAAGTTCTAACAGTTCGAACTCCCAATGAATATCGTAAGGAATACAAGAGATATGTTACTATGTTTTTAGTAGGATGGTGGTTGTTATGGATTATATTGACATTTGTTCGATTAAAAACTTTTGACCAATTACTATTACCTGTTTTAATGACTTTAAGCGGTATATGTATTTTATTGATGTACGTTATTCACAACCCACTGACTGATACTATGCAAGGAAGTGTGATGTTTTGGGGCGTTTTGGGGGGATTATTTGCTATATTTCTTTTTTCGGAACTTGATTTTGAAGAATACTTTTTAGTAAATAAAAATTTTAATTGGTATGGAAGAGACGAAAATAAAAAATGGATTGAAAAACCTTGTTCATTTTTAATTCCAATGCCAAAATACAGCCTTATTTTAATATTAGGCTTGCTTATTACATTACTACTCATCCCATTTGGATTCGGACCTGAAGGTAGTGGAGTAAAAGTAAATCTCAAATTACTTCTTTTTGCTGGTATTTCGTTTCAGCCAAGCGAAATTGTCAAATATCTGTTAATTATTTATTTAGCAGCATTCTTCTGTAGAAAATATGACTATTATAGCGAAGACATTTCATTTTGGAAAAGAATAAAAAGAACGCTTCCAATATTTATAGGTTTAAGTATACTCTTATTCCTTTATTTATTTTTGGGCGATATGGGTCCAGCATTGGTATTGGCAATAACTTTTATTCTAATTTATTCTAATATCAGAAAAGACTTTTGGCAAATGTTGGTTGGCACGGTAATGTTTTTAGTGTTATTTTGGATTGTAAGAGATATAAATGAAAAAGAAATTATTGCTATTGTAAGTTGGTTAATTGTTTGGGTGTTATTCGGCTTTATACATGGACAATTTTCAAAAAAAGGATATCAGTTTTATGAAAGCGCCTTATTTATGAATTTGGTAATAATCGTGTTTATTATCGGCGGTTCTATGCCGATAGTTGGAGATCGGTTACAGGAACGTGTAGATATAGCATGGAGCGGCGTTTGGAATAATGAAGTGCAAGGCGGCGATCAAGTTGCTCATGGAATATGGGCTTTGTCTTCAGGAGGTTGGAATGGACAGGGCTTTGAAAGCGGTAGTCCTAATGTTGTTCCTACTTTTCATACCGATATGGTTCTTGGTAGCGTGGGAGAGGTCTTCGGTTGGGTTGGTCTGGTTCTTATCGTCGGTTGTTTGGCGTTATTATTTCATCGCAGCATACTAATCGGACGTAATAGTGGGCGCCTGTTTGCTTGTTTTCTTGCTTATGGCATTGCTATCGTAACAGCCGTGCAATTTTTGATCATTGCTTTCGGTTGTATCGGCAAAATCCCTTTGACAGGTGTTACTGTGCCATTGATAAGTTTCGGTCGTGTTAGCATGATTCTTAATCTTGCTGCATTTGGTATTATTCTATCGTTATCGCAACCAAAAGATGATGAAATAAAAAATGACGATAGAATTGTAAAATTCGATAATTCAAATAAATCTGCTATTCTAACCATTTTCGGACTTACAGCGCTTTTATTATTCTTTCTTTTTAATTTTCAAATAATTAATCGAGAAAGTCTTTTAATTAAACCCGGTTATTTTACCGACCGTCATGGTTCGAGAATTGTTGTATATAATCCGCGCATTAACATTCTTATCAGAAATATGGATGCCGGGAATATTTATGACTGCAACGGATTGTTAATTGCAACAAGCAACAAAGAATTAATTGCCAAACAAACCGAACAATTGAAAAATGCTGGCATTTCGGAAGAGCATATTAACAGCGAAATACGACAAAGGGGGAAACGCAGGTATTATCCTTTTGGCGATCACATGTTTTTCTGGACAGGCAATTACAATACGCGAGTACTTTGGGACGATGGTGAAATTCACGCACGCGGTTACATCGCAGAGCGTCGGCATCTGTCTTATCTGCGAGGTTTCGATACTCGCCCCGATTCGCCGAAAAATATAAAATTGGATGCTAAAAGATATAAAGTGAACATATTTTTGCCTTATCAAGATAATAGGGCTGAGGAAAAGGATGCATTACCATTGTTTAATTATTCCGAATTAATACCATTCTTAAAACAAGGCAAAAATAGTTCAGAATTAATAAAGCATAATCAAAAGAGAGCAAATCGGGATATTCAACTGACAGTAGACGCCAAACTGCAAACCGAAATTCAAAATGTTTTAAAAAATGCAGGGCTTGCAAGATATGGGCGAACATCGGTTGTGGTTTTGGATGCTTCAAACGGTGAAATTTTATGTTCAGCCAATTATCCGTTACCCGATCAAAAAAAATTGAAAAAAAACTACGATAACAGAAATTATCGTGATTCCCATGATCACGAAACAACAAATAGAGACTTAGGGACAACCTTTCCAACCAATCCGGGTTCTACCGCAAAGTTAATGTCGGCAATGGCAGGATTCAATAAATTGAATATGGATGTAACCAAAACATTTTATCGTATACATGAAGTGGAAAGAATCCGGGATGATAACGGTCCAGAGCCTGTTGGTCTCAGTATTGGTATAAAAGAAGCAATTGTCAGATCGTCTAATGTTTATTTCATAAAATTGGTAAACTACCAAAATTTGTACCCTCAACTTTCTGAAATTTATTGTGCGGCAGGGTTACGATTAGGGACTGAATATAGTACTTATACATTTTATAATGACAGAAACAATACTTCAAAAAAAAATGAGACCTTTTTTTCAAAAATGGATACTTTAGGGAAAATTGGAACAAGTAAATTTCGTGTTTATGATGAAAATAATCCGTGTAAGTTAGGTGGTAAGGAATATATGATTGCGTGGGGACAAGACCCGCTTGAAGCAACACCCTTAGCAATGGCGAGAGTAGTATCTGCCATTGTAAACAAGGGAAAATTAGTTGATACAAAATATGTTTTGACTGAAGATTTGCTTGCAACCTTACCTGAACAACAAATAATAGAAATTACTTCAACTGTTTGTGCTGATACATTGAAGACATACATGGCGGCAGAAACAAAAAGACGTTCAGTATTATTATCAAAAAATATTGGGGGAAAGAGTGGAACAGCAGAACGTGAGGTTTATGGATTAGGCAAAAGGAAGGACGGTTGGTATATTTTCTATTTTGAAAATGAACAGAAAGATAGAAAAAAACTGGCAGTTGCCGTCCGAGTTGAACTGTGTAATGGTTCTGGCGATGCTTATCGTTTAGTTGCTAATAGTTTGAATAATGTATTAAAAGATTATAAATAATTTCAAAAAAAAATATGTCTCAGAAAGTTGTAAATTGGTTAAATGCAATAGATGAAAAGATTTCATCTATAAAGTCTAAAAAACTATCTAAAGTAGTTGTTGATAAAAAAAGTCAGGATCCAATCGCCCAATTAAAAAAAGATGATGCCATAGGTCTTAAAATACAAATTTTAGAATTACTCTGTATAGAACTTGAAGGATATCAATCTAAAAAAGAACTTTTAATACCTGCAATTACAATTTATCATCAAGATTGTGGTTATGATGATATTATTAGATCAATACTAAATGCTCCTGATTTTGAAACAGAACTTAGGCGTGAACTTGGTAATAAAAGAATTTATGCGGCTGCAAATGACAATTGTAAATGGTTCTTTCCCAACGAAAAACCACAGAATAAACAAGCAAAAGAAATTGTCAAAGGCATTTATATGTTGATACACAAGAAAGAAGTATTGCCTTCGGTTTTTCAATGGGCTCGGATTACTGTAAAAAAAGGAAGTTTGGAAAAGAATGATCTACTCGACGCCAAACAGAAACAAAAATGGAATATCGGCAGAGGGATAAATCCTGAAATAGATTACGATATACACGAAAACGATATCGCAATCAAAGAAAATGAGGAAGACAAAGAAATTTATAAAATCAATCACAGTGTTAGCCGCAAACACGCTTATATTGTATTTGACCCCAAAGAAGGTTTCAAGATAAAACCATATACGAAAATAATAGTAGCTGAAATCACAAAGAAACCTGAAAAAGTTGTTACGTCTATCAAAATAAAAGGGGCAGGAGATGAAATACATAGAAAAGTTTTTGTAGATAAGTCAGAATATCCGGAATTGTTACAAAACAATGATTTAATTTATGTCGCAGAAGTAATTTTACGTTTTGAACATCTTACTGAAGAACCAATGTCTGCCATCAACACATTTACAGTAACATCAGTTGCCAACAATCCTGCTTACGGTAGTGTATCAAGCGTTGGCGTTAAAATTGTTTCCGGTACAGAAATAACTGTAATAGCTGTAGCAAAACCGGGTCACATTTTTATTAACTGGACAATAGATGATATCGAAGTATCAACCAATGAAAGTTATAGTTTCAAAGTATCCAAAGATGTCGCCTTAGTTGCAAACTTTCAGCTTAAAACCTACAATATTTCAGTATTAACCAATCCGACAAAAGGTGGTAAAGTGGACGGTTGCGGTTCATATACTCATAACTCGCCTGTACTTGTTACAGCAGTTCCTGAAACTGGATACGCTTTTGTTAATTGGACAAAAAATGGTAATGAAGTTTCAAAAAAACTGAATTTTCAATTCGATGCAATCGAAAATGTTGATTTAATTGCTAATTTTGTACAAAAGTTAGCTGTAGAAAATGATTTAGGAATTTAATAATTAAAATCACTATGAGTTCTATATCTCATAAAATAAAACAAGTTTTTCCCGATTATTCCATTAAGAAGGATGCAAATCGGGAAAGCATCTTTACAGGGCGCAATTTGCCCTCGTTTGTAAAGGATTACCTTTTGCGCCGATACGCCAATGCCGAAGGCGTGGCGGACAAACAGGCGATAACTGATTTTCTGAATAAGTATATCCCTGACAGGTCATCTCCGGCCATCAACCGACTCATGAACGGCGAAACGGTGAAATTGCTCACCCGTTTTATTGTCCAGTCCGATATTCCGGGCGGAAAAGTTCGTTTTGCTATTCCCGAAGCAGGCATAAAAGCAAGCGAGGCAGTTATTCCGGACAGGTTGCTTGGCGAATACGCAAAGGAATTGGTGGATGGCGAACAATGGGGCGTGCTGACGCTTTCCTATATTCGCCCTTCAGGCAAAATTAAAGGCTACGTTGAAATGACAGATTTTAAACCGTTTCGCCCTTATTCTGTTAATTTGGAATCTTTTAAGGAATGTCGAAAAAAGTTCACCACCGAGGAATGGATGGATGTTTTGCTATCAGCAATGGAATACTCGCCCGATGGATTTGAAGATGCGCCACAAAAATTGGAATTTCTTACCCGTTTGTTGCCTTTTGTGGAACCGCGGCTGAATATGATGGAACTTGCGCCAAAAGGAACAGGCAAATCATACGTTTTCAATAATTTAAGTAAATATGGATGGTTGGTAAGCGGAGGAAAAGTATCGCGTGCAAAACTTTTTTATAACAAATCAACGCAGAAGCCGGGCATCATGAAAAACAACGATGTAGTGGCTTTTGACGAGGTAAAAACTATTTCGTTTTCTGATGATTTGGAAATGCAATCCATCTTAAAGGCTTATTTAGAATCAGGCAAAGCAACCGTTGATAATTACCCTTTTGAGTCGGAATGTAGTTTGACGCTTTTGGGAAATATCGAACTGAAAAAGAACATGAGACCGCGCAATAGAAATTACTATCAAACGCTCCCCGAAACATTTCAAGAATCAGCGCTCTGGGATAGATTGCACGGCTTCATCGAAGGTTGGAAACTTCCACGCATTCATACCGAAATGATAATGAACGGTTGGACATTGAATGTGGAATTTTTCTCTGAAATTCTGCATCTACTGCGCGTTGAAAATGATTACTCAATACTTGTAAACGAACTTTTGCAATGGGAGGAAAAATCAGATGTACGCGACCTGACAGCCGTAAAACGAATGGCAACGGCATACTGGAAACTTTTATTTCCGCACATCACAAATGCAGAAGAACTTGATAAAGAAGAATTTATTCAATATTGTCTCGTTCCTGCCATTCATCGTCGCGCAATTATTCGCGAACAGTGCCATAGAATTGATGCGGAATTTAAAGAAAATATGCCGCACATTGGCATTAAAGGTAAGGGTTTTATAGATTTGAGAGACTACATGGATACTGATTTTCAAGATGATAAAGATTACGAAGATGAACATGAAAAAGACGAAGATGATGATGAAAATGGGGATGATGCCGAAAATCCATTTGCAATAATGGAATATCAAATTCAAAATATACTTAATAGTTTGCCTGAAGAATTTGTAAAAAACTTTGAGACAATGGGAACAACATTAAACGCATTATACGAAGCAAATTACAAATATATTTCACCAGTTCAAATTAATGGAGATATTTTACCAATTGTTGCAGTTGCAACCGACGAAGTTTTGGTTCTTGCAGATATGGTTAATTATTCTATTGAACTAAATGCCAAAATCAACAAGTTGAATGTTGTTTATGAAGAAGTTAAAAAAATAATTGATGTAACACTTGAGGGTATTGAAATACATTATTTTAAATTACTTATAACTCCATCGAATATTTTTGTAGAAGAAGAAATTCATCAAAAACTTGCTGAATCTGAAATTCATTTGGTAGGCATTGACGAAAATGAAGATAACTTTTTATCTAAATGTTTGCCTCAAAAAGATACTCCAACTGAAGATGAACAGGAAGATTTTGACGCTTATATTTACTATATAGAGACAATTATCAAATTTTTTCATAGAAACTGTGCCGATGACGACAGCACTCCAACTGATACAAATAACGATAGTCAGTATAAATCTACCATTCAATCGGGGAAAAACATTTCTGAAAAACGTCCTAAGGGATTTGCTGCTATTGCCGGTATGCAGGAGTTAAAAAATATTTTGCAAACCGAAGTGATTGACTTCATAAAAAATCCCGAAGAATATCGTCGGCACGATTTGGAATTACCTAACGGAATGTTGCTTTACGGACCTCCTGGTTGCGGGAAAACCTTTTTTGCAGAACGATTTGCCGAAGAAACAGGTTTTAATTTTCAGAAATTATTCGTTTCCGATATTGTGAGCAAATGGGTTGGCGAGTCAGAGCATCAAGTCAGAAAAATATTTGACCAAGCGCGAACCAAAGCGCCAACCATTCTCTTTTTTGATGAAATTGATGCACTAATGCCCGATCGTGATGCAGATGATTTGGTAAAAGGAGCAAAATCTATTGTCAATGAATTTCTTTCACAGTTAGACAACATTGGAGATTCCGGCGTATTTGTCATAGGTTCGACCAACAAACCACACCTGATAGATAAAGCCATGTTGCGGTCAGGGCGATTTGAAAAACATATTTACCTGCCACCACCCGATTTTGAGGCGCGAAAAGCTATGTTTGAACTCTATCTCAAAAACAAGCCTTTGGTTGGAGAAATTAATTACGACCAACTGGCAACGATAACAGTGAATTATGTTTCGGGCGACATCAAACTGATTTGCAGAGAAGCTTCACTAAAAGTTATTCGTGAAAAATCACATCAAATTTCAATGGAATCACTGGAGTATGCGATTGCTCGTCAAAAACCGTCCATTTCGCCTGTCGATATAAAAAGACACGAAAGTATTAAAGAAAAGATGGAAGGGACAGAACAAGGACGACCGAAAATTGGCTTTTAATGTGAATAACAAAAAAATGATGAAATCATTCAAATACTTATTTATCATTAAGTTAACATATAAAAACAATAACCATGAAAACAAAAATATTAAATTACAGTTTGATAACCCTTGCGGTTATTAGTTTGATTGCCTGCAGGCAGAAAAAAGACGGAAATATGCCGGATATAATGTTCAACTCCTTAGTGTTGTTAGATGCTTATTATTGGTACGGCACCAAATCGCTTCCTTTAGAAATGTTTTCAGAAAACGGTGAGTTGTATGTGCATTATATTAAAAACGGAAAGCCGCTAGAAAAAATCAAATTATCATATAGCCATTCAGAAGAAAAAGACTACGAATTGTTTTATTATTTTGACGAATTGATAGATGGAAATAAAAATGGGCAATACCGCATAAGCGATGATATTAAATATGATTGGGGATATGGTGAATTGCTTTATATCAGCAAAAAAAATGATACGGTAACTTATTGGCATGATATGCCAATTTTCAAAGAGGACATTAAAATATCTACTACTAATTTGTCTCGTGCAGTAAAACAATTATCAAAAATCAAACCATCTTTTGATGAAGAAGGTTTTTCAACCTATGATTTGTGCTATGTTAAAAACTTTCTGTATTTATTGAAAACCTACCCTGCTTCTATCGATTATCCGTTTTCTGATAATTTTGAAGATATATATACTTCTTCCGATGGAAAACTTAGATTTTATGTTGGATATTATGATCAAGGCGGTATGGGACATGGATCTTCATATCCATTAATAATGGTTCAATATAAACATGGGTATGATGTTATTCTTATCAAGGATTTTGAAGATTATTGGACTGATGATTTTGAGATAAACTTCGGTTATCAAAATGGAATCAAAATACATACTATTCAGTTAAATAACAAAATATTTTATTTAGTTGATTTTGCATTAGTTGATGGTATACCTATGAGAGATTTATCAAACGGAAACTATCTTCGTTTATAT
>Ga0123353_10002855_pt1 | contig 21598 bp, 18 predicted proteins | sample TergutLab28metaG_3_FD_92763 | JGI IMG/M metagenome (GOLD analysis project Ga0123353, IMG submission 92763) | Labiotermes labralis P3 segment gut microbial communities from Petit-Saut dam, French Guiana - Lab288 P3 | ecosystem: Host-associated > Arthropoda: Insects > Digestive system > Gut ... | reverse complement strand
GGTGGAAACAGTGACAATCCGTGAAACGGCTACTGCTTTTAGCTTCAAGGATGGTACGGTTATTGATGTGGAAATCTGAACAGAAACATCCCGCGCGGCTGGTTCAATGGAGCCTCCGCGCGGTTTTTTTATTTGCCTGCGGATTGTTTGAAATGAGTTTTTATGCGCTCTATGACGCATATATTCCGAGCATATACATATTTTAGCACGATACCCTTTTCGTGCTGGGGGTGGTTTCATTTTTCCTGAAAAAAGGGAAAACGAGGGAAAAAGCATCGGAAAAGCAACGTAAAACGCCCTTCGATTTACCCCTAAAACAACGAAAAACCCTTTAGCCATAAAGGATTTCTCGTTGTATCAACTAAGCAGTTTTGATATGGAGCTACTGGTCGGAATCGAACCGACAACCTGTTCATTACGAGTGAACTGCTCTGCCATTGAGCCACAGTAGCGTCTCTGGGATGCTTTATTATAAACAAACCACAGGAAATTTTCAAGAGGTTTTGCAAATAAATTCAGGCTGGCTTCAGTGCGCCAGCCTGAATTTTTAGCAAAACGTCAATCCGCCGGCGCTGGCGCGGGGGCGAACGCGATGTCCTCAATCGCGATGATGCCCTTTTCGTCTCCCAGATAGGAAATCTTGACCCGGTCGCCGTTCTTGACGAGAATCGCCAGCTCGGCGTCCGCGGCGGAAACGCTGTAGTAGGCCTTGCCGCCGTCTAGCTTAAAGTAGTACTGGGTGTTGCCGTTGATGACTGCGGAGCGAACCTCCGTCACAAGACCAGTTTTGGTCTTGAGCTCCGGCTTCTCGGGGGGCGTGGGCGGCTTCTGCGTTCCCTCGCTGGGCACGTTCAGGTCCTCCACGTCGATGCCGTTGTCGCGCATGGCCTTGATGTACAGGTTCACGGCCTCAGAGACGCTCTTGGCGTTGACTTTGATCTTCGTATAGTCTTTGACGTTGATCAGCGCGAATTGCTGTACGATTTCCTTGGCGTCCTTCAGGGAGAAGAAGTAGGTGGGCTGGCCGCCGACGTTGATGAGCAGCGGGAAGGTCGCGGTGTAGCGCAGGTCGGCCACCAAACCCTCCGCGGTGCCCATGGCAGCGGTCTCCGTCGCGCCCTCGATGTTCCGGTAGAAGGTCGCCTCCTTGGTGCGCTGGTTGACGAGCAGGAAGCCGATGATGGATTGCTCCGCGGTTACGGAAGTGACGCCGGTGTAGAGATAGATGTCGTCGTTCTGGACGAGGTAGTTGTAGTTCTCCGTGGTGACGCGCACGTCCTTCTGCCCGAGCACGGAGTTCCAGAAGCCGTTTTGATAGCGGCCGTAGTAGTTGTACTGCTCGATCACCAGATCCGAGTAAAAGACCCGGTTCAGCCAGTGCAGATCCTCATTCTTCCGCACTTCCTCTATGGTATGCTCCGTGAACTTGCCCTCGGCATCCACCAAAACGACGCCGATGACGTCCGTGCCGCCGAACAGGCCGATGGTCTTATCCAGCCGCGCGGAGACCCAGTAGGGATTGCCCTCCATGTCCAGCTGGAACGTGGGCTCCGCAAACATGTAGGTTGGGTAATTGAAGCGCAGATGCCGTTTCAACAGGCGGCCGAAGTGCTCGGAGGGGGAGTAAAGGATGCCCTTTCCCTCTTCCAGATACGGGCTCGACCACACGAATTCCGTGGACTGATTGGACATTTCCACGATGACGTAGCCCGGCAGACCGATGCCTCGGTTGGTGAACCATTTGATCAGGCTGGCGTACTGCAGCGGCACCACGCGCACGGGCTTTCCCTTGTAGTTGATCTGCGTGATGGTCTCGGACAGTTCAAACTGGGAGACAAGGCCCTTTTCGCCCAGCTGGCTCAGCGACTTTTTGGAGATCTCCCGCGCGGCCGTTTCATCCAGCTTTGGGAGCGTGTTGAAGCTGAGAGCGTCCTGCATCTGCACTTCCTCGGCGAAGTTTTCGTTTTCGGTGACCGTCATCAGCTTGCTGTAGGCGTCCGCCCGGAGCACCACGGAGGAAACGACGAAACCGATGCCCGCCACAACCGCCACCAGGCCGATTAAAATCCCGGGGATCACGGCCTGCTTTTTGACATAGGGCGTGTATTCGGGTTTCGTCGACAAACCGGAGGTCAGGGCAATCAGCGCGATGTAAGAGCCGATTACGAGGGCGATGTACATATAAAATTCCGTGGCCTTCGGGTTCAGCGGCGGCAGCATCACGTAGTAGCCGACCACCGCGGTCACCAAGGCGCCGATGAGACTGAGGACAATTTTCAATGCCGCCTTCTCCGGCGGGATGACAATGTCCTTTTTGCTTGTTCCCTTCTTTGTGAAATCAACCTTGATGGGGTCCATGGCGTCAGCTCCTTCGATTTTTAGCATAAATTAAAACAAACACAATGGGGGCGCGTAGTTCCCCCACAGCCGCCGGCGCAAATAACAGGCGACATGGCTATTTTTATAAGTATATCGTATTTCCGGACGTAATACAAGCCCCTTTTTTTGTTTGTTTTTAATAATCCGGGTGCGGCTGCCCTTTGCGGTAGGCCTCCATGATGCCCCGGAACACCTCTCCGTTGGAGGGCGGCGTCCAGGTGACGCTGTTCGCGCCCGCCTCCACAGTCCTGCGGATGCTCTCGTCCGTCGGGCCGCCCGTGGCGATGATGGGCACCTCCGGGAACTGCCTGCGGATTTCCGCCACGACCTCCGGCGTCTTGCCCGCCGCGGACACATTGAGGATATCCGTTCCGGCCACGAGCCGCGCCGCGATGTCCTCGTGCTCGGAGAGCACGGTGACGATGACCGGGATGTCGACCACCTCTTTCAATTTTTGCACCACGTCGTTTTTGGTGGGCGCGTTGACCACCACGCCCAGCGCGCCCTGAAATTCCGCGTGCAGTGCCAGCTCAATTACCCGCTGGCCCTGGGTCAGGCCGCCGCCCACCCCCACGAAGACCGGCACCCGGGAAGCCGCCATGACCGCCGTGGTGATCACGGGCTGGGGGGTGAAGGGGTAGACCGCGATGATGGCGTCCGCGTTGGCGTTGCAGATGATGCAGGCGTCCGTGGAAAACAGCACGGATTTAATGCGCCGACCCAGTATTTTGATTCCGGAGCACTGGTAGATCGGGTCCGGAACCTTCAGCATGAAGTCGCGCAGCGTGACTTTGATCTCCGGGATTTTGGTTTCTCTCATAATAATTGTCCCCTTTTATACTAGATTTTCATGAGGGCGATTCATGAATCGCCCCTACACAATTTAAAAATTTGTTGTCAACGTGGCAAAAAAAGCATATAATTTTTTTGAGCCAATTCCAGTGTAATACTACCATCCAAATATGAAGAAAGAAAGAAGGAGAATGCATGGAATTTCAAAAAATAAACATACGGGAGCTGCCCAAAAGCCCGGTCACCCTCCTCTGCGACGAGTGGGCGCTGCTGACCGCGGGCGGCGCGGAGGGCTTCAACACCATGACGGTCAGCTGGGGCGCGGTGGGCGAGCTTTGGGGGAAGGATGCCGTTTTCGCCTTCGTGCGCCCGCAGCGCTATACCCATGAGTTCCTGGACAGCAGCGATTTTTTCAGTCTGAGCTTCCTCGGCCCCGGACGCCGGGAGGTACACGCGGTCTGCGGCGCAAAGAGCGGACGGGAGGTCGACAAGGTGCGGGAGACGGGCATCACCCCCGTGTTCGCGGACGGGACCGTCTACTTCGCGGAGGCTGAATCTGTGCTGGTCTGCAAAAAGATGGCGGTGCAGCGCTTCGACCCCGCCGGATTCCTGGACAGCGGCATCGCCGAGAACTACCCCATGAAGGATTATCACAGCATCTTTATTGGTGAAATTACGGCAGTCTATCAAAGAGTCTAGCAATATCGCCTTAAATCCAAAGAATTCCGGCTTTGTTTTCGGAATATTCATAAAAAATAAAAAAAAGCTTGCATTTTAGAATATCAGGTGTTATAATTCCCTTCGCCGTGAGGGATTACCCCCCACGTGCCAATCGGTGCTTATGACGATGAGGTTCCACCCGTTCCCATCCCGAACACGGTAGTTAAGCTCTTCGGTGCCGACGATACTTGGCGGGAAGCTGCCTGGGAAAATAGGACAGTGCCGATACTTTTTGAAGACAGTCGCCCAAGAGGGCGGCTGTTTTCCGTTCCCGCGAAAGGGAGTTGTTCTCCGCGTGAAAAATGTGGTATACTACCATTATTGTTGTATGTTGTAGGGGATGGCGTCTAATCCGCGACGCGCGGGGACTCGACATCCCGCAAATTGCATAAAACTTCGGGTCGTCGAGGACGCCGACCCCTACAGGTTTTGGAACACGCTTATTATACACAATCTCTATGGAGGAAATAGAAATAAAGTATGAATTCTGATTCGTTACACTCCGCCGTCCAGGCCGCCAAACGCCGCACAGGTACCGCCGTGCTGGCCCACAGCTATTTGCCGCCGGAGATCCTCGCCCTCGCGGACCTCACGGGGGACAGCTTCGCGCTGGCCCGGGCCGCGCAAGAGTCACCCGCGCGGCGCATTGTGCTCTGCGGCGTGCGTTTTATGGCGGAAACGTTAAAGATTCTCTCGCCGGAAAAGGAGATTATTCTGGCCTCCCCCACGGCCACTTGCCCCATGGCGGAGCAGATCGCCCCGGAACGGGTGGCGCAGTTCAAGCGGGAAAACCCGGGCGTGCCCGTGGTGGTGTATATCAATACAAATACGGCGCTGAAGGCGGAGTGCGACATCTGCGTGACCTCCTCCAGCGCGCTGCGCATTGTCTCCGCCCTGCCGGAACAAAAAATTCTGTTCATCCCGGACAAAAACCTGGGCGCTTGGCTGCAGTCCCAACTGCCGGAGAAGGAGATTCTGCTCTGGGAAGGATATTGCCCCGTCCACAATGCCCTGACAGAACAGGCCGTGCTGGAGGCAAGGCGGGCGTATCCCCGGGCAAAACTCGTTATGCACCCGGAGTGCCCGCCGGAGACCCTGCTCCACGCGGACGCGGTCGGCTCCACCAAGGCCATCATCGACTTCGCGCTGAAGGAGCCGGGCGGCGTGATTATCGGCACGGAGCGCGGCGTCGCGGACAATCTGCTCCGGCAGCACCCCGAGAGGGAATTCTATTATCTTGCGCCGGAGATTTTACTCTGCCCGGACATGAAGCTGACCAAGCCCGAAGATGTCCTGGCCTGCCTGGAGGGCTCCGGCGGGGAGGTCATTGAGATGGAGGAATCGCTGCGTCAGCGGGCACAGCGCTGTATCGACGCCATGCTACAATTGGGCGGGTAAATTCTATGACGAATCAATTTGATGTATTGATCCTCGGCTCCGGCATCGCGGGCCTGTACGCGGCGCTGCAGTTCCCGGCCGATACCCGGGTGCTGCTGCTTTCCAAGGGGGAGCCGGCGCTCTCCGGCAGCGCCCTGGCCCAGGGCGGCGTCGCGGCTGTGCTGGACCACTACGACGACAGCTTCGAGCTCCACTTTCAGGACACCGTGAAGGCCGGGGGCTACAAAAACAAACCAGAGGCGGTGGAGCAGCTCATCCACGAGGGACCGGAGGACGTGCGGAAGATCATGGCCCTGGGCGTCGCCTTCGATTCCGACGAAGAGGGCACCCCCAGCCGGACGCTGGAGGGCGGCCACTCCCGCCGCAGAATCGTCCACCGGCGCGACCAAACCGGCAAGGAAATCGTCGACGCATTACTGCTGCAAGTCCGATCTCGAAGCAATATTCAACTCTGGGGCAGCACGCCGGTCTATGCGATACAGGCCGTTCGCGGCGGCTTCCGCGCGGATATCCTGCTGCCAGAAGGGCCGGGCTCTTTCAAGCGGCGGAGCGTATTCGCCAGCTTCGTGTTACTCGCAACCGGGGGCATCGGCCGGGTGTTCCGCTACACCACCAATCCGGACGTCTCCACGGGGGACGGCATACGATTTGCCCACGAGCTGGGGGCAAAGATCAAAAATCTGCACTGGATTCAGTTTCACCCCACGGCATTGCGGGGAGAGGGGGAGTGCTTCCTCATCAGCGAGGCGGTGCGCGGCGAGGGCGCCTATCTGCTGAACGGAAACGGGGAGCGCTTTTTAGAGCGCTACGACGAGCGGCTGGAGCTCGCGCCCCGGGACGCGGTGTCCCGCGCGATGATTTTGGAATCCCGCAGATTAAACGACGACCGCTTTTATCTGGACATCACCCACAGGGATAAAAATTATCTCTATGAACGCTTTCCCGCCATCCGCGCGGCCTGCCTGGAGCGCGGCCTGGACATCGCAACGGACTGGATTCCCGTCTACCCCTGCCAGCACTACTTGATGGGCGGCGTCGACGTAGATTTGGAAGGCCGCAGCACCCTGCCCCGCCTCTACGCGGCGGGGGAATGCGCCCACACGGGCCTGCACGGCGGCAACCGCCTGGCGAGCAACTCCTTGCCGGAGACGCTGGTGTTCGGCCGCCACGCGGCAAGGGACATCCTCCGCTGCCTGGAATCCGGCTTTGCGCGGCCCCAGGCGGAGGCCACGGACTGGGAATCCGGGGCGCCGAAGGGCGACACGCCCCTGCCGGAGAATATTGTGGCGGAACTGCGGGATATTTTACAAAATGCCTGCTTCGTCATTCCAGACGAGGCCGCCATAGCGGCGGGGGTTGGGCGCGTCGGTGAAATCCTCGCGCTGCTGCAAAACGGGGATTATGCCCCGACCAAAGAATATATAGAGGCAAAGAGCATCGCGACAATCGCTTCGATTATATTACAGGAATACCGGGACGAAAATTTGTAGGGGACGCAGTCCTCTGCGTCCCGTTGTAAAAACCGCAACGGGGCGTCCGTGGAACGCAGAGGACTGCGTCCCCTACATAAACCTGGAAGGAGTCCACAATGCATCCATTCTACCTTGACGAACTCATTCAAACAGCCATCCGGGAGGACATTCCCTATGTCGACGTCTCCTCGGTTTACCTGTTTTCGGAGAACGACCGCGCAAAAGCCCGCTTTCTCGCGAAGGCGGAGGGCGTATTGGCGGGCCTGCCGGCGGCTTTGCGGGTGTTTGAGCTGCTGGACCCCTCCTGTTCGGCAGCCTGCCTGAAGCAGGACGGGGAGACAGTGCAAGGCGGCGATGTCCTCGCGGAGCTTTCCGGAAAGACCACCGCCCTCCTGCAGGGAGAGCGCACGGCGCTGAACCTGCTGCAGCACCTCTCCGGCGTCGCGACCATGACGGCACAGGCCGTCCGGGCCGTGGCGGGCACGGGCGCGCAGATCTGCGACACGCGCAAAACTTTACCCGGCCTGCGGATTCTGCAAAAGTACGCGGTCACCTGCGGCGGCGGGAAAAATCACCGCTTCGGCCTCTCGGACGCCGCCATGCTGAAGGACAACCACATCGACGCAGCGGGCGGCATCACCCAGGCGCTGCAAATGTTGCGCAGACGCCTCGGACACACGACGAAAATTGAGGTGGAGGCCCGCAGCTTGAAAGAAGTGGCGGAGGCTCTGGACGCGGGCGCGGATGCGATTCTGCTGGACAATATGTCGCCAGAGGAGATGCGGGAGGCCGTCCGTCTCAACGCCGGACGTGTCTTGCTGGAGGCCAGCGGCAATATTACGCTGGAACATCTCCGAGCGGCGGCGGAAACCGGCGTGGATCTCATCTCCATGGGCGCGTTGACCCATTCGGTGAGAGCATTTGATATTTCGATGAAATTTTGTGAATAAAACCACCCCGCCCTTTGGGCACCCCTCCTCAGAGGGGAATTGTTTAAGGGATTCCCCCCCGGGGAGGGGTGGCGCTATACGCCGGGGTGGCCAAGTAAGGAGGTCTGCCAACCATGCGCCTATTCGTAAAACAAAAAGTCCTGACCCTGGCGCCCCAGTTCAGCATCAAGGACGAGTGGGGCAACGACCGCTACTTCGTGCAGGGGAAAGTTTTCTCCCCCTCCTCCCGCATGCAGATCTTCGACAGCCGCGGGCAGGAGGTGGCCCTCATCTACCGCAGGCTTTTCCAGTTCCTGCCGCGCTTCGTGCTGGAAATCGGTGGCCAGCCCGTGGCGGAAATCGTGAAGGAGTTCAGCTTCTTCCGGCCGAAATACCGGGTGGAGGGCTCCAATCTGCGGGTGGACGGGGATTTCTGGTCCCATGAATACAGCCTCTACGAGGGCGGCTACGCCATCATGCACATCAGCAAGCAATGGTTTACCTGGGGGGACAGCTACATGCTGGACATCTACGACGACCGCTGCGAGCTGCTGGCCCTGGGCGTTGTGCTGGCCATCGACTGCGTGCTCGCGGCACAGCAGCAGGCGGCGAATTCCACAACATAACAACGCCCCTACGGGATTGATCAATTAAAGAAAGAAGGAATTTTTGTGGAACGGCTCAAAAAATTCATTCCCAAGAAAGAATTCAGAACCTACTGCCTCGGCGCGGTGGGTTCGGGCATGATCTACGGCATCATGTCCTCCTACATCTCGGATTTCTACGTCAATGTCCTGCGCGTCGGGCCCCTGTTCGCCTTCTTCCTGATGCTGTTCGCGCGGATTTGGAACGCGGTCAACGACCCCATGATGGGCGCCATCATGGACCGCGCAGAACCCAAAAAGGGGAAGATGCTGCCCTATCTGCTCTACACCTACTTTCCCATCGCCGGACTGACCCTGCTGCTGTTTTTGGCACCCGAACTTTCGGACACGGCCAAGATGGTCTATGCCGCCGTGACCTATGTGTGCTGGGGCATGGTCTACACCATATCCGATGTCCCCTTCTGGAGCCTGCCCAACATCATGACGCCCAATCCGGACGAGCGCGGCAAGTTGATCTCCCTGAGCCGGACCACCAACGGAATCGGCGCGGCGGTACCCATGGCGGTCTTTATGGCGCTGGGCATGCTGCTGCCGCGTTTGACCGAGAGGTCCGGCCTGGAACTGGAAAAGCTGAAATACCTGATTATTGTCTTCATCGCCGCCGGCGCCGGCACGCTGTTTTACATGCGGGTCTACTTCGGCGTGAAGGAGCGCGTCCACATCCCGAAAACCGAAAAACGTGCGGCCGGCGGGGTCAGCGCGTTGAAGCTGATTTTCGGCTGCAAACCGCTGGTGCTCGTGTTGAGCATGAGCATTCTCTCCGCCGGGCGCTACATGTTCCAGGCGGGCGCAATCCACGTGGCGCGCTACACCTTTTACATCGGGCCGGATGTGGCGGGCCTCTCCGGGCAGGAGCTGGAGCAGGCGCTCCAGTCCAACATCTCCACCGTCAGCCTGATGTTCTCCCTCGCCACCGCTGCGGGCATGTTTCTCACCATGATTCTGGTCTCCTCATTGATCAGCCGGTTCAACTACAAGCAGATCGTCATTTTCTCCTGCATCATCGGCAGTGCCGCCAGTTTTGCCATGTATTTTATCGGCTACGAACACTTCTGGGTCTGTGTGCCGCTGCTGCTGGTTACCGGCATCCCTCTGGGCGCCATCAATGTGGTGGCCTTCGCGATGATAGGCGACTCCCTGGACTACATGGAGTGGAAGACCGGCATCCGCAATACCGGCCTGGGCAACGCCTGCCAGTCCTTCACCCTGAAGTTCGGCAACGCCCTGGCGACCTCCGGCATTATCTTGATGTATATGGTCGTGAAACTGGACATCAAATCCATCGTCGGCACGGAGCAGACGATGAATCCCTTGCTGCTGGCTCCCTCCATTCGCAACGGCATGTTTTCGCTGGTGTCCCTCATCCCGGCCATCTCCCTGCTGCTGTGTATGATTCCCATCTTCTTCTATGACCTGACCGGGACAAAGAAGGAACAAATCACCCGGGAGCTGGCCCAACAGCGGGCCGAGAAGGGAATTGTGGTGGAATAAACGAATGACAACACGCGACGACATCCGAAATATCGCAATCATTGCCCATGTGGACCACGGAAAAACTACCCTGGTGGACGAGCTGCTCAAGCAGAGCGGCGTCTTCCGCGCCAACGAGGCCGTCCGGGAGCGGGTGATGGATTCCAACGACCTGGAGCGGGAGCGCGGCATTACGATCCTCTCCAAGAACACTGCCGTGACCTACAACGGCGTGAAAATCAATATTGTAGACACGCCCGGCCACGCCGATTTCGGCGGGGAGGTCGAGCGCGTGCTGATGATGGTGGACGGCGTGCTGCTGTTGGTGGACGCCTTCGAGGGTTGTATGCCCCAGACGCGCTTCGTGCTGCGCAAGGCCCTGGGCCTGCAAAAAAAAGCCTTGGTGGTGGTCAACAAAATCGACCGGCCCAACGCGCGGCCGGACGAGGTGCTGGACGAGGTGCTGGACCTGTTCATCGACCTGGGCGCGGAGGAGGACCAGCTGGAGTTCCCCGTCATCTACACCTCCGCCAGGGAGGGCTTCGCCTCCGCCTGTTCCGATGTGCGCGAGGGGGATATGCGCCCCCTGCTGGACGCCATCCTGGAGCAGGTGGATCCGCCGAAGGCCGACCCGGAAGGCCCCGCGCAGCTCCTGTTCTCCGCGCTGGAATACGACGATTACGTCGGCCGCCTGGGCATCGGCCGGCTGGAGCGCGGTACGGTCCACCGGGGGCAGCAGGTCGTGCTCTGCAAAACGGAGGGCAAGCGAGAGGACGTAAAACTCTCCCGCCTGTATGTGTTCGACGGCCTGAGCCGCGTGGAGGTGGACAGTGCGCGCGCGGGCGACATCCTCTGCGTGTCCGGTATCCCGGACCTCAACATCGGGGAGACGCTCTGCGACCCGGATCGCGTGGAACCCCTGCCCTTCGTGCAGATTGACGAGCCCACCATCGCCATGCAATTTCTGGTCAACGACAGTCCCTTCGCGGGCCGGGAGGGCAAATACGTCACCTCCCGCAACCTGCGGGAGCGCCTGTTCAAGGAGCTGGAAACCAACGTGAGCCTGCGGGTGGAGGAGACGGAGACCACGGACACCTTCCAGGTCTCCGGGCGCGGCGAGCTGCACCTCTCCATCTTGATTGAGACCATGCGCCGGCAGGGGTATGAATTCCAGGTCTCCCGCCCGCGGGTCCTCTTCAAGGAGGAGGACGGCCGGCGCTTGGAACCCATGGAGCTGCTGCTGATTGAGGCGCCGGAGCAGTATGCCGGCGTCATCATCGAAAAGCTCGGCGCCCGCAAGGGAGAGCTGCGGGCCATGGACAGCCGGGAGGGCGGCGCGGCACGGCTGGAATTTCTGCTGCCCGCCCGCAGTTTGATCGGCTACCGCTCCGAATTCCTCACGGACACCAACGGCAACGGCGTGCTGAACCAGCTGTTCCACGGCTACGAGCCCTACAAGGGCGAAATCCAGACCCACAGCCGGGGCTCCCTCGTCGCCCACGAGAGCGGGGTCAGCACGGCCTACGGCCTGTATGGCGCCCAGACCCGCGGGCGGCTGTTCCTGGGCGCCGGGGTCGCGGTCTACGAGGGCATGGTCGTCGGCGAAAACGCGAAAAATGAGGACATCGTCTGCAACGTCTGCAAAAAGAAACAGCTGACCAACACCCGGGCCTCCGGTTCGGACGAGGCGCTGCGGCTCGTGCCGCCCGCGAACCTCAGCCTGGAGCAGTGCATGGCCTTCATCAAGGACGACGAGCTGCTGGAGGTCACGCCCGGCGCGCTGCGGATGCGCAAGAAGATTCTTGCGAAGGAATTGCGGATGAAGAAGGCGTATCGGGGCCAGTAACTATGTAGGGGGCGCAGTCCTCTGCGACCCATTTCTATTGCATACCTCAATGTGTCTCAGGACGCTAAGGACAGCGTCCCCTACAGATGCTCCCTCTAACGTTTAGACAAAACTACAAAAAATTGATTTCCGTGGGGCAGGAAAGGGCATTTGCCTATGGACTATCAAAAACTAAAAGAACAATGGCTGCTGGAAAAAATCGCCGAGTTTCAGGGCTGGGACTTCTCCCGTCTGGACGGAAGATGGGCGCACGACGAGCTGCCATGGGACTATGCCGAAATCGTCTGTAGTTATTTGAGCCCGGAACACAGGCTTCTGGATATGGGCACGGGCGGCGGAGAATTTCTGCTGACGCTGCAGCATCCCTATCCTTTGACCTCTGTGACCGAGGCTTACCCGCCGAACGCGGAACTTTGTTTTGAAAAGCTCGCGCCGTTGGGCATTCAGGTAAAACAGGTTTTGGATGACGGCCAACTGCCCTTTGAAAACGACACGTTTGATATCATCATCAATCGGCACGAATACTTCGATATGCGGGAAGTCCGCAGAGTTTTGAAGCCAAACGGTATTTTCATCACGCAGCAGGTGGGCGGGGAAAACAGTTTCGATTTGAGCGCGGCGCTGATTCCCGGCGTTATGAGCCAATTCCCGGAGCATACGCTGAAAAACAATGTGGAGCTCATCGCGTCGCAGGCGTTTGAGATTTTGATGCAGGCGGAGGATTTTCCCGTAACCCGCTTTTTTGATGTCGGGGCGATTGTCTATTTCGCGAAGGCCGCGGTGTGGGACTTTCCGGGCTTTTCGGTAGAAGGCTGTTTTTCCCAGCTCTGTAACCTGCAAGAACAATTAGAAGAAACAGGATTGATAGAAAACCGCGAACATAGATTTATCATTGTTTCCCAAAAAATCCATTTCCTGACGGGTACGCTATGAATGATTCAGCTCAAAACAAGCCCTGCGCCGTCGCGCTGGGCAGCTTCGACGGTCTGCACATCGGCCACCAAGCCGTCATCTCCGCCGCGCGTTCGTTCCAGAGCGCGGGGCTTGCGGTGCGCGTCCTGTCGTTTTTCCCGCACCCCCAGGCCGTGTTGAGCGGGCAGGCCCCGCCGGAGCTGCTGACGGCGGAAAAACGGCGGCAGCTGCTTTTGCAACTGGGCGCGGAGCCGCTCACGCTGGATTTTTCCGCCATCAAAAATCTGCCGCCCGCAGTCTTTCTGGAGGAGATTCTCGTGCGGCAGCTGGGGGCGCGGGCACTCTGCTGCGGTTACAACTACCACTTCGGGTCGGGCGGGCAGGCGGACGCGGCAGCGCTCGCGGCGCTCTGCGAAGCCCCCGGGCTGCGCCTGGCCGTGTCGGAGGCGGTGACCTACGGCGGCGCGCCGGTGAGCGCCACCCGCATCCGCGCCTGCATTGCCGAGGGGGACATTCCCCGAGCGAACGCCATGCTGGGCCGGGCCTTTTCCTATGATTTCCCGGTGGTCAGCGGGGACCGGCGCGGGCGGCTGCTTGGCGCGCCCACCATCAACCAGCTGTTCCCCGAAGCGTTCATCGTGCCGCGCCGGGGCGTATACGCCTCCCGGACATTTGTGGAAAACAGCTGGTATGCCAGCGTCACCAACATCGGCAGCAGGCCGACCTTCGCGGCGGAAGATCTGCGCAGCGAGACCTGCATCCTGGGCTTTTCCGGCGACCTCTACGGGCAAAACATAGAGGTGGCGCTGCTGGACTACCTGCGGCCGGAGCAAAAGTTTGCCTCCGTGGAGGCGCTGAAAGTCCAGATCGCGGCGGACGCGCGGCAAGCGGAAGCGCAATTCACGGCTGACGCCTAATGCAAGCGGAAGCGCAATTCACGGCTGACGCCTAATGCAATCGGATGATTTATTTGTAATTTCTCCGCATTTGTGATAAACTGATAGCAGCATTGTTAAGGAGGTTTCTTGCTTGGATAAAGAAAAACAAGTTCCGGAAGCGGAAACAGCGGCAGTCAACCCGGATTCCGCGGCCGAAACTGAGGAAACAGCGGCAGAGCCAGCCGTAACGCCGGACGAGGAAACGGCCGAGGCCGCAACAGAAGAGACGCCGGAGGAGTCGGAGGATGACCTCGACACTTTCGCGGAGGAGCCGGACATCGCCAGCATCGACGAAGTGATGGAGGGCGGCGACCTCCAGCCCCTGGACGAGGAGACGGACCCGGACAGCATCCCGGGGGACCAGCGCTGTGAGCGCTGCGAAACCCGCAGACGGGATACGGAGCGCGGCCTCGACTACCCCTACTGCGCCGCCTGCCGGGAGGAAATGCTGCACACCAAAGTCGGCTGGGAAGCCGCGATTCTAACCCTGGTGGTGCTCTTAATGGCAGCAGCGGCGGCCCTCCTGTTTATTTTGCAGGTACCCACGCTGCAGAAATCTCTGGAAGCGGGTGCCCTCATGCGGGAGCGGCGCTATGTCGACGCCTACCAGTCCTACGACGACGTGTATGCCGCCGCGGAGGAGAGCAACGCAAGCCTGGGCGGCACCGCCCTGTTCACGGGCGGGACAAAGACCGGCCTCCGGCAGATGGAAGCCATCGCCCGGGGTTATTCCGCCATAGACGCGGGCAGTTACGCCAGCGAAAATTTTACGGAGGAACAACTGGCCAGCCGGCGCTACAAACGCGCGGCGGAATACCGAAAAGTCTATGAGGACTTTAACGCCGTGTATCAAGCGGTCGGCGAGATTTGGATGCCCTACAACGAGACGTCGCCGGAAGAAATCCCCTATGAGGAGATCATCGCCGAAATCGACGCGCTCAAAGACAGCGGGGAGTCCTACGCGGAATACATTTGGGTATTCTATAAATATCGCATCGCCCTCCTCGCTCGGCAGAGCGACGAGACGCAGCTTGCCTTCCTGAAGGAACTGGAAACCCTTCAGCCAGAGGCGCTGTGGCTCTACAGCATCAATATGATACAATATTACCTGCATGTGGAAGAGGACGAGGAGGTCCTTCGCTACTGCGACAAGTTGATAGACGCGAACAAAAACGAAACGTATTCCTACAGCACCAAGGCCAAGATTCTGATGAATCAGAAGGAATACGCGAAGGCCGCCGCGGTTGCCGAGGAGGCCGGGCGCTACAATCCGGACAGCACCCTGCCGGACGAGATCCTGGTGGAGGTCGCCCGCCGCCAAAACAAGCTGGACGCGGCGCGGAGGCTCTGCGAATCCGCCATCAACGAAAAGGGCAACTCCGTGGAGCTGTCCCGGCAGCTCGCGATCATCCAGCTGCTGAAAAAGGACTACGACACCGCCTTCCAGACCCTCTATGAGATTTACTCCTACCTGGGGATGTCCGGGCAAAACCCCAGCCAAGCGTTTCTGGACACCCTGATTCTCGCTTCCTATTTCGCGGAGGATGACTCTGTCGGCAGGCCGGATGGACTGGGCTTTTTTGAGTGGGCAAAGAGTCTCTACGAGGACAATGACGCGGAATTCTCGCCGCTCTTGAAAGACTGTGTCGACGGAACAATCACAGTGGAAGACATCTTCCTACGCGGAAAGGGGGACATCTCATAATGAAAGCACTATACCTCATCGGAAAATTGTTGACCTTTCCGGGCGCCTACCTCAAGGGCCTGTGGGAGCACGCCGTCTGCAGGCTGCTGGGCATCCCGGTGGAGCGCCCCGCCTACCTGGCCCTGGACGAGGGCTGCGGCCACGTGGAGCATGAATTCCTGGAATGCTACGCGCGGAGCTTTTGCCTCTGCCTGCTGCCCGGCCTGCTCAACTGCCTGCTGGGCCTGCCCATGTTCGCGGCCGGCGCGCTGGGCCTGCTGTATTTCGGCGAATCCTTTGCCGGAAACGCGGCCCTGTTCGTCCTCTACGCCCTTCTGCTATATTTCGGCTTCTCCCTGCTGGCCAACCTCTTTCCTTTGGCGGAGGACGCCCTGCGCCTCTGGGACCTGCTTTACCGCAAGGACGGGACGGCTCCCCTCATTCTGAAAATCCTGCTGTTCCTCCCGGCGGCCTGCCTGACTTTTGGCGCCTACCTGGAGAAATACGCGCTGAATGTTTTGCTGCTGGTTTTACTGCTTGTGGGCGTGAATTTTGCCTAGATTCAAATGATAAGAGGGCGGGCCCGGAAGATGGGTCCGCCCTCTTTGTGTTGATTTTCTTATTCAAACTCCGGGTTTTCATAGCAGCCGTAATGGGAGGTCAATACGACACTGCTGCTGTTGCAGATATCCTTCAGTCTTTCCAGCGTCTCTCCGGCACGCGTCTTGTCCATGGTGAAGGGGTGGGGCTCCAGCTTGTTCCCGTTGACCCGGAACGCGTCGCCGGTAAACAAATATTTCTCATCGGCCAAGTACACCATGCTGCCCTCCGTATGCCCCGGCGCCTTGATGCAGATCATATTCGTCCCGCCGCAGGAGAGCATCTGCCCGTCTGTCAAAAGCTGGATTGCGTCCAGCCGGACTCCGTCGGGCAGCTTGTTCCCGCCGGAGGCGTTTCTCTTAGCGGTCCCGTTGAGCAGATTCAGCTCGTCCTCCCCCATGTAGATTTCAGCTTGGGGAAACAGGGTCAAGGCGGCGACATGGTCGTAGTCGGAATGGGTTAAAAAAATCCATTTTACGGTGTCCGCACCGATTCCGATGGCGCGCAGAGAGGCCGCCACCTGTTCCGCGTCGGACCCGGCGTCCACCAGGAGGTAGCCCTCCTCTGTTTTCAGGAGAAACAGGTCGTTTCTGTTGTTTTTGACGGCGTAGATCTCCGTTCCGAACACAGCTCCCGTCTCGACCGGCTGCATGACCAGCATTGGGTAAAGCGCATACAGGGCGACGCCGGCCACGACGAGCAGGATCGGAATCAGCACCAACAGGACCCGTTTCAACGTCTTTTTCATATGTATTTCCATCCTTTCCTAATAAAGCCGCCGCCGGCGGCTGGAGGTCAGCGCGGCGGCTGCGGCGTATAGAACAGCTGGGAGTAACAGGCGCCGTAGTTGCCGACCGCGAGATAGCGGTAGTTGGGGCTTATAATATTTTCCCGGTGGCTGGGCGAATTCATCCAGGCACTGACTAAGCTCTCCGGCGTAAAGGGCACGGAGCCGTATTTCGCCAGGTTTTCGCCGCAGTAGTAGTAATTTAAGTTGTACTCCTTAAACACCGTGGAAAAGTAGCCCCCGTTCGGCCGGTAGTGCTCGAATTTTCCATTGGCCTCTCTGGCCCGCAGATCCGCGGCCCGCTGCAGCATTTCGTCCCCGTATTGCAGCGGCGTCAGGCCCCGTTTCGTCCGCTCCTCGTTGCTCAGCCGGAGCACCTCCTGGGCGAACAGGGCGGGGTCCTTCACCTGGGTTCCGGAGGCCTTCGTGCTGGGCCTTGCCGTGGTGGGCAGAGCGGCCGTGGGTTTCGTAGTCGTGGCCTTGGTGGTCACAGGTTTTGTGGTCGTGGGTCTCTTCGTGGTGGGTGGCCTGGTGGTTGTCGGTCTGGTTGTCGTGAGCCTCTGCGTGGTGGCCGGCTTGGCCGTGGTGGGATTCGTGGGTGCAGGCCTGGTGGTAACGGCCGGTTCCGTCGTCATGGCAGTTGTCTCCGCCGCGCTGTTGGTTCCCGCCGTACGGTCTGTCCCTGCCGCGCGGTCTGTTCCCGCTACGCTGTTTGTTTCTGTCGTACTGGTCGATTTCTGTCCGGGATGGGTTGGCACAAAGGGGTCAATCGGGGCGCTGTCCGTTCCGGCTTCGGCGAACGCGGTCGTCATAGCCACAGAGCCCCCGGCAGTCGGGTTTTCGTCCGTCAGCCAGGCCTCTTCCGGGTTGGCGTGGTTGTAGGCGAGTCCCGCAACCCCGCACACAATGATGGCGCAGAGCAGAATCGCGAGATTGCGCAGATGTTGCAGTTTCATAAGGCTGAGATTGCTCCCTTCGCAGGGGTCGGCGTCCTCGACGACCCGAGGGTTTGTGCGTTTTATGGGATGTCGAATCCCCGCGCGCTGCGGACTAGACGCCATCCTCTACAGGTTACGGTTTCGTGTTTAACCCGTTATTTGGGTGCGGCTTTCCTGTGTGAGCGGAACTAAGCCCAGGTAGCCCTTCCCCAAATTCAGGCGCAGCTCCCTGCCGTCGGCCCCGTAGAGCTTGAGCCTGCTCGCGGGCCGGCCCTTTTCCCAGCGGATGTGCTCATAGGCGCCGCCGGAGAGATAGAGCCCCTCGCCGCCGCTCAAGTCCATATCCACGCGGCCCTTGCTGTCCACGGTTTTCACGTCCAGATACAGCAGGATAATATTCGTCACCGTGCGCTGTTTTCCATCGTCATCGACAAAGGCCTTGCCGTTGAGATGCTGATAATACAGGCCATCGTCTTCGTGATACTCGAAGTCGTATTCGAAGTTGCCGGAGAAACGGTAGGAGAGAGCCCTACAGGCGCCGCCAGAGGGCAGACGCGGCGTCTCCTCCTCCACAAATTGGAAGGGCACGGCATAGGTCTTGTCCAGGTCTGTCCGCAAAGAAAGCTTTGCCGCGGCTTCCTGTATCCGCGTGCCGCTGGTGTAGCCCCGGTGCTCGAGCGCGGTATTACGAGATCCGTCCCGGAAGAAGTACTCCCCGGTATAGCGGATGCCGTCGATGTGGCTGACGGCCCGGGCGCTCATGGCCTCTTTGGCGCTGGGGCTGCTGCCCCAGTGCACGAAGATGGCGTCCAGCCCCTCCGCGATTTCCACGAAGTCTTCTCTGGCGCTGCGTACGGGGCCCACCTTGGGCATCTCCCCGAGGTCGCCGTAGAGCCACAACATCCGGGTGATGCCGCCCTCCACGAGGCCCTCTACCACCAGGTCGGCGGAACAGAGGCCCCAGTGGGGCCGCGCGGCGGAGATGTTCTCCACCACCACCCCATAGGGGCGTTTCCCTATAGCCGCACTGTCCGCATAGGGAATTCCCGTAAAGGGATTCCGCCTTTCCGCCGGGATGACCGGCCGGGTTTCGGAGGGCTCCGGCGGGGCCAGCGGCGGCTCCGCCTCGTTTTTGCAGGCCGGCAACACCAAAATGAGAACAGCCAGCAACAGCAGGGCCGTCGCGCGTATGCGCCCCGAGGGAAACCATGCGTCGTGCATAACAAAACTCCATTCTTTAAAATAGCGTTTCGACCACAATCAAAAGCATATACAAAGCTTGAAAACGCTATAGGATGATTTCCAGACTATTATATGACAAAACCCGAAACTTTTCAAGCGCCGGCCGCATCCAAATCCAGGCAGCCTCTTTTTCGTGATTTTTCACAAAACTTCAACAATTCACGACAAAACCGCCCCGCTTGACAGGAAATCCCGGAAACTCTATAATACTGACAGGAGATATTTTATGAACCGATGGATTGAAAACATCGTATCCGCCGTGCTGCGGAACAAATTTTTGGACAGGCTGATTTTCCGCCACACCGACAAAGAAAAGCTCACGAAGCTTTTCCTGCACCTGGTGAACCGGGAGACCATTGTTTATGTCTTCTTTGGGTTTCTGGCAACCGTTGTGAGTGTGGGCTCCTTCTGGCTGGTCAGCCGGCTCTTCGCCGGGCTGGGCTGGGCTGGGCTGTTTCACTTCTTCCGCCCGGCAGAAAATTATGCCTATCTGGACGCGACCGCCCTTTCCTGGCTCTGCGCGGTATTTTTCGCCTTTGTGACCAATAAGTTGTTTGTGTTCGAGTCCAAAAGCTGGCGCCCGGAGGTCGCGCTGCGGGAATTGGGCGGCTTCCTGGTGGCGCGGCTGCTGTCCCTCGGCGTGGAGGGGCTGTGCATGTTTTTGCTGGTCAGCGTAATTTCTCTCAATGAGCTCTTGTCAAAAGCGATCGTACAGGTTATAATAGTCATCATCAACTACGTGGCCAGCAAGCTCTTCATTTTTAAAGACAAGCCAAAGGAAGAGTGATTTATAAATCCGCCCGTGGCGAAGTTGGATATCGCAGCAGATTCCGATTCTGAAGGACGGGGGTTCAAATCCCTCCGGGCGGGCCAGACGAAACCCTTGACGCATAAGGCGTTGAGGGTTTTTGCTTTCCATTTTGGCGTTAAATATCGCCCTCGCCGGGCGTATGCTTCGCGCCTTTTTCTGGTGCTTTATGATGATTCAACATAAAACACCTCGCCATCGTCAAGCCGGAGCGCCGCCGACCGGCATACACGCAGCCTCAACCTCTCACGCGAGACACAAACAGACCATTTTTTTCGTAGACACAGGCCGTGACTTGCTCATAGTTAAACTCCCTTCCGCTTTCGCGTATCACAAAACCGCCAGGGCCTGAAAATGCGTCCGCAGGGCGGGATACAGCTCCCGGTAGAGGGCATAGCCCCGGGCGTACAACTCGCTCGCCGCCGCGTCCGGCAGCTGGGCTTTGTTCTCCTGAATCATATTGTCGCAGGCCTCCTGCACGCTGGCGTACAGCCCCGTCCCAACGCCCGCGAGAATTGCGACGCCCAGGGCGGCGCTCTCCCTGGAGGCCAGGGTCTTCACCGGGCAGCCGAACACGTCGGCCAGCATCTGCCGCCACAGGGGGCTGGAACCGCCGCCGCCGCAGGCCAGCATCTCGGCGGGGACAATGCCCATCTCCTCCAGCACGCAGAGGCAGTCCTTGAGGGAGAAGGTCACGCCCTCCATCACCGCGCGGAGCAAATCCGGCTTCTGGTGCATGGCGGAGAGGCCGAAAAACACGCCCCGGCAGTCCGGGTCCAGGTGCGGCGTGCGCTCACCCATTAAGTAGGGCAGATACAGCAGGCGGTTCGCGCCGACGGGTACCCGGGCGATTTCCTGGTCGATGAGCTGATAGACGTCGATGCCCCGGGCCTCGGCGGCATCTTTCTCCTCCTGGCAGAAGTTGTCCCGGAACCATTTCAGGGAGAGGCCTGCGCCCTGGGTAACCCCCATCACGTGCCAGGCGCCCGGCACGGCGCAGCAGAAGGTGTGTACCCGGCCCGCCGGGTCTATGGAAAGCTTGTCCGTGTGGGCGAACACCACGCCCGAGGTGCCGATGGTGGTGAAGGCCTTGCCGTCCCGCACCACGCCCGTGCCGACGGCGGCGGCGGCATTGTCCCCCGCGCCGCCGACCACGAAGGTCTTGGTGGAGAGCCCGGTGTCCTGGGCCGCCTGGGCGTGGATGCTGCCGGTGATCTCCTGGGACTCATACAGCGCGCCCAGCAGTTCGCGGTCGATCTCCAGCGCGTCCAGCACCTCCTGGGACCAGCAGCGGTTCGGGACGTCCAGCAGCTGCATGCCCGAGGCGTCCGAGACCTCCGTGGCGAAGACCCCCGTCAATCGATAGCGCAGGTAGTCCTTGGGCAACAAGATATGCTTGCATTTTTCGTAGATTTCCGGCTCGTGCTTGCGTACCCACAGAATTTTCGAGGCGGTGAAGCCCGTGAGTGCCGGGTTCGCCGTGACGGCAATCAGCCGCGCCGCGCCGACGGCCTCCGTGAGCTCCGCGCACTCCGCGCCGGTGCGCTGGTCGCACCAGAGGATGGACGGGCGCAGCACCGCGCCGCTGCCGTCGAGCATCACCAGGCCGTGCATCTGGCCGGAAATGCCCAAGCCGGCGATGTCCTCCGCCTGGACGCCGCTCTGCTCCAGCACCGCGTGAATCGTGGAGACGGCGGCGCGCCACCAATCCTCCGGGTCCTGCTCCGCCCAGCCGTTCTGGGGCTGGGAGAGGGGGTAGTCCTCCAGCGCGGAGGCGGCGATTGTGCCGTCCTGCTGGAACAATACTGTCTTTGTGCCGGAGGTGCCCAGGTCGATGCCTAAAAGATATTTCATGGTGATGTTCCTTCCTGTACTATATTTTTACGGGTTAATTTTTCGGGAGTGTTTACAAATTAGCTATGATGTGATATAATATACTCCGAAGGAGTTGATTATATTGTATTGCAAGAAATGTGGCGGAGAAAAACACGTGAAGGCAGGGTTTATACAAGGCGAGC